>Ga0099797_100002_pt1 | contig 166981 bp, 149 predicted proteins | sample Uncmet_Sort48C_1_FD_89871 | JGI IMG/M metagenome (GOLD analysis project Ga0099797, IMG submission 89871) | Marine eukaryotic communities from CALCOFI LINE 67, Pacific Ocean - C012_Sort48C_1 | ecosystem: Environmental > Aquatic > Marine > Oceanic | place: Pacific Ocean: Monterey Bay | collected...
TATACTATATAGTGGTATTTTAATTTCATAATAATCACTAATAAAAAATATACTGAATTTGGTACAAATTATCCATCATGTGCTCAAATTTCAAATTATATAGAAGACACTGCTAAAAAATATAAAATAATACAGCATGTAAAATTAAACACCGCGTCCGCCAAAATACAACTGCCTTATTCATTTTGTCGCACCGCTCGAAACGATCACATCTGAAATTAAATTAGAAAAAAACAGCAAAAGCGAATGCTACGTTTCAAAAGACATCGGTTATAATCAGTTTTCTACAACCAAGTATGTGACTCATACAGTATTATAATTTAACTAGTTTAAAGTTGATCATATATATATATATATATATATATGAAAGTTTTGCTTTACGGTTCAAAAGGATGGATTGGTAATCAATTTATCGAAATATTAAAAAAAAAATATATAGTTTATATATTAGGTAAATCACGTGTTGATAATTATAAAAGTTTAAAAGAGGAAATACTAGAGCATAATCCAACACACATAGTTTCATTTATAGGGAGAACGCATGGTAAAATAAATGAAAAGATATTTACAACTATTGATTATTTAGAACAAGAAGGTAAATTAGTTGAAAATATACGAGATAATTTGTATGCTCCTTTGTTATTAAGTACTATATCAAAAGAAAGAAACATTCACTTAACATATCTAGGAACAGGTTGTATTTTTAAGTTTGACGACACTCATCCATTTGGTTTAGAGACAAATGGATTTTCAGAAAATGACGAACCAAATTTCTTTGGTTCATCTTATTCTATAGTTAAAGGATATACTGATAAAATAATGAAACTTTTTAACGACAGTGTACTTAATTTAAGAATAAGAATGCCAATAACAGATCAACAGAATTGTCGTAATTTTATAACAAAAATTACAACATATGATAAAATTTGCTCAGTTCCAAATTCAATGACTGTCTTACCTGAATTACTACCTAAAGTACTGGAAATGATGAACAATAATCTAGTTGGTACAATTAATCTTACAAATCCAGGTTTAATAAGTCATAATGAAATTTTAGATATGTTCAAAGAAATAGTAGATCCAACCTTTACATATAAAAATTTTTCAATTGAAGATCAAAAAAAAATACTAGCAGCTGATAGATCTAATAATTATTTGGATACTACCAAATTAGAAACATTATTTCCAGATATAAAACCAATAAAAGCTAGCATAAGAGATATATTATTAAAATACAAGGGTACATATATACCAAAAATCATACCTGATTTAAATAAAAAGCACATAGATATACCACAAGAAAATATATCATGTCTATTTATAACCGGTGGGTGTGGATTTATTGGTTCAAACTTTATAAATTATTATTGTAAAAATAACCCGGATCTTAAAGTAATTAATTTTGACGCACTTTACTATTGTGCGGATATTAATAATGTTAGTAAAGAAATAAGAAATTCAGATAATTATATATTTATAGAAGGTAATCTTCAATCCTATGATCTATTAAAATATATATTTAAAACAAATAAAATTTCACATGTTATCCATTTTGCAGCACAGTCACATGTTCAAACAAGTTTCACTGATTCTATACGATATACACAGGACAATATTTTAGGTACTCATAATTTACTTGAAGTTAACAGATTATATAATCCAAGTTTGAAAAAATTTATTCACGTATCAACTGATGAAGTATATGGTGAATCTATGAATAGTGTAGATGAAACACATAAGACAGAACACTCTATTTTATGTCCTACTAATCCATATGCTGCTACAAAAGCAGGAGCAGAATTAATAGCACAATCTTATTGTCATTCGTTTAAAATGCCTATTATTATAACGCGAGGGAATAATGTATATGGTCCAAATCAATATCCTGAAAAGTTGATTCCAAAGTTTATAAAACAATTAAAAAATAATGAAAAAGTGACTATCCAAGGAGATGGATCAACAGTAAGAGCATTTTTACACGCATATGATACAGCTCGTGCTTTTGAATGTATATTGAAAAAAGGAAATAATGGTGAAATATATAATATAGGATGTGATGAGGGTATGGAATATAGTGTAATGGATGTTGCCAAAATGTTAATAAGAATGATAAAAGATACGGATGATTATGATAATTGGATTACTTATATACAAGACCGCCCGTATAATGATGAACGATACTATATTAGTAATCAAAAATTAAGAGATTTGGGTTGGTATATTCAAATAAATTTTGAAGATGGATTACAAGAAATGGTTCATGGTGAATATAAAATTAATAAAGATTATTTAATTACTATAAATAATCGAAACGATTATAATAAATATTTTGGCGACTGGATTAATAATATTGATGAATTAAAAGACAAATACATTGGAGCCTTGCCTTTTGAACATATTCGTATAGATAATTTCTTGAAAGATGAATATGCCGAAGAAATATTTAAAAATTTTCCAACAGATTTTGAAAATTGGCATAAATATTATAATCCAATTGAAGTAAAATATGCTAATGATAATATTAATAGTTTTGATAATTCAATAAAGGACTTATTTTATTTATTATCTACTGATAATTTAATTAATGTATTCTCTGAAATTACAGGAATAACAGATTTAGAATACGATCCTTATTTACATGGGGCTGGCCTTCATGCTCATCCTCGATATGGAAGATTGAATATGCATCTTGATTATGAAAAACATATTTTATTACAAAATAAACAAAGAAGATTAAATATTATACTTTTTTTAACAAAAGATTGGAAAGAAGAATGGAATGGTGATAATCAATTATGGGATAAAGATATGAAAGAATGTGTTGTAAAAACATATCCAAAATTTAATTCAGCAATCCTATTTAAAACTGATGAAATAACATGGCATGGATTACCTGAGAAGATAATGTGTCCTGAAGGTGTTTTCAGAAAATCGTTAGCATATTATTATATTTCTCCTTTAATAAATAAAGAAAATAAAAATAAAATTGGTAATGATGGTTCTGGATATAGAACCAAGGCAACATTTGTTAAAAGACCAATAGATCCAGAATACCCGGAACTAGAAAAATTATATGAAATTAGACCACATCGTAGAATAGAAAACAAAGATATGGATGATATATGGCCAGACTGGAACCCTGAAATTTTATAAAAATTTAAAAAATATAACTTATGTAAATATGTCTAAATATTCTTTTTTATGAATAAAAGATACCGGAAAGTCTCTTTTTGGTGAATTTTTAATTCTTTTTATTTTAATTATATTTAGGCCTTCGTTCATTATTTTTTGATATAACTCATCATTATCATAAAAAATATTTTCATGAATAGAATTTAAATGTTTCCCGGAATCATATAAATAATTAAAATTAATTATTTTCATTAATTTATTCTCTAAATATATTTCATTTAAATGTAAATAGTCATTCCAATTATTATGATATTGATGAAATGATTGCTTAATTTTCGAATAATATAAATTAAAATTCTCATCATAAGATAATAATTCGTTTATATATATATCTAAACAAACGTTTTTCATTATTAACCACCAACTTTGACAATGTGTTTTAATTTGATTAGTAATTAATGCACCTACAAAATCTACATGTTTGAAATTGTCCCTCCATTTATTATACATTGATTCACAACTGCTACTACAAATAAATGAATCATTCATTAGATGATAGTTTTGAGAATTAATATTAAAATATTTTAATGTTTTATAACCTATACAGAACTTACCGAAATCGACTTTATCATTCTTTATATCTTTTACAATTATATAATTATCCAAATTAATATTTTTTTTATAAGTATTTATTAAATGTTGTTTTTCAACAGATGAATAAATAATAATTAATAAAGAATTTGAATCGTTTAATATATAATTTATTAAATTATCAAAAATATTTTTTAAAACATAATTAGTATAATGTTTATAATGTGAACAAAATATTATTACATTTTCATATGAATCATGATTTATATTATGTTCAATTATTTTATAATCACTTTCTTTAATACTTTTTAATAAAGAATATTTTTTATTGTAATTAATATATTTATAATTTAAATTTAAATTTTCATCTATAATATAAATGTTTATTTGATTAAATATTAAATCATTAATAAAATATTCATTAAAATTAGAATTAATAGTGGTAATTGTGTCTTTATTAATAAAAAAATTAGTTATTTTATCATCTGAAATTTTATCATCTGAAATTTTATCATCTGAAATTTTATCATCTGAAATTTTATCATCTGAAATTTTATTTTTTTTTGATTCTACACAAATATCTAACGCAATAAATTTATCTTTTGATTTTATGATTTTTATTAATAATTTATCTAAATTATACTTATCTAAATATTTTATATTTTTTATAAATAGGATATTGTCGTAATTAATACATCTATCTTCTAAATATTCAATTACATATTTTTTCTCATTAATTTCTACATTCTTTATTTGAATAAAAATTAATGATTTTTTTGGTATATAGCTCCCCTTTAAATATGTAACTATAACTCTAAAATACTTAATTATAGTTTTAATATACATTTTGTATATTTTATCAAATTCATCAATATCATATAAATGTACATGTGCCCATCTAGGGTAATATGATATAGGTCTAATATAATTATTTTGGTATAAAGTTTTATCGTCTAAACCAGTTTCTCCGTCAAAACCTCTTGACCCGGGTATGCCAGATAAACAACGAGGACCACGTTTGTCATATTTACCATTAATACCGGCTTTAATAGGTTTAATATAATTATTAACATAATTTTGGTACAAAGCTTTAAAATGACTAATTTCTTTAGTTTTTATTTCAGACCAAATAATATTATCTTTTCTGTTTCTTTCTAAAATATAATCATTTTTACAAAAAATTTTTCTATTTTCATTATAACCATATACCAAATAATGAATGTACCCTTCTTCCCAACTGAAATTCCTTTTATTTAAATCTCTGTGAGAATTAACATATTTTTCCCAATCATAATTATCATGTAATATTATATCATATTTAAATTTATTGTATAATAATTCATAATTATCAGAGTTAAAATTATTGTATGAAATATTCAATTTATCTAAAATATATTTTAAAGGTTTTTTTTCCATATATATATATATATATATATATATATATATATGGATGTATGAATAGACTAGTGTTACTATAAATTTACATTATTTACTACATTTAAATAATCAACTACGACATCTTCAATTATTCCTGTATTGTTTACTTTTTGAATTGTTCCGTATATACAAGGACTGAATTTTTCAAATTGTTTGTTACGTAAATCTTCTAGTATTTCTTTTACATCGTCAATGAATTTATTAATTATCTTTTCAGTATGATATAATGTGAGACAAAAGTGAAATCCATTTGGATTTTGAATTACATTAATAGACCATTTTTTTTTCTTCAAGTTATCACATAGTATATTAATGTTAATACTATCAGATCCAATTGCTATTATACTTAATTCAGGATTACCATAAATAAATAACTCATCTATAGAATTACATTTCATGATAAAATGCTTTCTCAAAGTATCAATATAACAATAATTATTCAAGTAACCGTGCTTACCTGTATACATTAAAGTAGCCCAGGTTAATGCTACAATATTACCGCATCTACTACCAGCAACTGTTGATGTAGCATAAACTCCTCCAGACCATTTAACATCAATGTAATATTGATGTTTCATATATTTTTTATCAGAATACATAATACATGAAGCGCCTTTCGGACTTTGACCATATTTATGATAATCGGCTGATATACTTGTCACTCCTTTTAACGAAAAGTTATATTTATATTCAGTGAAATTAATCAAAAAAGCACCAATACACGCGTCTATATGAAGAGGTATATTATATTTTAATGCTATATCACTTAAATTATCAATAGGATCAATTATTCCTAAATTATAACTTGGTGTTGATCCAACAATTAATATTGTATTTTTTGAAATAGACTTTTTTAATGCAACTAAATCAATTGTACCATCATATAAACAAGGTAATAATATTAATTTTATATTAAAATATTTACATGCTTTGTTGAATGCACAGTGTGCTGTTGATGATGCGATAATTTCTGGACTCTCTATCCCTCTAGAATAACCATAATCTCTATAAGTTTTACAAGCAAGTAATATACTTTCAGTACCACCGCTTGTAAAAGTACCACATGTGTCTTTACTGCCATCAAATAATTTTATCATAAATGTTACTAATTCATTTTCCATATTTCTAATTGATGGGAATAAATTTGTATGAAGCGGGTTGCTTTTATGAAAATATGGAAATAGTTTTATGATAGTTTGTTCTAATCCTTCATTTTTTGAATACATTGATCCAGATACGTTACCATTCTTATAATCATATGAAGTATTATTCTTAATTTTATCAAAAATTTTCACTAATGAGTCTTGAGAAATGCCTATAGTTGGTATTTCATTATACTTTGCTACATTTGTATTCTCTTCATCAAGATCATGTTTTATTGATTGTATAATATTAGCTCTTTCTGAATCTATTTTATTTTTAATGTATGGTAAATTTTTAACGTTAAAGGTTTTTAATTTTTTTTGTATAAAGTAATATAATGAATTTAATAAATAATAATAACCGAATATTGTTATTATATTAGTCTTTTTCAAAATAATATTTTGATAAAAAAAATTATATATATTATTAAATATCATATATAATAGTTGATATCATTCTTTTAAATTTTTATTTTGTTATAAATGTAGATGGATTCAAAATATTAATATCATAATAAATTTTTTTTAATAAAGTTTATTGAATGTTCTGTATGTCTTAAATGACAATTGTCATCCGAATACTCTTTTTTTAAAAATCCTTGTTCATCACAAGAATTTTTATAAATATCAAAATATATAAAATTATTTATTTTACATAATTCTTTAATTTTATAATTCATATAATTGTAATATATTTTACGTTCTTCATCACTTCCTAAATATGGAAATGGATGAGTAGGAGGTTCTGTTCTATATCTAATTGGAGGAACAACGTTATACACGCATATTTTTATATTATTATATAAAATTTCATTTTTCTTAATAGAATCAAAATAGTTAACAACAATTTCATCGATTACCACTTTATAGGTTTTCTTTTCACTCACATGTTTATGAACATGGTTTCTACAATCAATTTCTCCAAAACAAAAAATTACTATATCGTTATCTTTTACTCCATAGTCTTTAATATTTAATAACTTTAATCCCAGACGTCCAAATGTATACATTAATTTACCTCCAATATGGTTACAAATAATATTAACATTTGGTAAATCAATGTAGCCCCAATGAGAATAAAATTCAGATGCATGACTATCTCCAAATGTATGAATTGTAATTATTTTATCTGTTGTATTATTTTCTATAAATATTTCTTTATTGTTATGTATATTTAAATAAAAAAGAAGCAGTATACAAATAATTATTGTAATAAAAACTATCATTATTATACTTTATAAAAAAAATTGACTTTAATATTTTTTTAAACATAATTAATAATAATGGGTTCTTGTAACACTAAAACATCTGAACAAATTCATCCTATTAATAATGAATGTATTTTAGATTGGCGTAGTGATATGAATATGACTAAATATCATTGGTGGCCTATGAAATTTATAAAATCAAATCCACTTGGTAATAATTTATATAGTGAAGGAGGTGCTCTAGATAAATATGATGAATTATTTAATAGTAAATCTAGAAATTACCAAAAAAAGAATTATTATAGAGCGGAAGATTCAGATAGTAGTGATAGAGATTGGGCTGGATTCTGTGATAAAGCAAGTATACTTGCATGTTTATATGAATATCCAAAAATTAGTGTAGATGTTGAATATAATGATAAAATAATTAAATTTACACGTAAAGATATTGAAGCATTAATGATTTTGGCATGTGATAAAAGTATAAAAAAAAATATATCATTATTTTTTGGATCAAGAAATAATACTAATAATTTAAAAGAACCCCTTCCAAGTGATTTATATAAAATGATTAATATTTCAACATAAGATAATAATCCTTTTATTCTTGATGTAGATAATGGTAAAAGTGTATGGAATTATCCATATGATAGTGTTAAAGTGTATAAAACTTCTACATGTAATTTAAAACATGAAAAACCAACTGAAGGTGAAACAAAATATTATAATTTTGTAATAAAAAGCTCTGCATATCCCGAAAAAAATATTAATCTTTGGGGATACGTAAATACAATTAATAAACAAAGTAATATAGGAAACTTAGAATTTAAAACAGAGAAATGGATTACTTCTAATAATCCAGATTTTGTTTGGAAAAAATATAAAAATAATAATGTTTGGACAGGTAAAAGTAAAGTAAATCCATTTATAGATTGTCGATTTGTATATATACTTTATAAATATTCAATGTCAGATACAAATGTTTCATTGTTAAATTATAGTAATTATATTAGTTAATAATAATTTTATTTATTTTGTTATAAATTTAGATATATCCAAATTATTAATATCATAATCATTTGGAATAGGAATATTTTTTGTTTTATTTGATTTAAATTTTACTTTTAAATAGTGTCCATATGGTCCTTTTTTCAAATAAATAGTCTTGTCGTCAATTTTAAAAGTCTTTATAGCATAAGGATCATCTGTATTAAATAATTCTTTTGCATATTCTAAATTTAAATCTTTTGATTCGTCTTTTATACTTATAATTTTTTTACCAACTTTAAAATATAATCCATATTGTCCTTTGTTTAATGTAACTTTTTTATTATTTATTTTACCTAATTCTTTTGGCCATTTTAATATTTCAATTGCTGATTCTAGTGTTAAGTCGTCTATATTTTTTATAGAAGAAAATTTCCACGATCCATTATCTTCCATTATTTTTATATAGGGACCAAATTTCCCTTTCCCTTTATATATTTCTTTATTATTATCGGGGTGATTACCAAATAGCTCATCGGTATTATTTACATCACCTATATCATTATATTTTTCATTAAGTTGTATTACAATTGGATTAAATCTATCATAATACATCTTTAATATATTATACCATTTCGCATTACCTAATGCGATCTTATCAAGTTGTGATTCTAACTCAGCAGTAAAACTTATTTTCATAATGTCAGAAAAATTATCATTCAAAAAAACATTAATTTTAATTCCTACTTCAGTTGGACATATTTTGTTTTTTTCATTTCCAATTTTTACTTCTTTACATTTAACACTTTTTTTATAAGTTTTAGAAACATTAATTATATTTGAATTTTTTTTAATTCCATCTATATTTTTAATTTCTACATATTTTTTGCTTTTGATTTTAGAAATAATACTAGCATATGTAGATGGTCTACCAATACCATTTTTTTCCAAATATTTTATTAATCCTGCTTCATTATAACGAAGTGGTGGTTTTGTATATTCTTCAGATATCTGCAATTTATTAAATATAACATCTGTATTAATATTTATATCAATCATGCCATTTTTATTATCTGATTCATGATTATTATATAATACTAAAAAACCATCAAATAAGATTTTTTCAAAAGTAGTAACAAAATTTGATTTTTCAGGTAATATTGTATTATTTTTATCAATTATATCTATAAAAATATTTTGAATGTTAATATCAGCGTTCGACATCTGACTAGCAACAGTGCGTCTCCATATCAAACCATACAGTTTTTTGTATTCTGTACCTAATGTTATACTATCTGGTAATGTTGTAATTTTTGTTGGTCGTATAGCTTCATGTGCTTCTTGACCGCCTTTAATTTTTTTTGTATAATTTTTAACTTGACTATAATTATCTCCATATGTTGATTTTATATATTTTTCACATTGCTTCATTATATCAGTAGAAAGATTAGTACTATCAGTTCGCATATAAGTTATTTTACCTGCTTCATATAACTTTTGTAATAGTCTCATTGTATAATCAGATGAAAAACCAAATTTTGAATAAGAATCTTGTTGGATTGATGAAGTTATAAATGGTGGAGAAGGTTTTTTAACAGATTTTTTATTAATTATATCAACAACTTTATTTATATTATTTTTACTTAGTTTGGTCAAAAATTCGTCAACAGAAGTTTTACTATTAAATTTATATATCTGATTATTTTTCATCAACACTGAAGATAAATTATTGTTGTGAATAAATTCACCAGTTGTTTTAAAATATGGTTCTGATATAGATTTATTGATTTCCTCTTCTTTATCAATAATAATTTTTGTAACAACAGATTGAACTCGACCTGCGGATAAATCTCCTTTAATTTCTTTCCATAATAATGGACTTAATTTATATCCAACTAATCTATCAAGTAGGCGTCTTGTTTGTTGAGCCAACACCATATTTTCATCAATAATTGATGGATTACTAATTGATTTTAATATAGCTGTAGTTGTTATTTCATTAAAAATAATTCTTTTAGGATTATGTAAATCCAACAAATCTCTTAAACTAGATGCAATCATTTCACCTTCTCTATCTTCATCCATAGCAAGGATAACTTCTGAACATTTATCTTTGCAAGATATTAACTCTTTTACAATTTTACGTTTATCAGGTATTACTTGATATTTTGGCTTAAAATTATTATCTACATCAATTGATAGTTCTTTTGGTGCTAAATCTCTACAATGACCACATGAAGCTTTTACAATATATTCATCCCCTAAAATTTTTTGAATTTTTTGTATTTTTCCTGGAGATTCAACAACAACTAGTTTTTTTTTACTGAAAGATTCCATCTTTACTAAACTTATACTTGAAATTAGTAATTAATCAATTTTTATATAAAAATTGAAATTTCATAATTATTATTTAATAAATTTAATAAATGTACAAATTGTACAAACCACCTGGTATAACGATAAACGATTTTATAAACACATTTAAAAAACAAAATGTTGTAAAAAAAGCTTGTTTCTGTGGTAGATTAGATCCAATGGCAAGAGGTGAACTCTTGATTTTAACCGAAGATATGTGTAAAGAAATGCCTAAATATTTAAACACACAGAAAATTTATGAATTCAAAATTATACCTGGTTTTCAGACGGACACAGATGACAGTTTAGGTTTATTAGAAAATATAAATTTAGAACATTTTGATATGAAAAAACTAATTGATGCTTTAGAAAAATACCAAAGTTACACATTTGAACAAAAATTTCATAGTTATAGTTCAAAACGTCTCAACGGAAAATCACTCATTGAACTATCCAAAAGTAAAGTTGATTATCAAAAGCCAAAACATAAAGTTTCAATATACAGTTTGGATATTATAGAAACAACTAATATAAATTATATTCTATGGAAAAATAGTATTATTGATTGTATAGACACAATTAACAAAGAAAAAGATTTTAACCAAGCAACAACAATTAAACAATGGAAAGATACAAACTTTAATGAATCGATAACATGTTTACATATACGAATACATGTATCATCTGGATTTTATGTAAGACAATTTGTCAGAGATATTTCAAATGAAATTAATTTTCCATTATTAACTTATGATATCAATAGAACAAAAATTATTTTATAAATACTATATATACTATATATATATGGAATCTAAAAAATTTGATCTAGAAATTATAAAAAACGATATATTGTTTTTTAAAAAACCTTTTATTATTACTGGTTATACTTTGGTGGAAGTATATACTAAAATCATTGATACTTATAAAAAAATAGATATATCACACGATACTAAAGAAGATATAATACATTACAAAAATTTATCTAAAATAATGAAGCTTTATTTGCCTTACATTAAACGTAATCATAAATATGAAATATATATTAAAATGCCTTTTCAAACATCTTTATCACAAGATGAAAATATAAAAGGAAATCATCACATATTAGGATCATGCTTTGAATTTAAAACTAGTAATATTAAAGGTAGTATTAAAGATCATATCGATACAATTATTAAAAGTCAAGATACACTTTTGGAATATATAAACAGTGAAACTGGTAGAAATAAAATAAAAGATATTTTGAATAGTTTTAAAGATACAGATCATCAGTTTAAATCTTTTTTATTAACTCTTATAAATGATACATCTGAAGATGTTGTTGAATTTAAAAATTTCGGTTCTTATCCTTTTGTTGGATACTTAAATGAAAATAGTAATATGTTAAATTTTGTATTAAATATAATACCTATTGAACTAGGATATACAAATATAAATTTAACTTTACCAGATATTAAAAAAAATTTTTTTAATCCAATCTTAACTAGTGATGATATAAATCTAATCGTAGATATTGAAAACTATAAAAAAAATAATAATTATAATAACTTAATACAAAAACTAATTAATAAAATAATTAATAATTCACAAGTGAAATTTAAATCTAATATACTTGATATAAGTTATCCAGAAAATAGTAATTATAATATATTTTATTACTTTTCAAAATTATCAGAAACACATACGATAGAACAGTTAAAAGAATTACATAAAAATACAGATAAATTTAATACTGTATTTAAAAATACTTTGGACCAAATATTTAAAATATTAGCTAAAATTTATAAAAATAATATTAATAGATTTAATAATGAAGAAATAGGAAAAGAAGATGATTTTTATAATAGAAAAATAGTTAATACACATGATTTAAGAAATTGTATAATAATTATAATTTATTATATAAATTATCAATCTACCTCTAATATTAATCATACTAAATTAATTAAAATGATTAATCTAATAACACCTTTGTTAATTGGTCAATATTCTACCCCAGACTATTTCTCTGTGTTAAGTAATCAATTTACAAAAGGGTCTTTTAGATTATTAGCAAAATATGATAATAGTGTACTTACAAGCAATTACGAATATGGGTTGCCTACAATAAATATATCAACTTTTAGAGAAAAAAATATACCACAATGGATAGATGATAATATTTTTCCTGTATATCAAAAAAAAAATAATACTATTAAATTAGGAATAGGAAATGATTTTATAAAGGATATTAAACATTTATGGTATCATGGTTTCCAATTTAGATTTTTAGACAATATACCTATTGAGTGTTTAACAGATATAATTCATATAATATTACTATTATCTGATAAGATTAATGACACAAAGCTAAACTTTGATACATTGAATGATCCCATATTGAATAAAGAAATTAGTAAAGTATTATATCACGGTTCGGAATATATAATAAATGAAAAATATATACAGCTTTTAGAAAAGAATTTAAAGGTTGATATAGACACAAAATACTATTATTTACCTAATGAATTATTAAATATTATATATTCACAATTAGTAAAAAAATGTAAAAAATCATCATACAAAGGAATATATTCATCTAGTTTTATACAAGATTACAATAAATTAAATGACAAAATTAACACATCATGTGACATTAACTCTAAATTTATTAATGAAAGTAGAATATTACTAATGTCAGAAGAAGATTTAATTATACAAAAAAAACTTTATAAAAAATACATGAAATATAAAATGAAATTTTTACATCTTAAAAATCAAAATTAATATTATAGCCTTAAGTATATGTATAGAGATTGTAGATTTATAAAAGAAGAGGGTTATCCAAAAAAATTAAACAATAATACATTTAATTCAAATGACAAGGAAGGTATGATACTTTTAATATTATTAATGGCATTATTTTATTCTAAAAATATATATAACTTAATATTGACTATTTTATATATTTATGAAAAACAAATTCGTGTTATATATTTGTTTAGTTTTATACTAACCTTATTCATTAGAACACCCCCTTCGTTGACCATGGAAACATATTTTCCGAATAACCGCTTATTCGAAGATAAATTTGAAATAATACAAAAAGAAGTTAAATACTTTTTAAAACAAACAAATGATGGGAAAGAATGTCCTTTTACAAAAAATACATTTGATGGAGCAAATGAAAATATTGGAAGAGATATAGAGGACGAAAGAGGTTGGCGTATATGTCCAATTAAAATTGCTGGTAAAAATATAAAAGCAATGAATAAATATTTTCCAGAGCTAGTAAAAATATTAAACGTCTGTCCGGAAATATCATCTTGTATAGTAAGTAGCTTAGATAGTAAAACATACATACCTATTCATAATGGATATTATAAAGGCCTATTACGATATATGTTTCCAATAATAATTCCAAAAGATAAGGAAAACGTTTTTTTATGTAATAACTACAAAAAATATATTTGGATAGAAGGTAAGGGTATTTTATGGGACGATACATATCCACACAAAGTATTTAATAATACGGATGAAAAAAGAGTTGTATTGTATATGGATATAGTTAGAAAAATGCCCGAACCTTTTAATAGCTTTAATAAAAAAATTCTTGACATTATTTCCGGTTCTAGTATTGTTAGAAATGAAATTAAAAAAACAGAAAAAAAATTCAAATTAGAATAATATAGTTAAAATATTTAAAAATTTTATTTTGTAAGATGTTCTACCGCATCCTCAATACTTTCAAATATTGGTATTTGAAATTTTATAGCATGATCTTTGAAGATCTTTCTAAAATTTTTAAGTTTCTTCTCATTTAAATCTTTTCTTTTTTTCATGTATATCATATGTTGACTCATTGGTGGTATTACCATAGCATCCGCTTTATATTCCCAAAATAATGCGCCTATTATTCTATATCCTAATAATTTTGATTGTTCTAGTATATAATCTGCTCTTAAATAATTTAATCTAAAATCTAACTTGTTATTTTGATTTTGATGCCATTTAACACCTAGTGCTCCTAATAGATCATCTGAATCAACCCAATCTTTTTTTCCTTTTTGATTCTTCACATACCAGGTTTTACCAATTCCCGGTGGACCAAGTATAACATAACCTTTGGTGTGTGTTTTATATCCTTTATTAAATTCTTTGTAAACCTTAGATCCATCGGTGAACGCAAATGTACTTTTCACTTTTTTTGACATATATATATATATATATATATTTTATTATCAATTTTTATATTATATCGGAACAAACATTGGACGGCTCTTTTGATATTTATATATACAGATATATAAAATAAATGACATATCTATATATAACTAGATATATTTGTTTAAAGATATTATAATATAAAAGTGTAATAATGTCATATCGTACTCTTCAATGTATTATTGTAACAACAACATTTCTCAGTACAATAGCCGGAGGTGGTTTATTAATAAAGGACCATGAAGAAATTAAAAATAATTTTCTGAATTATACATCTATTGAAAAAACACAGTTGGTTAATGTTGTTTATATCGAACTATTCTATCTATTTTCTATTCTTTACTATGTTTTAAAAATTATATGGACAGGTATTGTTTTCTGTTGGACAAATAATTATGATGATAGACCTAGATTTAATCTGTTATCCGTTGTTTTAATGATTCTATGCGCAGGAAGCAATAGTTATATACTATATTATCTATTTACTACACATGAAATTATAAATAAAAATTTAACAATAGCAAGTTCTATTTTATCTGGTAATTTTCTATTCGCAATATTTATAGGTATTGTTAATAAAATTTTAATAGTATGTTGTAAATCTGAAAAATATAATACTGTAAACAATTCTTATGCTTAGATTTAACTAATATTATAACCCATATGATCTTTTTAATACGACATTATATATATATATAGATTTATATATATATATAATCATTAATAAAATTAACGACATAGAATGTGAGTTTGATGATCGTCTAATTTGAAACCTTGTCTGAACGATAAATGTTGTTCTTTATCTTCTAAAGAAAAATCAGATGGTCTCATTATAGACCAATCTAAATTGCTATCAATAATACCCAGCCTGCTATAAATAACGCCAACTAACGCGCTACACCAATAAGTATCGTCTTTTTGCGGTGAAAAATTTAGTCGGAACAATGCCTTTATCCAATCTAACGGATTAATATCATACGGTTTGTCGTATACTAAATTATGTATTTGACATAGTGCTTCTTCTGTAAATGTTTCTTTATACTGTTCGTCTGTACATTTTAACCTTCTAATAAAAGCAGTTCCTCCATTATTTTTTAATGCTTGATCTAATTTCGTAATTTGTACACCTAGCTTTACTTTACCATCCTGTGGATCAGGAGATGCTTCAAAACTAGATTCCCATATAAATAAGCCTTCAAATAATTCTGTACCACAGTTATGCTTTTTTGCTAAAAAAAAAGGGTCTTTTAATACCAAACCAATATGATTATAATTGCTATTAGTAAAAAATCGTATACCTCTGTCTAACCAGTTAAGTGGACAAGATTTTCTAGAATCGAATAAAATTAAATCTCCTGTTTTTAAATCAAGACTATTACAGTTCATTATTAAAATAATTATTACTCGTTTAACTATATACTTCTAAAGTTCTTGCAGATGGGTCTACATAGCTACAATTTTCATCACCATTTTTATTCCACTTAGGTAGCCAATATTTCGGTAAAATATTATCCCTCATAATTCCAAACTTTTTATAGAATATATGTCTATAAAACTTTGCTTCTTTTGTAGTTGGAATATTGCTGGTAAACACATTATTATAATTGATGTGATCAAATTCTTTTTCTACATAATCTTGAATAATATGATGCCATGATTTTTCTTTACTGCTCACACCGTCTGAAAACGCTTCTTTCTTGCGCCAAAGAATTTCATCAGGCAGTAAATCTAGTCCGTCAAATGCTTTTCGTAACCAATATTTTTCGAAACCAAAATGTTTTGGATGTCTAGTCCCTTCTGGAATTTGCCAATAACATTTAATGAATTCTAGATCCAAGAAAGGAATACGTGCTTCCAGACCCCATCTAGCAGTACATCTGTCAGCTCTACGACCATCATATATATGAATATTTTTAACATACTCTTTTGCCGTATCATGCAGCTTATCTTTTGGTGAATAATAGTTAAAAAGATACGAACTACAAACTTCATCCGGTCCTTCTCCCACCAATACAACCTTACAATCGGTATGATTACTTATATATTTGCTTACAAGATACTGACCCACAGAAGCTCTGATTGTTGTTGTATCCCATGTTTCAGTTGTATGTATAACATCTTCAATTGCTTGTAAACCTTCTTGTTCGGTAAAATGTACTTCTGTATGATTACTACCAATATGTTCAGCTACTTTTCTAGCATATTCCAAGTCAGTAGAACCTTTAATACCACAGCAAAATGTACGAATTGGTTGTTCGATTATTTTGGATGCAATAGCACATACAAGGCTACTATCTACACCCCCTGATAACAAAAATGCGATAGGACGATCAGCGTCTAACCTACGTTTAACAGAATTACATACGGTTTCTCTTATATTTTTTAATATACATTCATCGGTTCGTGAAATTTCTAAATGATCGTATAAATGATCAATAAAGGATAAATATTTATAAGTATAATCAAAAACATTACATGTTACTTGTTTAATATTACCAGGCGGAAATTCTCTTACCTCACTTCTAAAGTTAGTCATTCCCTTTATTTCTGATGAATACCAATCCATATCACTGTCACTAACAGATTCGTATAAAGGACGGACACCAATGCTATCACGACCTATAAAATATCTAGAAAGTTTTTTGGTATGATCAAATTCAAATAACATGAACGCAAACTCACCTTTGATGCTATAATTTTGAAATAGATCAAACCAAGAAGTTGGATCCTCATTATACTTGACAAATTTACTATAGAGCTTTGGAATCACTAGACAGTCACTTGTTGATACGTTTAGATCATGTAATGTATCCAATTCTTTATAATTATAAATTTCACCATTACAAATAAATACAATAGTACGATCTTTTTCTTGGATAACATAAGGTTGATTACTCTTAAAACTTGTATCCATTATAGCTAAACGATGAAATCCTAAATATATATTATTGAATGTTTCAAAATGTGAATTGTCCGGTCCACGGTGTTTTAAATCCCAGAAATTTTGTAACTGTTCAGGTGTACAGCTTTGTTTTGTTTTTTCAATTAAGGCCCAAATACCACACATATATTATATTGTATTAATATACAAACTAGTCATTAAATCAATTTTTATTACTTTCAATACACATATTAAATAACTCTAACTGTTCTCTACATAAAGTAATATCATTCGATGAATACATACAATTTCTATAACCATCTAATATTTTTGAACAATTAAATGTTGATGTGTTGTCCACATTTGTATCTTTTTTTTCTTCATTACCAGATACAGTATTCATAACACCATTAATCATTGTATTACCAATTGCAGCACCTGCTCCTAAGGCCATACCTTGACCTATCATTCCTCCGACAGACGGTGAATTGTTATTTATTACAGAAGGCTTTTGATGTTGAACAGGGGTTACTTTATTAGGCTGTTTATTAACAAAAGGTTTTGATTTACTAAAGTTTCGTCTTCCCATATATAATACTTTCGAAAAAATGTTTAAATATAATTTTAGTATAAATTAAAAATTATATATTAAAATATATTAACACTTTGAACATTTAAAACGCTTCAATTTTTATTTTTGAATTTAAGCATATTATTCTGGCATGATTTCCTGAGCATTTCATACAAAATAACCTTGTTTTCATTAATCCTTCAAATATTTGATGATATTTATCTTCATTATTTATTGGTGGTGATAATAAACCAGAAGAATAATAATCTTTTCCAAAAGATATATCACAATTATAATAAGAACATTTTATCATTATATCTTTTTCTTTTTCTCTTTCTCTTTCTCTTTCTTTTTCCATAATTATATATTAAATATCCATAATACTTTAAATAATATTGCGATTTAAATGTTCAATGGTGTAAACATTTGAACATAAAAAATATATTTATAAGGTAGAATCGTATATAAAAGGAGGATTTGCTTCTGTAAATTTATTTTCAAAAAGATAACGAGTTTGTTGTTCTTATTCCTGTAATGTTCTAGGTATACCACCTAACTGATTTTTTAAATTTAAATATTTTTTCTTATATTTCAAATATTTATTTCTCCAAAACGCCATTCTATCTGTTTTGTTTACAAATTTAATAGTATTTTCTTTTATTCTATCATTTTTAAATACATTACCTTTATCTTGACATCTATATGATAATACTTTATCATTTTGTATATTTTTATAATTAATAATAATATTATTTTTACATCTAATTTTTACTTTCATATTATCTTCAGATACTAAATATCTAATTTGTAAAATATGTTCAATTATATATTTAAATTCATTAGTAATTTTTAAAGGTAAATTTAAAACAATATTAGCATCTATACCAAATATTTTATATATTATATTTTGAATAGTATATTGTTCTACTTCTTTAGGCAACATATCAAAATTGGATAATGCTATTTCATTTTGATCAAAAGCATTTTTATATCCATCTATTTTTTCAATAGAATTAAAGAAGGAATTCATATTTATTAAACGATTAAAAACTTCAGTAAAAAATAATATTTTAGAGTTATTTACAATTGAAAAATCAAGATGATGTAATTCAGGTATTGTATAAAATGCTTTCCTATTAATATCTTTAAAAATGTTTATGAAAAATATTTCTTCTTTCTGCGTCATCTCTCTACAAGAAAATATAAATGTATTTTTTATATTTTTAGAATTTAATAATCTTAATCTTTTTTTAAACTTAATTTTAAAAATATTTATATTAAATGTTTTTCCAATATTTTCTTCTAAATTTAACATTATATTTTCAAAAGGATATGTAATTGATTGTCCAATATCTTCGCTAGCCCATAAATATGGTCTTGTATTAATATCTATGTCATTTTTGTAAGAAGAATAATAGTCTCCGACCTCTTCAAATATAAAAGAAGTGTCTGATTCTAAATATGTTTTTAATAAGTCTTGAAAACTCTTAGTACCATCTTCCATTTTTTCATTAAAATTTTCTACAATTAAGCGAAACAAATAATCGCAAATTTCACCTTTTAATCCAACAAGTTTATCTTCATCCGTTAATGAATAAGGTCTATTAAATTTTTCTATTTCTTTTTCTACATCTTGTTGTTCTTGTTGTTCTTTTGCTACATCTTGTTGTTCTATTGCTACACCTTTCTTAACAGCTTCAATATTATCTCTAAGTCTTCTAGGCCTTTCTTTATTAAAACTTTTTAAACTTTCAGTATATTGTCTACAAGTTATATCTGTACCTGTATTTGGATTATAACATTCTTCATCGTCATTTTTTATACAAAATTCAGTTTCACACTCTATTAAATCTGGCATTATAGTATATCTTATATTATAAATAATAATATATAAAAAAATTGAAATATTATTTATTTTTATTATATATTTATATAATATGCTCACTTGTACCCCAGTGAAAGATATGGATACTAGATGCTCAACCCGGTGTGTACAAAACTGGACAAAATACAACCAACGCCCTCCAATCGGACACTATTGTAAGTGTACTGGATTCAAACTGTATCTATATAGATAATTAATAGTAACAGTAAATTTTTTTATCTTAATTTATATATATATATATATATATGGTAGCTAAACTTTTTTTATGTACTCATAAATATCAAAGCTATGATCCTTTCATTGCAACTAGATATTTAGTAAAGAATAAATTTATAAAAAGTTCAGATGTAGTTGGGTCAGTTACATCTGATAAAATATGGAAAAAAAGATTGGAAATATTAAAGAAATATAAATATTTAGATTATATAGTGACAAAGTTAATGGGATTTAATTACACTGTGTTTGTTACTAGAAATGATTGTAAAAAAAATATATTAGAGCTACTTGATAACAATGGTACAGTTATAATATATTACGAAAAAAACCGTTGTAGTAAAACCAAGATTTTTAATGTACTAAAATCATGTAAACAACCAGTTGAATTATATTTTTTAAGCATTAAAGCTAACTGTAATGAAATTAGAACCAGAGGTAATAAAAATACTTATTGGAATACTTATTGGTATCATCACCTTAAAATATCACCTTTTGTATTCAATTGTAAAGTTAAATTAATACAAATGAATTCTAAAAGATCTCCTGAAGAATTACAAAGAAAATTAACAAAGTTTATAAACAATAATTAAAAAATTAAAATATATAATCAATTAACCAAATTGTACTGTTCGGTTTAAATTTATTATTTTCATTTGTTACAATATGTTGTTTAATATTTGTTAAATTATAATTTGTATCATGAATATTTGAATTACATTTTTTTATATACCAACATTTACCACGAGAAGGTTTTATAATCATATGACATTTTTTATCGATGGTAAATTTAAGTATATCTTCAAAAGGTATATTTATATCCAAAGTTAATGTTTGCAACCCCCATGAACCGAATGTGTCAGTATTATATCGTTCCAAACACTTGATTTGTTCCATTAAATTAATTTAATATTTTAAATATTCAACTATTTTATAAGTTGCTCATAGTCCATGGCATGTGAATTACCGGATTTACTGGTACAATTTTATCTGTTAAATGTATTAATTCTCCAACCATGTGTTCGACATTGTTGTTATATGTGTCATAGTTATCTTTATTCATATCACTAATTTCAGAAAATAAATAGTAGTCATTATAGAAATTAAAATTGTTACCTATATATTCTCGTGTATATTGGTCATCTCTTACGACTACTAATAATATATCTTCATTAAATTTTTTTAAAAAATTCTTTTGATCTGTATTTAACCATTCAGGTAATTCGGTATTTATTGATACTTTCCTATAAAAATGTATCTTTAGAGATTTATTATGTATAACATTATGATACCACTCATTAAATGATACAACTCCTAAATGATCATAATTACACACACCATGTTCATAAATTGATATCTTATCGATATTGTTGAATATATCGGTCATTAATAAAATGTTATTTGGTAATACTTAAATTATCAATTTTTAATGTGTAGATAAAATAATTATACTGTTGTCATTTTAGCATTATAATTGTCTTTAAATTTATTCATATTTTCAGTTTGCATACTTTGATTACAAATGGTACATACAGGTGCTAGATTATCTATAGTGGTTGACCCACCTTTGCTTTCAGCAATAATATGACCACAGGCAAAATCTTCGATTTTTATAGAAGCATCACATTCATAACAATCACCTGTTCTCTTGTTTTTACCGATATTTTGATTCCATACTTCTAATCTTAATCTTTTAGATATATTTTTTTTCTTTTGCTTTGGTTTTAGTTCAGACTTAACAACTAGAATTGTATCTTTATTTTTAAATAATTCTAATATATTAACATATTTCAAAGTGAAATAAATGTTTGTTCGTTCTAATTTTGAATTAGTATGCAGTGAGTATTTATCAGTGTTCTTTGAAATGTATTCTTTTATTAGTTGATTAAATTCTTTAAGTTTAAATTTAATTTTATCTAAAAGCAATTGATTTTGATGATCTATGTACTCTGTTTCTTTAAAATTGTCATATTGAAATAAACTTAAAAATTCATCTATGTGATAATATTTAGAGTGATTTTTTTGTGTTGAAAATCCCTTTTTATAATGGATCTTTAAATATGATTTTAATTCTAATATGAGTCTGTCATTAAAAGAACTTTCTAAATCTTTATAAATTGGTTCTATATCACTACTTATATTCATTGTTTTAAAATATCTGTAACAATCTTCATATGTATCACATTTTGCTATTGTTAATCTTATACTATCAGTGTCTTTAATATGATCAGTTTGTTCACATAAAATTCTAGCAGCTTTTAATCTATGCTGGCCATCTACTAGCCATATTATACAATCTGTACCAACAGTATTACATGCTAATTTAAATTCACTCTGAATAAAAATATTTTGGTTCCTTGTCAGTCCTCTTAAACATTCTTTTACGAAACCATCTACTTTTCTATCATCAATTTCTCTTTGAAAATCAGGAACTTTAATAGTTCCATCATCAATATATTGTAAAATATGTTTTATGGTAGACGTAAAAACAACGAACGACCCATCGTTCTCTCGCCTTTTACCATGTATTCCATACGGCATTTAAGAGTTATTTAAATCAAATATAAAATAGTTCAATTTTTATTCTATAATATAGTAAAAAATGTTACTATTACTGCTTTTCAGTGGTCTTTTTTTAGTAAATATTGTATCAACTGTTCTTGTAACCATATCTATATTATCATTGACTATCTTGCTACACTCTTTAAAACCAAAAACAGATGTTTTATTTTTGTATATCTTTCCACTATCATCTGTATTATCTGACCATCCATCTGAGTAAACAATCTTACCATTAGAATGCAGTGATTTTTTTAAATTTGTTTTATATGATAGCGAATCATCTAGAACAAATGACGGGTGTGTACATCCAAAAAAGTAAATAATATCGTATTTATATGAATTTTGTTTTATGAAATCTAAAAAATCCATATAAATATGATTTTTTAGAGTAATTTGGTTCAGTGACAATTCGTTACAAACACGTTCATTTTCTTTAATATGCTCATCTGTATATGTTTTGAGTTTGTACATATCAAGAGTAGTATAATCGATATGAGTTGTATCTTGAAATAAGGTTTGAATCACTCGAAACATATCTACTCTATTATTAAAGGTTGATAAATCTGTATCTGTTTGATATTCAAATACTGATTGAAACTTGTCAGGAACATCAAATCTAGATATAGTAGGATACTCATTATTTACATCATCTGATTTGTAATATAATATATCTAAGTGAACATTATCTTGTATCCATTCTAAAAAGTCAATAAATATATATTTGTCTAGCATTGCATTAATGTAACATTCATCATAATGTTTGTTAAACTCTCCCAGTTCTCTCAATGTCATACTCTGTATGCTATATACATACTTTTTTAACAATAGAATTACATGGTTGACGACACGTCCGTTCTTATAAAAATTGGTAGGAAACCAATCAAATTCACTGTACAAACAATTGCTACTTTCACCAGTACCAACAATCAAAGCGTTAATTTTTCTAGTATAATTATCAGATGATTCATTTTGATAACTCATTATAATACTATAATAAGTAATACAATATTAATATCAATTTTTTACAATAAGATGATAAATTAAAAATGACACTAATCCAACAATAACATCAACTAAAAGAAAAATCCATGAATATTCTACTTTAAACAAAGCACATAATGAAAAACTAAAATAAATTAAACCAAATATTACTCTTAGTTCATTCCACCAAACACGGCCATCTGCCCACTCCAGTTGTCTGTCCGCTTTAGCACTTCCGAAAAAATAAATTTTTAAAAATCCGATTGATGCTGGTAGAGTAAATAAAGTCATATACGGAAGATATTTAGTATCAATTGTTTTAGCAATATATGTAAGCAAAGCTCTAGATGGGATACACAATCCTAAAAATGCTATATATCTTTTTGTTATGTTATTCATATATAATAAATAAAGATTTTAAATAATTTTACAGTCGATCATATGATTTTCTTGAGCTTTGTAAACAAGTCTTCATACATAGAACAAAGGACAGAAATAGGATTAGGATAAGTAGAATTACGCCTATAAGGGCAAAAATTTGAACAAAACTAACACTCTTAACATCAGACAGACCACAGCTATAATCAACATAGTTGTTATTATAATACTGATAACAGACGTCAAATTTTGAATTATCAAAAAGTTCTAGTTCATCTAGAATATCATAACAACACACAGGTCGGTTGTCTTTTTCAGTTGAATCATTACAGTACAGAGGTAGTGTTGTTGTTCTGGTTATATTTTTACACATTGAATTGTTGTAGTGTTGTATTTTAAATGTTGCCTGAAATGGAAATTTCCATGAATGAACTCCAGCAATAAGCATGAAATAAAAGATAAATACGGAACGAAGCATTATAATATACTAAATTCTAATAACTAAATAAATCAATTTTTTCAATTAATACATGGTGCCATATGAAAATTTTCTGGATTAACTACACTCACTGTTTTTTCAACTAAATAATTGGAGATCTTATCATAGTTTAGATAAATAAGAATTGATAATATAAAAGGTAGCATTTTAACAAAAGTTACTAAAAAGGTAATTTTTTGAACATCTTTAAAATATTCAGAATTATAATGGTTATCTTCACCACATGTAATTATTTTGTAATTAACATTCTGTAATTGTAATGTGTTATTATTAGGAAAATAATTATGAACAAAGTTGGAATCATGTGATACCACATATATTGAATCACGAGTACAGTTAAGTTTAATAGATACAATATTCATTCTATGTAGAATAAGATTATACAAGTGCGCGAAAATTATAACATGAATGATATATTTGACTACGTTCATTATAAATAACAACTAGAGTGAAATTAATTAAAGTTCAATTTTTATAAAAATAATTTAAACATATATTTCATTATTATATAATGCAAAATAGGTTAAATGAATTTATGTTTAATTTAGATACTTTAGAACTTTTATCTAAAATGAATAAAAGTAGAGATGAATTGGTACATACACTAGAAAGTGTAGATTTTAATAGTCATATGGTTTCTCTAGTACTTGATAATCGTAGTTTACTGGATAGTGTATTACTACGATTAAACGTTGATGAAAATCATACTGAATCACACATGCGTGAAACATTATCGAAACTACACCATGAAGGAATATCACAATTTTTAAACTATTTGTTTAGACATAATCAAGTAAATGTAACAACAAACAATCATCATGAAACTCATTCGGTTCAATCTACAAGTAATCATAATAATGAAGTAGCACATGAGAGTAATACAACACTAACAACACAAGAGCAAAACACAGTATCTGAAGATTCAGATGTTGAAGAGGACGATATGAGTTTATGTTTTACAAAATTTATGAAAGAATGTATAGAAGAGTCTAATAACGAAGATGATTCTGTTAAATTAAGCCAAGCTTATTTAGCGTTAAATACTTGGTGGGAATCAGCATATAATACAAACGTACCGGATAAAAAAGAATTTAAAGCATTTTTGACAGAATCGTTTGGTAAAGCAACAAAAAACTCGTGGAATAACATTCGTCTGAGTGTAGAATAAATATTATAAACGAACAAGATTATTATCTTTATCTAAATAAAATTTGGCTATAAAAAAATGTAATTCCCATTCATCTGGTGGAATTCTTGAAAAGTAGTAATTATTATTTTTTTTAAATAAATAAAAAAATATCATATGAATATAACTTATATGATATTTATTTAATATAGTACATCATTTACTACTGTGTTTGATGGACTTATTTTGTTTCTTTTAATAGATTTTTTTCTAGTATGATATGTTTCTAGTCTAAATGTATTGTTGAATTCTGGAAATGTGGTACAGAATATATTAGATATTATCCATCTAGTAAAAACAATACTGTTTTTCTCAGTTTTATAGTCTGTTGTACTATATATATCTTCATCAATCTGTACAATAAAAAATATAGCCATACAATTTAGTATAGCATCAACACTTGTTTCTGAACTTAATATTATGAATACATTAATAAAAGGAATTATGAATGGAAGGATAAAATTTGACATAAAATCTGCACATAGATTATATATTATTTTACATCGAGTCATTGTTATTTTTTTTTCTTTATAATATTGAACTTCGCCAATATTATTAAAATGAGCTAATGTAGGATAATCAGAATAAAGTGTTAATAAGAACTTATATAATTTAAGTGAATTTAAAAATGAACATATAGTATTATAACTGTACAGCAATGATATAAGAGTAGAGATAACACTTATAACAATTATCAAAGGATCATCATTAACATGAAATTCAGTAATTGAATGATACAACAGTGAAATAGTATAGATATATTGACATAGTAATACAACTATGCCAATTAGAAAATTTTTTGTAGAAAAATGCATGGATTTAAGACAGTAATTCCAAAGATTAATATTTATTGATCTTTCATCAAATTCATTTAAGTATTGAAAAATAAAAGTGATCATTTGAAAGGTTGTTATTTTTCTCAGCTGATCATTATTCATAATAGGTGGTAATTTATTATTCTCATTGTTAATAATATTTATTGTAGATAATAATGTAAAGTTTTCACGCATACCCACATAATTTTTTTTAAATTTGTCGTAAAGTATATTCTTTTTTGATGAATTATGATTGGTAACCCTAATTGCCAGCAAATAATCATTGCGTTCATCGTAAGCTGCTTTAAAATAGTTAATCCATTTTTCGTGAAGATTATCATGTTTAATTGATTTATTAAATAACATAATTAGTTTAGCAACAGGTTTAATAATAGTATAGTCATCGATTTCCATTGTAATATACTAATCATGTATTAATTTATATATTTGTCAATTTTTATTAATATTGTATGTATTTGACTTTGAATAATGTAATATATTTTTAATTTTTTTCATATGTTTATCGTCAACTACTATATTATTTGGATTTTCTAAGAAATCTTTATCCGGTTGAATAATTAATTTATTTTTAATATCAATAGATTTATCTTTTACGTCTAAATTAGAGTTGTGATTATAGACTAAAGGAAACTCATCGGTATCATCTGTATCATCATAATAACTATCATTAAATGTATTACTATATGGATCTGGATATACATAATTAGAAAAATCACTATAATATAATACAGGAGGATGTCTGAGAGTATCAACAGAACATTCAATAGATTTTTTATTTAATTTTCTTCCAAATAAATTAAATGTTGATTTATTTTTAAATTTATTTTGTTGATCTTTATATTCTTTATATTTAGAATCAATTACATTTGATAAATTATTAAATCTGGTATTAAAATGTTCAATTATCTGTTTAACATGGTTATTATCTATAGTAACTACAGAAAAAATAGTAAAATGAAATATAGTAGAATAAGTAATGCAGTTTGCCAATAAACAGTTGGCATTATTTATAGTAGTTTTACCTGCAAAAAGTATACCTAGTAAAGTTCTGTTATCATCACCTAGCTGCATTTTATTATAATAATTCTCTTCATCAAAGCTTTTACATAAAATTTCAACTGTCCCTTCTATATTTTTACATAAGTCTAGTATACCAGAAAATTCACCCATTATTAATTTTAAACTTTTAATTATATTATTGATAGAAATATTTAAACATTTATTATTTTCACATATAATACTTTCAAATTCATTAACAGCAGGATTCATATAATATACATTATATAAAACAAATAATTTATTATATTCATCAAATGTATTAAACAGTAGTTACGTATAATATAATACAATGACTCTTATTGAAAAAAAAGAAGAAATAATAAAACAAATTTATATGTATAAAAAAGAAATATTAGATTTAGAATTATCTTTATCTAATATTGATACTCAATTAGAAGCTAATATTAATAAAAATATTTTAAATACATTTGATTTAAATGAAAATCAAAAAAAAATAGTTTATTCAACTGAAAAAAATATTCTTGTAATAGCATGTCCTGGTTCAGGTAAAACTCATACAATAATATCGAGATATATTTATCTTGTAACACATAAAAATATTAATCCTGATGATATAATACTAATTACTTTTACAAAAAAGGCTGGAAATGAAATGCTAGAAAGAATTAATAAATTAATACCAAATAAAAGTCCTTACTATGTTGGTTCACTACACGGCTTGGGATATAAAATATTAAAAGAAACAAACAATATAAACTATACAGTAATAGATGAGATTGATAGCAAAACTATGTTATTAGATCTAGTAGACGAAAATACTATGGAATATTCAGCTATTATTAAGAAATATATTTGGGATATATATAATTTATCCTGTTGTAATTATCCAAATAATGTAGATGTAATTATAAAAAACTTTAAACTAAACAAATTTAAAAAAGAAATAAAACAAATATTGAAAAAATATAAATGTTTAAAAAAAGAACAAAACTTAATTGATTATAATGATCTAATGATATTATTCGCTAATCAAATTACAAAAAAAAAAATGGAATCATTTATAGATAAAATTAAATATGTATTCTTTGATGAATATCAAGATATTAACTCGATCCAAAATTATATTTTACAAAAGTTTGTGAAATCAAATATAATGGTAGTAGGTGATGACGCGCAGTCAATCTATAGTTTTAGAGGTAGCAGTATAGATTATATATTAAATTTTAGTAAAAATAATACAGATACTGTAACTTACTATTTAGATGTAAACTATAGATCAACTCCTAGTATTATTAATATTTTTAGTAATATAATAAATAAAAATAACAAACAATTAAAAAAAAACATTAAACCTTATAACGAAAATACAACACATTTACCTAAAGTAATTGAGTTTATTTCTCAGAAAGATCAATATGAATGGATTTTAAAAGATATTAAGAATAAAAAAGATTCCGGAGCAACTTATAATGATATAGTAATTCTGGCGAGAAATAATTCAAGTATTGATGCTTTCGAATTAGAAGCAATTAAATATAATATACCCATATCAAAAAATATAGGTAACGCATTGTTAACCAAAGATTATATAAAAGACTTTTTAGCATTTGTAATTATTTTAATTAATAGTAAAAGTCTAATTCATTGGAAAAGAATATTATCTTTACATAATTTAAATGTAAGTGAGTCAAATGAATTACTAAACAATTTGAAATTACATGATAGTAATATTTGTAAAAGTTTACAATCTTTTATAGATGGTAATAAAAATATTGATCAATACAGCCAACTACGTTTATTGAATAATTTACTTTTAAAATGTAGTAACAGTAATAATAATTTATGCTATATTAAAAATTATTTAGAAAAAATATGGTTAAGTGAAAATATTCAAGATATTGAAGATAGACTTTCAGATATAGATAAATTAATTATTTATTTTAATAATAATGATATAAGTGAATTCATAACTAATTTATATTTAAATACAGAGCTTGAGAATAAATATGAAGAAACATTATATTTAACTACTATTCATGGTGCGAAAGGATTAGAATGGGATTATGTATATTTAATTGATTTAACTTCTAATATATTTCCTAATATTAAAACACAGCATTATACTAAACAGTTAGAAGAAATGGAAGAAGAACGTCGTATCTTTTATGTTGGTATGTCCCGAGCAAAAAAAAATATATTTTTAACATATTATCAGATTCTAAATACAAGCAATAAAATATATATATCTCCATTCTTACTAGAGCTTGATGAAAATTTATATACAACATTTAATATGAATAGATACAAACAACATTTTACTGGAAAGATTTCTAGTGATATAAATTTATATATAAAATCAATTGGTTTTACTTTCATTAATAATATTCTGAAAAGTATCAATTATTCAAAAGAGGTAGTATCAACTAAAAATGATATATCACACGATCTAACAGATTTGCCAAATAAATTAATACTAAATAAATTTTTTCATTTTTTAACAATAAAAATTATTCAAAATAATTTTAGAAAAGAGTTTGAAAACTTAAATTTAAATTTATATTACATTAAAAATAACTTTCGTCAAGATATTTATCATAAATTTATAGATAAAAACGAACACTGGATGGATATACTAGAACTTATTTTATATATAGCAACATTTAACTTACATTTAGATATAACAATTTACGAAAAAATATTGTTAAGTGATTCAATTAAACAGAAATATATAAATTTTGAAAAAAATCTAATTTCATATTTCAAAAAATATAATTTTAAAAATATAAAAAATAATATAAATATTAATTATAAAGCTATTAAAACTGAAATACCATTATTAATTGATGATCATTTAATTGATATAAGAACAACATATAAAAATACATTCACAGTACAACATATTTTACAATTATTAATACAAGGATATATCTTAAAAAAAAATAACTATGAAATAAAAAAAGTATCAATGTATAATTTATTAAATGGTTACATTGAAACAATAGATGTTACAAATTTTAATTTTTTAAATTTAAAAAAAATAATATATAATATCAATTAAGGAAAAATATTTTTTTTTTGTTCTAATGTTACTTTATTTTTAAGTTTATTATTTAATTCTTTTATATCAGATTTTTTATATACATATACTTTAGAGTTAATATCAAATGTTAAATATACGTTATTACCTATAGTTATATAATCATTCTTATTTTTTAGCAACTTTTTTAATTCATCTAGACTATCTAATGATTTGTTATTAACTTTATCTATAATAGAGGGACAAGTGAATATATCATCTTGTAATATTATTTCATCTTCATTATAGAAATCTAATATAGACGAGGTAACAACTAATTTTGATGTTACAGCGAAATTGCTAATATCAGATAAATTTATAGATGTTGCTAATTTCATGTCTGCTAATATATGATTAAGTGTTAGTTCCATTATAACGAAACCGCCAACAATTATATAATTTATGTTATGTATATTATGATATTTATATTGTAATTTAAATATATCAGTTCTATTTATATATATTTCTTCATTTGTAAATTTATCACTTATTTTTGGTACATATTCTGTTGTATCACAATTATATCCTGATAATTTTATACTGTAGTATTCTGTCGTCTTACCTAAACTATCTGTTTTGTACTGGGGTCTTAATCTATCAATATAAGAATCTATATCAACAATATTGAGCTGAGAACTGTCATGAATCAACAAAGAACCGTCATTATCTATTTTATGTCCATCAATTGAACATATGAATGCGTTCTCTTTCACTTTTATATCAGAATTTAATTCAGGATCAAAATAACTAGATTTTATAATAGATTTTATACGTAACCCTGGAACACAATCTGAAGCTAATTCTTTTAAATAATTGTTTTGAACAGAATCAAAAATTGCCCCGCTTAATAAAGGATATATAATTAGTGGTACATAATTATCTTTATTACTTAAATAATTATCAATACTAGACGTTAAATTATTCCAATTGTATTTAAGTTCATTGATAGGAATGGCTAAACCCATTCCTTCTGTACCTACAAAACCAGCGTAATTAACACCTATAACATTAATTTTTTTTTTTTCGTTATCATAACTAACCAAAGGACCGCCTGAATTACCTGGATTGATAGCAGTATCCGTCTGTATTTTTCCTTCAGTAAAACCGCTTATAATACCTTTAGACACTTTTAATTCGTCTTGTGCTAAAGGAAAACCTAGTGCCCATGTAGTTGTAGCAAATCTTATATTATCTGAATCACCAATCATATCATCATATACAGCATCTTTAACTAATTCATTAAATGTTTCATTATCATAATGTAGTAAAGCAATATCTAATTTAGGATAAACACTTATAACATCAGCGTATATTGGTGTCGATGAACCGACATTAACTATTTCTATTTTTTTACAATCTTCAACTACATGATAGTTTGTTATAATAAGTCGTTTCGAACCATCTACCACAAAACCACTACCATGACTTTCAGGAGCTGTTTTAGGTGTATTGTATGGTTTCATCCAATCAACTACTTCTCTAGAAACTTTTAAATGAACAACATAATTTTTAAATTTGGTTATAGCTGATATGAAGTCATTGCTATCTATATGGATAAATTTTTCATTATATGCCATCTTATCATTCCTTTTTATATAGTAATTACATAACAAAATAATCATAAATATAGCAGACAAAAATATAATTATATTTTTATACATTTATATTATAGTTTACATTTTTATTTATAGATTAATTATCTTGTTATAAATACCAATATCTTTTGAATCCATTTTATTGAATTCTATTGGTACAACTTTTATGTTATCAGTGATGCGAAATAGCCTTAGTCCAAGCTTACATTTATTTTTGGAACCTATAATTATACCATAGTTTATCTTACATACAACTATTCTATTCATTTTATATCCTACGAATATACGATGCGTGTTCGGTTTTATAAAAATAGGATGATCTATTTTAATAAAACCAACTAGTTTTTTCTTATCAAAATATTGAGTGGTCAACATTTTATCATATATAAATATATATATAAAAATTTTAAATCAATTTTTATATATATGTCAAGATTTTTTGGTAAATTAAAAGATGCTAAAGAATTAGAAAAAGACTCTAATGGTTATAATTTATGTAGATGGTGTAATAAAAGCGTGTTACCACCGAGGAGAACAATGTGTTCACCTGAATGTGTACATGAAATTTTAATAAGAACTAGCGGTCGTTATTTAAGAGACTGTGTCTTTAAAAGAGATAATGGAATTTGTTCTGTTTGTAATATTGATACAAAACAAACTTCTAAAATGGCATTAGAAATGAATGTTAACGATAGAATTGAATTCTTGAAAAAACATAATATTTCGTTGAAAAGGAAAGTCTGGAAGCGAAAACATGGGGGTGGATTATGGGATGCCGATCATATTATATCTGTAAAAAAAGGCGGTGGTCAATGTGGCCTTGAAAACTTAAGAACTTTGTGTATTAAATGTCATAAAAACGTTACCAAGGAATCATATTCAAAATGTTAGACACTTATTATTTTAGACTTCAATGACACCAGAAGCCATCCGACTGTTCTCTTATATCCCTCCAATACCCATCTGTATATTTTATCCACATTGGATGAATGTTATTGCCTTCACCAGTAACATCAAACAAGTATGGGACTCGTGATATAATTTGCCCCCACCAATATTTCATAACTTTAGAAGAAACAGCACTTACTCCTATGTTTTTTATAAATACAGGTTCTTGAATGAGACAATTCATAATATCTTGAGGTGATAAAGTCATATATGGTTCAGATGGATTGTACGGTAAAGTTAGATCATCACTAGCTTGGGAGGTATACCTGCCATTAAAAGTAATATGAATAGCAACCATTAATGAATTCACTATACAATTTCTTTCTTCATCTTCAAAATCATTATCCTTGATTTGAGATACGATATTCCAGTTGTATTGCCCATTAAACACTTTATCAGATATTTTATCTAAACATTTAAATAACCATTGCATAAGGGAATCGTGTACTTCTGTTGCTAGTTCATTAACTTCGAATATAAGTATTAATTCATTAGACTTTTTATTACCATTTATACTTTTTTTACAGGCAATATTTTCATTATTACTATTTGATTCTTCAGATAAAGAATTATTTAATAGATGCATAATATATATATATATTATATATATTATATCCATAAATATTTACGCATATATCATCTAACTCGTGTCTTATTTGTCTAAATATAACAGACTGTATCTTTATATAATTAACTATACATTGTACATAAATAATACTCGTCTTCTTTCTTGCTTTTAAACATTTCTAATGCTTTACAAACATCTTCTCGAACAAGTAACTTGTCTTTTAGAACGATATCTGTCGACGTCTTCATTACTCTTAAACTATAAAATTCTTTCGCTTTCTGAAATAATTTTTGCATATCACCGCCATTATATTTAATATTGTCTTTAACTAATTCAATATCATCTATATTAATACTATTTTCTTCTAAACTCCAATTATCATTTTTTACAAATGTTTTAAAAATTTCAAGTAGTTCATTTGGACTATAATTATCAATATGAAATTTTATTGTAAATCGTCTTTCTAATCCTTTATTAAAAGCAAAAAAACATTTATCGATATCATCTTTATATCCTGCTACTATACACAAAAATTTATCACTTTTTTCTGTTAAATTTAAATTTATCGTATCAATACATTCTTTTGCATAACTATCTTTGCCCTCATTATTTCCTAGAGAGTAGACTTCATCTATAAACAAAATACCGCCTTCTGCGCTATCAATCACTTCCTGTGTTTTATGAGATGTTTGTCCCAAATATTTAGCAATTAAATCAGATCTTTTTGCTTGAACAAAATTATTATTTCTCAAAAATCCTAAATTTAAATATATTTCACCTAATATTTTACTCAGTGTTGTTTTACCAACACCAGGATCACCTGATATAACAATATGATTTAAATCTGTCGAATTATTTAGTCCATGTATAAAATAACAAATTATTTTAAATATCTGATCTTTGACTGTATCCATTCCAATAATATTATTTAATTTTCGTAAAGATGGTATTATTCTAAAAAGTTTTCTGAATTTACTATTTGATAATAAATTATATTTATATTTATAATCTTCTAATTTTATTATTTCATTAATATTATCCATTTTACTAAAAACATCAATTAATTCACTATTAATACGTTTTTTAGACATTTTAATTCTTTTTGCTGGACATTCTTCTATTTCATTATCATACCATTCATTAGTACTTAGTTTAGTTATATTTCTTTTTCGTGAATTATCGTTTTTTGATTCGCGTACTTGATTTTTCAAATTATCGTATTTGTTTTTAATATGATAATTATCATTTTTTAATAATATATATTTTCTATATATATCATTATATTTATCATCAACAAATTTATTATAAACTAAAAAATTCCACATATTATGAACTTTTATATTAACATCGTTAACATGTGTTACCCATTCATTTGAAATTTGATTATCTATAGGTTGTTCCATTGTTTATATAAGTTTCGTTATTTTTATATCTATATCAATTTCGTTAATTGTTTTGTTAATTTAATCATTAAATTTGCGGATGTGATCTTTTATTTCTTTTATTTTGTCTGCTGTTATTTTGGTTTGGGTTTTCCAGCTGGCTGTTATATTAGTTAATTCGAGGTTTGTATCTGATAATCTATTCTTTAATTTCTGTAGTGAGTCTATATAAACTTTGTCACGCTTTTCTTTCATTGATAAACATACATCTTTTAATGTTAAAGTGTAACGATCCTTTCTCTTTTTGTTAGTCGATTTTATGTGTGTTAATAAGGTTGTATTCAAGTAGTGGATTAAATACAAACGGTGATACTTATCTGTTAGAAAGACAGCATCTGCCATAAGTTTATCGGGTGGCCCTCCTAATAAAGGTCCTATTTTTTTTTCTTTATCTAACTGACTCTCGAAGAGAGTAGCATCCTCTAGATTAGCTCCAGTTAGATTAGCATTCTCTAGATTAGCTCCAGTTAGCCTAACTCCATTTAGATCAGCGTCGGATAAATCAACATTTTTTAGATTCATATAAGGTCCAACTAATATATACCAATAATTGGCATCATATGAGTTGGGTTCTTTGAATATTTTTTTCATTTGCGATATGCATTTAAAGTGGCTATTTATTTTTTGTGGAAGGTTCTCCTTCTTCGTAACGTAAAACTGTATACTAGAACCTTTTAATTTGGCTGATTCGTGGATGATTAGGCGTGTACTGGTTAAATTTACATTCGTCCAAGTAACGTCGGTTAGGTCACACTTACCTAAATATGACTTGTCAAATTTAGTGTTATCAATTGTTGAGGTTCTAAATATTACGCCGAGGGGAGATGTGCGCGTATCGCGTTTATCGCCGAAGTCTAAATAAATAAAGTTAACGTTACTAAAAGAAGAGTTTTTTATTTTAGCTCCAGTAAAATTAGCATTTGCCATATAGGAGTCATCAAAATTACAGTTATTAATTGTTGAGTAGCGAAAGGCAGGCTCTTCTGAATTCATCTTTTTAAAAGAACAATTAGTTAAAATACTATAAGAAAAATTAATCTTATACCATCTATAGAAATGTCCTCTTTCGGATTTAAGGTAAGTGTATCGGTCTTTGGCTAAATCGGGGTCTGATTCGAGGATAGTATCCGTTATATTAAACTCACACCCTATGTACTCAGATGGGCTAGCCTCATTTCCGCCTAGTTTGGTGTAAGCAAAATCACATGATGCTTCAAATATACAATTTTTAAATACTGTAGATGTAATGGTAGCCTTAGCAAAATCACAGTCTCTAAATATACACGATGTAAACTTACTGATATCTTTATTTATATGTTTCTTATACTCATAACCAACAAAAGTAAAACCTTTTATAGAAGTTAAATCATTCATAGAAGTTCGTTTTTTATCGTCGTATAACTTGGGCCGTTTCTGGTTGTCCATGTCCGTTACTTCTTCTTTTAAGTCACCCAAAACTAGATTCATAATTTGTTGGTTTATCACTGCCACGCGCTCCGCTATTTCTTCTTTTACTTCCCGTGCAGCTTCAGCTATTATTCTCTTACCCGCTTCTACCGCCTCCTCCTTCTGCTCATCGCTCAGCTCATCGCCGTCTTTTTTATATATGCCAACAGGGCGCCCCTTACTACGGCCACCACCCCTTCCATATAATTCTATATTATTTTTTGAGGAAGATGGGATTTTTATAATACCTTCAGCGTCGTTCCAATTATGTGAACAATATGGCATATATATATATATATATATTTTATATAAATTACTATTTCAATTGGTTAAAAATATTTTTTTTAAAAAAACTTAAGATAAAAAACAATAATATAAATACTAAAATTAAAATAATACTTATATTGTTTTTTTTTACCAGAGTCAACATTTCCATATAATTGTTTACTTCGTCGGTGTCTTCAGAAGGGAGTGCTTCGTCGGTGTCTTCAGAAGGGAGTGCTTCGTCGGTGTCTTCAGAAGGGAGTGCTTCGTCGGTGTCTTCAGAAGGGCGGGCCTCCATCAACAGGTGCCAGTTCGATGTCCTGCGTGCTTCGTAGGTGTCTTCAGAAGGGAGTGCAGGGAGTGCAGGGAGTGCAGGGAGGTCTTTGCTATTATCTTTTTTTTGTAGCATGTCTGGTTTTGTATCACATGATGGTATTTCTATGTTATAATCGTTTATTCGTTGCTGTATCGTGTTTTTATACTCGAGAAGGGTTTGACCGTCTTTATACTCGCCAAGCTCTTGATTCTTAAAGTATGCTTCACGAAAATTTATTATCTCTAAAAGTTGGTTTAGTAGGTCTGCTATGTGGGGGTGGTCCTCTGTCTTCATTCCACCTCCGGCCTGTATGAATGGGTTTTGATGGAGAGAAAATTCTCGATCGAGGAAACGTACTAAATCAAAATCATTGACTTTATAATTTATATTTATATTTATAAGGTGTTCGTTTAGTTGGTCTGTTATACTGTTTTGTTCAGTTATTTGTTGTGTGTATTTGTCTTTTAAAAGTGATTGGTCGTCTATGTCCTTTGGTAACTTCTCGTTTTCTGTCTCTAATAAGGAAATACTAGCTTCATATTCTATTGTCATAGCTCTATTGCGTTCTATTATACCGACTAGCTCTGTTTTATACACCTTTTTTGCATTTATTTCATTGGCATGTTTTAATGTAAGGTCGGTTAAACACCCATTGTGTATTGTTTCTACTGCTGTTGATACTGCTTTTTCTGTGGCTGCTGCGTTTTTGTCTATTGATGCTATTGTTGTTTTTACCGCGTTTACTTTTTCTGTCGCTAATTTTGTTTCTAAATATTTTATTTGATATTCTTTCTTTTTTATATTTAGCTGTGCTATATCTATCTCTTTTTCTTTTTGTTTAATATTTTTTGCTTTTTGTTCAATCTCTCTTTTTATTTGTTCAATTTTTTCATCGGAGTCTACGCAATTTTCTTCTTCTTGTTTTAGAATTGTTTTTTGTTCGACAGCTTTCGCGGTGTTTATGGCAAGTTCTGCTTGTTGTATTCCTGTTTCTACCGCGTCTTTTTGTTCTTTATCATGTTTTGCTTTTCGTGAAATAATTTTATTATCGGAAAGTGTATATTCAGGTGAAAATTTAGCTTTTTCCTTATTAAAACAAGTGAGAGGTGACCCCCGTACATCATCTAGTATAGTATTATTTCTAAAATCAACTCCACAGATCATAGTTGAATTTAAATTTGCTCCAGTTAAATCTGCACCAGTTAAATCCGCGTTACTTAGTTTAGCGTTACTTAGATCAGCTCCACGTAGATTAGCGTTACTTAGATTAACTCCACTTAGATCAACTACACGTAGATCAGCTCCACATAGATCAGTATTAATTAGTGTAGCGCCACTTAGATGAGCTCCACTTAGATCAGCTCCACTTAGATTAGCATCCTTTAGATTAGCTTCATTTAGCTTAGCTCCAGTTAGATTAGCTCCACTTAGATTAGCAAACTGTAGTTGAGATGTACCTAGCTCAGCGTTACTTAGATCAGCTCCACTTAGATTAGCATAATGTAGTTTAGCGTTACTTAGATTAGCTCCAGTTAGATAAGCTCCACGTAGATTAGCGTAATTTAGTGTAGCGTCACTTAGATCAACTGCACCTAGATAAGCTTTAGGTAAATCCGGAACAGAACCTGTCCTTATACGCGTTTCCAATATGTAATCTGTAAAATGATCAGCTATACTTTGTTTATTGATGGAGGCAGATCTTGTATCAAACATGTTTTGTAGACACATCGTGGGTCCAACTAACATATACCAATCATCAGTTCCATAATTGACAACCTTGTCTGGCACATAACCTCTAACGTTGTCTTTCTTACGGGCCTTTAAATATTTAAAACCCGTTTGCGTTATGTGATACTCACGAATGTTCTTATCATCTAGACTAGTCCCATGATAGGCCTTCGCGGCATCAAAATCATTATGGGGATACATATCGGAAGGGTGTTTTTTATAGGAAATACATTTAACTCCCTTATTTTTATCTACTCTCGGTAGGGGGGAATCTTTCCTGCAACAAAAAATAATAGTAGCTCCATCTAGCACTGTGTTAGTTAAATCTGCATTGGACAAATCTACGCAATCCCACCTAACACCGCTTAGATCAGCTCCATTCAAGTCAGCATCTTTAAAAATATTAAATGGTTGAAAGAACGAAGCGTATGACTTGAATGAATCCCACCTATGACCATTATGATCAGGAAGGTGACGTTCAAAAGTGTCTATGGATTCTGTAACTATGGATTTGCTAAAGTCAGCATCTTTTAAATAAGCATCAGTAAAATCACATCCCGAATGAATATGAGCACCAGATAAATTAACATTCGCCCCCTTCATATCTATAAATTGACAGCTTATGTATGTGTGTTGAGAAAAATCAGAGTTTTTAAAACTGCATTGGTTATTAAAACTACAACCATTAAACTCATGCTTACCATTCCACATATGTCTAGCATAATCAAAATTACAATTTTTAAAGTCACAATTAACAAACTTCTTGTTAACTTTTTTACCATCTTTACCATCTTTGTCCGGATAACCTACATATCCAAAGAAACAATCACTAATCGTAAGACGTTTGGCTCTATCTATGAGTCCATCAGGCCCAAGAGATTTGAATGTCCAAAGACGGTCCCGATACCCATACCAATCATAGTTGTCCGTTTCTTCTTTTAGTACAACTCCACATAGATCGTTAATAGATCCATCGATAGATAATATAGTGCCAGATTTAAGGACATCTGTGGTTACATTTGCGTTGTCTTTAATAATATCATCTTCCGATGGCCCGGGCTTGGCGCGGGCCGGCGGTAAATCCGGCGGTTTCCAGAAATTATAATTTACTATATTATTTTTTTTAAGCTTATAATGTGGCATATATATATATATATATAAATTTATAGTATTAATTGCTATTTCTTAATTAACGTTGGGTTCATCCTATGTGACATAGCCAATATTTTATCCAGGATATGTCTTCGTCAAGTGCCTCATTATCTTGATAATGATAATGAGGTGGGTTCATCCTATGTGACATATCCAATATTTTATCCAGAATATGTCTTTGTCAAGTGCCTCATTATCTTGATTTTGAAAGTATGCTCTACGATATTTTTTTTTCTTTAAAAGTTCGTTTAGGTCGTCTTTTTCTATAGTTGTGGGTATTGTTTTTTTTCCGTCACGAATAATATAGCCATCGGCGTCAAATGTCATGCTATACGCCTCGTCTAATATTGTTAATTTATCTAGATTAACATTCTTGAGTTCTTTTTCGTAGTTATTTATATATTCTTGATCAACTGTGTTTTTTTTTATAACAGTTTCTAGATCTTTAATTAAATCGTTGTTTCTAGTTTTCATAAGTTGTAGTTTTTCTTTTAACTCGTCATTTGTAGCGGACAAACCTCTCCATATTTTTTGCCTGGCCCAAAGATATGTTTTTTCATTGTTTTTTGTTCTCCAGATTTCTTTATTGATATTTGTCAATTTCCGCATCTTGATATTATGTGCTTCGATAGCTTTTATTTTTTGTTCTGCACATTCGATATGTGCGGCTACTTTTGCTTTATTTACTATTTCCGTCCCATATTTGCTTGTATATTTTCTATCCTTGAGCAATGGTGTCGCATCAGTTAACCCAATCGTAACATAACGGAATAATGAATCAGGCAATGACTTTACTATGGGTATTAATTTTTGTATTATCCCTGACTCCCCCGCAGTTGCGGGACCTTTTATACTTATGTCTACCTTAATCAGGTTTTCTATCAGTGTAACATCTCCTGATTTAACTTCATGTGTATACAGATGGTTGTTCTTAGATGTGGCGGTAAATTCAATCCATGCACCTGGGGGGTCAGGGACAATAGGGCTAGACTTGTCGCCAACAAAGACCCGTGCTTTGTGAGATAGTCTATCCCCCTCTCGATTTTTTAATGTACATTCAACATCAAATGAAGATGAGGGAGGTTTATCAATAGTACAATAGAAGAAAAAGTCTATCATATTGTCGCTTACTTTATCCAGCATTATAATTGGTAATGTCGTTTTACTCCATGGGTTTGATAGATCATAATAATAATCCCATGAAGGGTTGTATATCTCCAGAAATGTTAAATCATTTTCAATACCCTCATAGATGCCGTCGTAGACCTGCACACCTCCAGGCTTAATACGGCTGTTTTCAACATCCGGTCTGCGGTCCTTGTCCCATCCTGCCCACGAGTATGTCTCCAAAAATGATTTAACATCCGCCGACGCGCCGTCCGCGCCGTCGGAGTGGTAGCTTGGGTCGTCGCCTGGTTTGTAGTTTTTATGACCATACGAAAGCTCATGGGTGTTTGTATGGTCATACACATTTTCTCCCATATATATTTTAGTTTTTGTTGACCTTAATCCCTTCTTTATTGTATTGTCACATGAACTATATAATAAACTATTGGATCTATTAAGAGGCATATATATATATATATATATATTTAGATCTTTTTAAAATTATTTAAATATTTAAATAATTTTAAAAATTAATAAATAGTAGTATCAAATAGTTCTGTATATCCCCCTCGGGTAAGAATGTCGCACCAGTTAACACAACATCAACATATTTGTAGAACGAGGCTCCCGACTCCTGATCCGAGTCAATATTATTCTTTATATTACAGAAAAACAAAGTAATTTAAATTCTATATTTAATAATAATACAGCACTTACTTTTACTAATGAAAATTTTAAATTTATAAACTAAAAAATTCCACATATTATGAACTTTTATATTAACATCGTTAACATGTGTTACCCATTCATTTGAAATTTGATTATCTATAGGTTGTTCCATTGTTTATATAAGTTTAGTTATTTTTATATCTATATCCATTTTATTAATTGTTTCATCATTTTTATAATCTTCTAAATATTTTATCTCTTTTATTCCGGATGAAACTAAAAGTTTAAAACAATTTATACATGGATAATGTGTTATATAAGCAGTAGAACCATTTGTAGAAACACCTCTTCTGGCACAATCAGCTATAGCATTATTTTCAGCATGAACTGTACATTGTTCATGATTATTTTTAACTATGCTTATATGCTTCGCACCTGATATAAACCCATTATAACCTGTTGATAAAATTCTATTATCTTTTACCAATACACATCCAACATTTAATCTTTCACATGATGATCTCTGTGAAATTAATTTACACACGCCTAAGAAATATTCATCCCATGATAATCTATTCATCTAATCTAAAAATGTTTTATATTTTTAAATCTTTATTAAAATTTAAACTATATAAATTATATTATACATTATAATGATGATATTTTTCAAATAAATCTTCTGTTATAAAATTATATTCAACTAATTTTTGTAAAGCTTTATAATCTGTATTTTTATAAAAATTTAAAATATTTTTAATTGCTTTTGGTGATAAAAAATGATCGTTATTACTTTTATTTTTTCTTAAGTGTGATCTGTCATCCATTTTAACATTTAAGAAATCACTTAATCTTTTAATATCATCCTCCATATTTTCAACTGTTCCTACAAATATTATTTTATGATGATTTTTTTCTATAAAGTTACCGTTATACAAATACCATCCAATTCCTTTAAATATGTGTTCACTTTGATGATTCATTAGTTCTAATGCTAAATTTTTTCTCTCTATATTTTCACTTGTAATTGATTCTGCTAATTCGTTAGCTGTTTGAAAGCAGCTTACTAAATAATCATATCTTTTTGTGAAAGTATAACCATGTGTCATCTTATGTTTAGTCCAGTATGGAGCTAAACAATTATCTAATGTAAGGTTATTTATATCCAAATTACTTGTATCCATATTAATTAAATAATAGGACATATAGAAAGCGGATACAAACCGCTTAATTGGATTTCTTATCCAGATAATATATTTTTCATTATCTTTATAATTTCTATTCAGGTGGTATTCTTGAAATATATAAATAGTACTTTATTTATTTTTTTTGTCGTAAATTTTTCAATTCTACGATTTTTATATTCTTTATACTCTATGTTATTAAATATATTACAATTTATAGGCATATATAATGTATTTTATAAATAAAATTCAAAACGATCATCATAAGATAGTCCTTGAACAATTAATACTAATAAAAAACTATTTAACATTGTATTATATTTATTCTTTTTGCCTAATAAATAATTTGATAATAAAAAAATAGAACATAACAACCAATGGTGAATATGGTATCCTTTTATAAAAATAGAACCATCAATTATGAATGGCGGTAAGTTAAATGGTATATTATGCGGCTCACCTGGTTTATTTCCAAAAATTAATACTATATATATTATTCCAAATATAAAACCAAATAAAGTATACTTTATCATCTAATATATTATTATGTATATATATTATCAATAATTACTTTAATTTTACTAAATACTTTTTGGTGAAATTTTTTTGGTATCTCATTAAAATCAATTAATAATTTATTTTTTTGATAAATTTCGTTTGCTTTTGGATATTCATCCAAATATTCAAGTAAAATATTATCGTCTTCACGTATTTGTTTTTTTCTTTTATTAGAAATTTTCAATTCTTTAGGAAATATACTAGGTATGTTATCAGAACAATCACCGTTTATTATTTTTAACTTTAATTCATTTAGTGCTTCTTCTTTAGTAAAATTCAACGGTTCTTTTTTCCTGTAATCATATATCGAAACATTTTTAGATCCTAGCTGATAGAAATCTTTGTCACCAGATATAATATTCATATTAGCATTTTTATGATTTTTTTTCAAGTATTTAACACATAGTGCGATAATATCATCACTCTCTATACTTGGCTCTTGAATAATATATCTTTTATTATCATCATTTACTATATCTGGTAATAATGTTTCATAAGTATATTTAAACACCGGTTTATAGTTATGTTTTTTTGTTAAATCAGGTCTATTGCCTTTATATTCACAGTATAATTCATTACGCCATATATCAGCCTGTGGACAATCTTTACAAAATATAAGTATTGAACTATCAAATAACTTTCGTTTGACAAGTTTTTTGATTCCTTCTAAATACATTTTTTTATATTTTTCCATAAATATTTCATTATCGCTCCAATCATACGATGGATCTGCCTTATGTTCTTTATATATTTCTTTTTTAGCTAAAGATAACCACCTCATTGTAGCAAAAAAACGATAAAAAGTAGTATAAGATGTATCAACTAAAATTATATTCATTTATATAAATATATATAATTTATATTTAGTTAAATCAATTTTTAATTAGTTTGTAAAATTATAAGAAAATAATTAAAATTACCATTTGGCTTATAAAATGTGTGAACATAAGATTCTTTTGTTAAACGTAATATTTTTTTAAAATCATAATTAAAAGGTACTCGTATAGCAATTATTTTAACTCTATCTAGTAAACTTTTTAAAATTTCATCAATTGAAATGTTATCTAAATACATATTCAATAATTTTTGTTCTTTATAATCTGGACCTCCCCATGGCGGGTCAAAAAATATAGCATCTTGTTCTATTTTATCAGCAGCATCCAAATAGTTTTCGCAATAAATTTTAACTTTATTTAAAGTACCGTAGTTATCTAAGTTATTTTTCAATATATCACAATGAAGTTTTACAATTTCAACAGCGTTTACTTTGTCAAAATGATTTGTAAACGCAATTGTAGCACCTCCCATATTAGAAGTAGCATCAGTTATTGTCACATTTTTATCAGATGGAAAAAAACTCCTTATAATTCTAGCCGTTTTATCAGCATCATGAGGGAAAAATATACTATATTTTCCAATATTACTCATCTGATATCTTTCATACGATACATCTTTTTTATACGGAAATACTTTTTTCCAAAAAAATTTATTGTATTTAATATACTCTGGTTCAATCTCTGGTTTGAAGTTTACTCGATTATTTTCTAAATATGGCGGAAGAATATTTGTATATTTTAATCTGCGTTTAAGTAAGAGTTTCATCTATAATAATATTTAGATATTATAATTAAATATTTAGTTTTTTTTTTTCTAGATAAATATATATGAAAATCAATACTGTTGAAAATTTTAAAAGAGATAAACTTAAAAAAATTAAAAAAAAAACGAGTAATTATATTAAATATGCTCTAATATTAATAATAGGTGGTCTTATTGGATTTCTTGCTTGTATTTATGTTCATCACAAGCATCCAAAACTACATGAAGCACTAAGTGGTGCAGCTGTTAAACATGCTAATAATGCTGCCATGATAAGTAGTGCTGCATACAATGCAGGTAAAGCAGCTAGTGTTAGCGCTTACAATAAAGGAAAACAAGTCTCTGGTTTAAATAATTATAATACACCTGTTGAGTCTACTCCATCATATGATACTTATGAAAATCCAGCATTTGATAACTACGGACAACAATAATTAATACAATAATTATTTGAACGAACAATAATATAATACACTTGTATAGAGATTTGTACATATAATCATAAGGTCCTAATTGATAATCAAGTTTATTTTCATAATATTTTCTTACACCTACACCTGATATGACTGCTATTTTAAAATATCCATTCATAATAGCAATCTGCTCTGCTTTCTTCATTAACTTTTGTCCAAATCCTTTATGCTGAATTGAATTAAGATGTGTGTCAACCGGATTCATATTGCCATATACATGTAACTCTCGTACTAGTGCATGACTATTAAGCTCTGGCATTAGATTTACGTCTTCTTCGTAAGAGTCCAACACTCCATTTCGTCTAGTTCTCGGCTTTATGTTTTTTATCCAACCGCTTCTTTTAGATAATCGTAGTCTACAAAATCCATAGATATATTTTTTATCTTTACTGTCTATACTAATGAAATATTCATCTCCACCACATGATTTATAGTGATGTACATTTAATTCCGCGGTTGCCCTTTTATCGATAGCATCTTGTTTATTTTTAGGTTCTCTACAACGTATACAACGACATTCTAGATTTCTCTTCTTCATCATTGTATGTAAAATATCTCTACGATTTGTCATGTGATTACCAATCAAATCATAGCTCTCAGGAATATCTCTGATAATTCTATTATTTCTAATATATTCAGGAATTTTTGGTTTTATGTGCATTAACAGTTCATATAAATCATCTGTAGAATAAGGAGGAAAATAATCTCCTCTTTTTGAAATTTCTGTCCAATCAGTAACAATAAACGGATAGATCTTCCATTGTTCAAATTGTAAGTCAGGGTGAGTTAAAACTTTTTCGAACATTTCATAATCTTTTTCTAAAGTTGTCCCATAAAGCTGAGGCATCCAATGTGCGTCTAACTTAAAACCACAATCTTTTCCGTTTGTATTAGCTCTTATGACATCTTCAATGTAACACCCACGATTATTTTTTGATAAAACGTATTTATCTGTATGTTGTACTCCCATCTGAACACGTGTTGCATTTATTCTACGAAGCAACCGTATTTCGTCTGATGTCATATGATCAGGTCGTGTCTCTGGAGTTAAACCGATAATTCTTACAAGCGCTGTTTCATTTATTTTAATCTCTTCTTCGAGGCTTAGTGGTTCGCGTCTTTTATCTTTATCTGAATAAAATGTGTTCGCTGCCCAGTATAGTATTTTACAAAACCATATACGGTAATCTACTTCGTATGATGACCAAGTACCACCGAGTATAAAAACTTCTAATTTATCTATTTTAATTCCACATAGGTACAGTGCACTACAACGACTCCATAATTGTTTATGAGGTTCAAAATCATTCTGATTAGCCCGCATAACTGCTGGTTCCTTTTTAAGATATGATCTTGGTTGTTTAACATAATTATTACCTTCGTGAGCAGGTTCATCGGGGCAGAAATGACAATTATGTTCACAAGACAGTGTTTCACCAAATGGAGTACCCGAAGTCAGAACAGTTATCTGGGTAATCCCACTATTTTCACGAACCTGTTTTCCTTTCGTCATATTTTCAAAAGACTTGTTCCGTTCAATAATATTCTGTTCAATTAATTTACAGTATACATAATTCATGGTAACTATACTTGGGTGAATAGAGTATTTTTTCATTAGCGTTCTATTAATTTGTTTCCATTCAACTTTTGTAACATTAGACATCGTTTTTATAATTTCAATAAATTCTTTTACAAATTGAATTACTTTGGTCTCATCTAAATCTTTCATATAATTATCTTCATGTAAATGCGTAGTTTTTTTAATATCCTCGATATCAAGAATACTCATATATTAGATATCTTACTCTTATTAATTATTTTTTCAATTTTAATTAAACCTAAAATAAATATTAAGGATTTTATTTTTATAACTCGTTATATATGTCAAATCATCTATTTTTACAGTTAAATAAAAATGAAGCGATTTCAGTAGTTTCAAAAGATGGATTTAAGATAAAAAAATTAAATCATAATTTACAAAAAGACAAAGATGTAATTATTGCAGCTATTACTAGCGATAATAACCCGTATCCTTTTAATAAATTAGATGATTATATGAAGCATGATAAAGATGTTGTTTTAGCGTCTGTATATTATTTAGACACTAGTGATCCAAACTTTTATCCTTTCGAATCTATTAATGAAAAATTAAGAGGAGATAAAGATATCGCATTACATGCGGTAACTTTACGTGGGGGTAGACTAGCATTTTTGAGTAAAGAGTTACAAGGAAACAAAACTATTGTAATGGCAGCAGTATCTAACGCCGGTAATTCCATTTGGTTTGCCAGTGAAAATTTAAGAGATGATAAAGATGTTGTTATGAGAGCTCTTTCTAACAGAAAAGAACATAATCATTGGTACAAAATTTTAGAAGTGGTTAGCAAAAGATTACGAAATGACAGAGAAGTTGCTTTCCTAGCAGCAGATGATGAGGACGAACTTGCTTACGTTTCAGAAGAGTTAAGAGACGATAAAAAGTTTATTTTAGGTGTTTATTCTAAATTTAACGATTACAGAAAATTATTAGTTTTGAAATATGCGTCACCCAGATTACAAAAAGAATTAAGCTCGTATTATAATAAAAGTCGGTTCATGACAGAAAAAAAAAATCCTTATACACGTGACACATATGATATGTACGACTCTGGTGGTATAGAGGAACCATATGATGATATACCAAACAATATAAATCCAGATAATATACCAAATAACATTAATCCGGATAATTATTATGTTAAAACTGTATTACCTCCTACACGAAATACATCATGTTCAAAAAGAAATATATATGAAATAACAAAAGAAGAAGAACAGATTTTACTCAATTTTGACAAAAAAAGAATATTGCTACCTTACAGCACGAATCCCGACAAAAAAAGATATTATCAAAAAGTTAGTAACAGTTTATATATTCCAAAGAGAACATTAAACTCTGAATTAGGTGATAATAAATCATGTAGCTACTGTAAAAGAATTTATAAAGAGTGTATAACACCGCATAAAACACCCGCATATCTGACCGGATTCGAAGGCGGTAATTGCCCGTCCGTAAACAAAGAACAAAAAGAGGAAGGTATCAAATGTACTAAAGGTAATGCGTATACATTGGTTATACCTTCTTATCACATATCAATTCCAATGACAAATGATTGGTTAGATCTAAGAAAAAGAGCAAATAAATATGATACAAATTATATTTTTGGAGGAATGCCTCAAGAAATATTAAAGATTATGTCAAAAATAATGTTTCATATGTATTTTATGATGATGGATTGGGGAAATGATGTTTTAGCCTATAAAAAATATAGTGGCGTATTAGATAAATTTTATGAACCAAAGGTTGGTAAAAATGATTATACCGGTAAATATTATGATACTAATGCGGTTAACAATAAAGCATCTGAAGGAGGATCAGAAATAGGAACAATGTTTCCTTTCTTTCATTATCCTACAGGTATACATCATGCTCATGGTAGATTATGGGAACATCTTCATCTACAAGTACCTTTAAGATGTACTGATGATGGGTATAGTCATTTGGATTTCAAGAAATATGAAAATACAAAAAAATGGGACAAGGGTTTAAAATTTATGGAAAATAATATAACCGGAGAAACTGAAAATATTTCAGGTGATAGTTCAGGTAAAAGTTTTCATTATACATATAATAAAATGATTTCTTCTATAAAAGATACAGATATTCCAAAAACATTAGATTATAATGAAAACGACTTGATAATTGATTTCGATGAAGAAATGTACGATCTTAAAAATATTAAATTTAATGAATCATTTTTGGATAATTTAGAGTTAAAGTATGATAAAAAAACCGATTTATATTTATACACATTACCTAAAGGTACTTTATTATATAGAGGATTTCATAGTGGTGGTGAAAGTAAGCTAAACTGTGCTATGATGAAAACAAACTCTGACCCTACAAATAACTTTAGAGAATATTATACTTGGTATAGTAATCTAAATACTGCTATATCATATGCTATTAGAATTAATATGAAACGATTTTATAAAGATATTCCAAACTTTAATTTTTTGTATAAAACCAATAAGGATGAACTATATAAATTGATATTGAGTTCAGCTCATCAATTAGGAATAGTAAAAGTATATAAGACTCAAAGAGAATTACAATTTGTAGATTTAATTAATTCTAAAAATTTAGAAGTCTTACTAAAAGAATATGACAGATTAAATATTATCAAAAAAGACAATAGAATTCAACAATATATTAATTATACAACATACCCACAGAATGTTATTAGAAATGATAAAATAGCAAAAACCAATTTAAGTAATCCTGTAACTAAAGATATTGAAAAAGTGAGATCAGATTTAATGTATGTAACCGGTTTCGCGGTAAATATACATGAGCAAATTAATAATATACATACAGATAGAAAAAAAAAAGTAGCTCTTAAAAGATATTTTTCATTAATAGATGAAAACAGTGAGTTATCAACTGATAAAATATTATACACACGATACAGACTAAAAAACGATACCATTATAAGTCATTTACTCAAAGATTGTAATAGATTCAGTTCAATGAAGGACGATTCAAATATGGTTAAATTATTAGAAGAATTATTCAAAAAAAATTACAATCATGATGATACATACGGATTAAATAAATATAAAAACATAAATGGTTATATTGGAGTTAGCACACCGAGTTTAGGTACTACTGCTGGATACTTTCATCCCGAGTTATGTATATTTTCTAATATTGATGAGTTTGGTACACCAATGATTGATGATGATATTGATAATATAGACAATAGTTGTCATCCAAATTCTAATATAAATAAAACAATTAACGCGTTAGCCGTATATCTATTTACTAATAAATTTCAATTAAATTGTAAATGGGACTATAAACATTTGGAAAATATAGATGATGATGAAATATTACAAGAGTGTAATAATATTATTAAAAAAATAGATGAAAATTCAGTTGAAATAAGAGATTACAATAAAAATGTTAGTAGATGCCCAAGTTTAGTTTTAACTAATGATAATTTTTAAATTAAAAATTATAAGTTGCCAGTCAAATATTCACCGTATACTATTCTTACTTTTTTTTTTGATACTTTTAAATTATATTTTTTTCGCAAAAATTTATAAATGTTGTCCCACTCTTCGTCATTCAAATAAAATACATGTTCTTGATCTAACTGATGAAATTCTTTAAGAAATTCAATTGGAATTAAATTTCTACAAATAGATATTTTATTCGAATGAATAGCATTGCGTACATGTTTTATTATATTCGCTAAATATTGCGTGTTGGACATTATAATACTTTACTAAGAAAAGATTTAATTTTCAATATTTAATATATTTTTTCTGATATATATATATATATATATATAATGATTCTTATGATTATTATAATTATTCTTATATTAATAATATGTAGTCTTCTTTTCATAGGTTATAGAGAAAATAATAATGTTAATAAGATAAAAAAAAGCGAAGCTTTTTTAAAATATAAAAAAGGTGGTGAATTTGAAACGTTAGAGTATATATTAGTGACTAAACCATTGGATTCTAAAGAAGCTGCTAAATATTGTAAATATATGGGTAGAGAATTATGGGATAATAAAAATATTGGTGATTGGGTATATCCAAGTTGGTTCAAAACATTTATTAGAGCAATACCTTTTTTACAATGCAATGATGAGGATGATAAAAAAACAGGAGGTAATACTATTGTATGGAAAAAGGATGGTTTTGTATCACTATCTAGTAATAATATGATACCTATCGATCGAGAAATAAGTAGTACATTTGTAAAGTATCCTTTTGTATGTGGTCCTCTTAGAGTTGAATGGTTTAACAATGGATTAGATAAATTTAATAAATTTTTAAAAAAAGATAAAAAATATTCTGAAGGCGATAAATATTTACATATATCAGAATGCGAAGATAATCCACTGCTTTAAAGAAAAACTGTATAACTTTTTATTTTGTAGAATTTGTAATATTATTTTGACTTAAAACCCATATGTCACAGTTTGTTTTTGTTATTAGTTCATAATCATGTGTAATAATAAAAACACTTCCATTAAAATTATTAATACCATTAATTAAACTTTCTATACTTTCTATATCTAAATGATTAGTCGGCTCATCTAACAATAATATATGTGGTTTACTAAGAATCAATGATACAAGAGCAACTCTAGCCTTTTGTCCACCTGATAACTCGCCAATTTTTTTATTATGAGAATTACCACAAAGACCTATTTTACCTAATTGTTTTCTAATAAATTCATGAAGTGGTATTTTTCCATAATCATCCGGTTCTAATTTAGATACGTTTTTTAAATATTCAACAGCAGATATATCTAATGGTAAATACGATTCAAAGTGTTGATGATATAACCCTATTCTTAAATTTTGTTTAATATAAATATTACCATTAGTTGGTGTAATGTCTTTTGTTATTAACTTGAATAAAGTTGATTTACCGGTTCCATTTTTACCCGTTAAAGTTATCCTACTATCAAAATTTAATAGAAAGTTTACATTATTAAATATATTCTTATTATCGTCATAAGAAAATGACACCTTATCGAATTCAATTAAGGGATTAATAACTTCATTATTATCATAAAATTCAATTTGTATAGGAGGTAACTTATTTGGTTTGTATATACCTTCTGTTTCTTTATTTTTTAATAATTCATTAATTTCTTTTTTTGTTTTATTTTTTTTCCTCATTGTATTTATTTGTTTTTCTAATTTATTCCATTCTTTTTCTAATTTACTATAATTTTGGTTATATATATATTTAAAATTACTGTAATTACCATTATAATATTTTAATTTTGAGTTTTCTATATTTATAATACATGTACATACCTCATTCAAAAAATTTTGATCATGAGATACAATCAATAAACTTTTTTTCCATTTACTTAAATATTCTGTTAACCATAATACCGCATCTAAATCTAAATGATTTGTTGGCTCATCAAGTAATAATAAAGTAGGTTCTAAATATAAGGCTCGTGCTAAAGAAATACGCATTCTCCAACCCCCACTGAATATATTTACTGGTTTACTTTGATCATCTACACTAAAACCAAGACCTAATAATATTTTTCTAATTTTAATTTTATCTTCATCTATATTAATTGCTTGTAGTTCTTTTTGATTTTCTAAAAAATTATCTAATACATCATCATTATCATCAAGCTGTTTTTCTAACTTGTTATTTTTTTTTATAATATCTAATTTTTTAGTATCTGATTCAAATATTATATCAAAAACAGATTTTGTAGAAGGTTCCATTTCTTGTTCTACATATAGTATATCTACATCTTCATGTACAGGAATTTTTTTGTTGAATATACACTTCAATAAGGTTGTTTTACCATAACCATTCCTGCCTATTAAACCATATCTAGCTTTACTTGATATTTTTAAAATAGTATCATCAAATAATATATTTTTACCGATGTTAATTGATATTTTATCGACATGAATATTAACCGGATCTAAATTTATTTTTTTATTATAACTACAAATAACGGGGTCCATAAATATAAATTATAAATAATTTATATTTATGTAATTTTATAAAACAAATTAATATTTATTCATCTGTTGTGTTAATGTGGTGGGTCACTACGGCGGCTTCTGTAGCAAATCCGCCCATATTGACAAGGGCGTTCTCTGGTACATTACCAAAGATCAGCTTTGAATTGCTGTGAGCTGCTTCAAAGCCTTTCAGCTTGATATAATCCGGATTGTCGAAAAGAGCTTTTTGACCCGCAGCCAGCTCTTCCAGACGTTTCCGCTCTCCTTTTGCTTCCTTCACCCGAGCGTCATACTTCATCTGATCGACGATAGCCTGACGTTCTGCTTGGGCAGTAGCCTGTTGTTTCGCGGTTTGATCCGCGATCTTTTTACTCGCCTGATCTCGTTTTTGAATCATTTCTTCTGTCTGGGTCAGTGCCTCTTGGCGAACCCTTTCAGTGTCCTTTCGCTTGATTGCGAGAGCCTTGTCTTTTTCTTCCAGTTCGATCGCTTCGAACTTGGCTTGCATCTTGGGATCGAGGCGCGGAGAGGCAATCCGCACTTTCTGGATCTTGATACAATTATCAAGGTTATAATCCTTAATGTTTCTCTGGAGTTTTTCCTGAAGAATTTCGTCCAGTTCATCGTACTTTTCGACCTTGATTTCGTCGATCGTGTACTGCTTGCAGAACTGTGCTACTTCCGTGGGAATGTAATCGTAGATAAGTGCCCTGTCGTATCCATTTGGGTACTGTTCAAAAATCGGAACGATACACTCGTCAGTTGGTTCGATCCGATTAATGACGTGGATATCGAGATAGGCTTTGCTGCCCTTTTTCGAACCACATTCGATGTTTGTTAGCATGTCGGTATCCCATGCAACCTTCACTTGGTGAACCTGGGTGAAAAATGGATTGTGGGTGTGAAAACCAGACGGAGATGTATTGGGCATCACTCGGCCACCGCTCGTGTAAACGCATCGATGTCCGATCTTACACTCGTGAACAGAAGGGAAACTTGAATACATGCTAAGGAGCCATGTTTTTTCATGCCCTGTGTCATGATTACATGATGAAGCCCCTAGAGCGGTTGTCATAGAGTTGATGATTAGTATAGTTATGATTGCGGTTTGTTTGAACGAACCCATGTACTTTATTTATTTCATGTAATAGACAAATATAATTTCAATTTTTAAATATTCAGAATGGTTGTAATATCATCAAAATGCTCTATAGATTTAACTTGAAGATGATCAAATAAAGAGGGATTTCTTAATTTAATTTTTCTTATGTCGTCCTCGTTATCTTTAGGAATGAGTGCTAGTTTAACACCCGCATTTTTAGCACCTACTAACTTTTCCTCCAAACCACCAATTTTAGTTATATTTCCTTGTAAATTTATTTCCCCTGTCATAGCTATTTTATTATCTACTGGTTTTTTAGTAAGTTGAGAATAAAATACTAGTGCTAAAGCACCACCAGCAGAAGGTCCATCTTTACTTACTGCGCCATCAGGACAATGAATATGAAAACATTCTGGTTTATCTTTCCATTTACTTAACCATTCGTCTTTCAACTGTTTGTCTATTTTGTCCCATGCTACAGATAAAGCTACATCTATGCTTTCTTTGATAACTTTTTCCAAAGATCCTGTAGCTTTTATTTCTAATATTCCTTTACTAGGTATAAGACGAGATTGTATCGGTAAAATACCACCTAATCCAATACTATTAGCCCATAAACCATTGACAGTCCCTATTTGTTCTTTATGATGAATATAATCATGTGTATATTTATATCTATTCTCTAGTAATTTATTAGCAACTGATTTAGTTATATTAAACGGAAAATTTACCATTTTTCTATTTATTTTGTCACGTGTCATATTATATATATTTAATGCTCGGACAATATCATATATTACTTCTTTTAATTTCCGCACACCACCTTCATTTGTATAATTAAAAATTATTTCTGATAATAAATGTTGATCTAATGTTACATCATTTTGATTTAATCCCATATCTTTTAAAATATTTGGTAATAAATAATCCCTTGAAATTATATATTTTTGTTCATTTGTTAAATACTTAGTTTCAATTGTTGTTATTCTATCTAATAAAATATAGTTTACTTTATTTATATTATTAAAAGAAAATATAAATGTCACTTTTGATAAATCAATGTGAATGTCATGAAAATATTTATCTCTAAAAGACATATTTTGTACAGGATCTATTAGATGTATTAAAAGATTTATAATTTCTTCTCCTTTTGGTGTTGAACTTACTTTATCTAATTCATCAAAATAAATAATTGGATCCATACATTTGCTCTCTATAATACCTTCTACAATTCTACCATATATAGAACCTTCATATGTAAAAGAATGTCCTTCTAAAAAAGATGAATCGGTAGCACCGCCTAAGGAAATAAAAATAAATGGTTTATCCATTGCTTTGGCTATTCCTTCTTTAATTAAAGTTGTTTTTCCATTTCCAGGTGGACCATGAATTCCTAATACACTTCCTTTACATTTTGGATTTCTGATCTTTTGTCCCATCATCTGAATTATACTATTTTTTGCTTCATCATGTCCATAAATAGCACCATCCATATCAGTCTTTAATTTATTTAAAAAGTGTCTATAATGTTTAGGTGAATTTATTTTTTGTAAATTAATACCTCTTGTCACACCAAAAGGTATTTTCATAACATTATTTACCCATGCTTTATGTTTACTATCACTAGATATTGAATTTAATGACATAAAATTATTTAGAATTACTTTTTTACTAGATAGAGATATATCTAAATTGATTATTTTAAATAACATAGGGATTTTTGATGATAAATAATTATTAATACTACTTAAGTTTGTTAAAATTTTTTCCTGAGTTTCTTTATTTTGTTCTGTAAAGTAACTATATATTTCATTTTTATTATTATTGATAGTATGTTTAGATTTTGCCATTTCTTTCATGAATTCAGTACTTAGTTTTGTTTTTTTATTTTGTTTAGTAATTTTAGATGTTCGTTTTCTCTTTTTATCATCTGCTATTAATATAATATATTCTCCATCTAAAATTTTATTTTTTTCGTCATCCTCGTAATCCGCGTCATCATCCTGGTCATCCTCGTCATCCTCGTCATCGTCGCCGTCATCATCCTCATCGTCATCATCCTCGTCATCCTCGCACTTATCATTATCATCATAATCATTATCATCTTCACTTGTTTCATCTTCACTTGTTTCATTATCACTTTCCGATTCAACATCATTATCTAAAAGCAATTGTTTTTTTTCTTCGAGAAAACTAAATACATCAAAATGTTTGTTATAATTTTGTTTAATATCATTTAATAAATCTAGAATAATATCACTAAAAGCTAAAATCATTAATTTATCTTCTTTTACTAGTCTTTTATCAGCTGATATTAGTAAATATGATTTTTCGAAATTTATGATTAATTCTTTTACTGTATTTTTAGTTATGTTATCATATGAACTTAATATATCAAATAAATTTTCTATAACTGTTATTTTAAATTGATTTTTTAAATAAACTTTATCTAAAGTTTTATCCTTGTCTAAAAACATTAACCATTTAGTCAAATTATCTTTCATTACAATACTTATAAAATATGTTTTTAAAATATTTTACTTAGTTTTATATCGTAATATAATTATTTTCTTAACTATCTTAATTATGGGAGTTGAAAGATTATTTTCCAGTTTAAATAGAGATTTTAATATAGTGACTAATACACAATATCCATATAAAAGAATTACTTGTTCGCACTTTATGATTGATTTCAATAGTATAGTACATATTACTTCAGCACATATTATAAATAACATTAATACAAAAAGAGATACTGATAGTGATTTCGAAAAAAAATTATTAGATCTCATACAAAAATACACATTAGACTTATTAAAGTATAATATAGACAGTAACTTATTAGAATATCTTTTGATTTGTATAGATGGTGTACCAACAATGGCAAAAATATATGAACAAAAAAAAAGAAGATATATGGGTAAACTTTTAACTAAACTAACAGATAGTTTAGATGTACCTTTTATATGGTCTAAAAATAATATTAGTCCTGGCACTAGTTTTATGAAAAAACTCGAAGAAATGTTAAATTCTGATCAGTTCAGACAAAAAATACAAAACGTTTGTAAAAATATAAAAGGTTATTATTTATCTGATACAAAAAGTCCAGGCGAAGGTGAGATGAAAATTCTTAATTGTATCAGAAATATATCAAATAACGATACAATATGTGTATATTCACCTGATTCTGATATGATACTACTATTAATGTTAGTTGATAAACCTCTTATTTTATTAAGATATGATCAACAAAAATCAACTATTGACGATAAAACATATAATATTTTACCTATAAATAATTTTAAAAAGATTCTAATATCATATTGTACACAGCGTATCGGTAAAAATATTAACAAAAAAAATGTAATTAATGATATAATTTTTATTTTCACTATTTTTGGAGACGATTTTTTACCTAAGTTAGAAACATTTAGAGTAGATAAAGATTTATTCATAATATTAGATTACTATTTAATTAATTACCTTGAAAATGGTAATCTTCTTTATTATTCTGATATGTGGTATATAAATACAAACAATCTTAAAAAATATTTACAGAAATTACAAAAGAATGAAGACGCATTTTTATTTAGAAATTTTAATATTAATAAATACTCTAATTATTATAGAATTGATAAAGATTTGTTCGCGAATGACTTAATTAAAATAAAATTAGAATTGAAAAAAATAAAAGAAAATAGCAGCATTAAAAGTATTAAGGATTTTAAAAGCTCAAAAATAAATAGTATTTTCAAAACAAATGAGTTCTACTTAAATTTTTTAAAATATTTAGATTCAGATAAATTAAGAATTTTTTTAATTAAGAATAAATTTAAAAATAAAAACATACAACAATATCATAATTTATTCCATCACTTTGAAACAACAAAAGACTTGATATTTTATATTGCTTTATATTTTAATAGAACATCTCAGTTACCTTTTACTGTAAAAATTAAATATAATGAAAATAATTTAGAGCTAATACCTATTACATATAAATCATCTGAAAATCCTCATAGATTTAAACTACGGAATTTAGAATATAATGATAAATTAATGTATAAAATAGATAACAAATTAGATGAATATTTTAATCTTTTTAATCCAAAAGACTATTTTTACCACAAGTATTTTAATATTTACAATAGTAATTTAACTGATGTAACAATAAATAATTATTACAAACTATACTTCAAAGATCATACTATTGAAAAAGTATTACGGGAATATTTCAAAGGACTTAATTGGGTCTTAAATTATTATTTTAATAATATAACTGATACCACTTGGTACTATCCTTTTAGTAAAAGTCCATTGTTATATAATTTAGTAAATCAATATGAAAATTTTTCTAAAATACTAACAAAAGTTAATATTGACAATTTTTTAATTACTCCGCTAGAACAATTATTATTTATAAGTCCTATTAATGTAAATCATAAAATATTACCACAATTAAATTTATTAGTTGATATATTGGAACCTTCTGATTTACAAACAATTGTAAAATTTATTAAAGATAACAAAAAAATATTTTTTGATTTAACAGATATATTTGATAATATGTTACAAAGTAAAAGAAAAATTTTAGACTGTACTAATTCGATATTTATTAATAAATGCCATCTGTTAATATTAGAAGGATATGTAGATATTAAAAACTATGCTAAAATATTTAGATCATATTTATCTTTAAAACACCAAAGAAAATATTATCCTAACATACAAGAATTAATATGTGTTTCTACATAAATCTCTTAAGTTTAAAAAACTGAAATATTTAAATTATACATATGAGTATATTACAATGGAACAGCATTATGAAGATTCTGATACAATAAACTTACTTGGAACAGCAACAAATACTATTAACGTGGATGAAGAGTGTGAGTACTGTAATGCCGAAATATCGGGACAGTGTGATTGTCCAGAGAACCCGTTGGTTCAATACACTGGTGTATTAGTTTGTATTCGGGCGGGGTATGCTCCAACACCCTCAATGTGTGTTTATGATATAACCATATGGAATACAACCACTACCCTATACGATGCAGATCCATCCCTGTTATGGGATACTAATAGCATTCAGTTTTCAATACAAGAGTCTATTCATATCGATAGGACTTACTATAATCAGATACGCACCTACTTTGAAACACTCAACCGATTAAATCAGTCGACTTACTCTTTTAAGGGAAAAAAAGCACAGTCCTCTTACATTGAACATTTTAAAAGCTTAGTATCAGAAATTTATTCCTCTACCGAACAAGTAGATGATTCTGAATGCCCTCATATACAAAAACGAGGCAAGGGACATAGTCATGTCAAATAGAACAACAATGTACCACGATATATACGCGCATATTATTTACTTTAAAAACACTTAATTAAGTTAAAAATAAAATTGATATAAGGATATATTATGTTGTGTATATATATATATATATATATGGTAAAAACATATAAATGTCTAATATGTGGTAAAGAATTTGATAGAAAATCAAATTTAGAAGCACATTTAAATAGAAAAAAAAAATGTACACCAAAAATAATTACGGAGACGAATAATATTGAATATTTAGTCAATGATAATCCTGTTACTTTTATACAATTAGGTGAATACATAGAAGTACACAGGAATACTATTTTTAAAGACGAAGTCAGTATTATAAGTTGGTTCAAAAACCCGTGGAATGGTAAAAATAAATTAGAATCAATATTACGATTTTTACTTAATATCCAAACAAGTTTAATTGATAGTTTAGCGTCGTATAAAATGTGTATAGGTAGTTTTAATGAAGGTGAAATAAAGATATCAAAAAATCGCAGAGAATTATTTTTTAGAGAAAATGGAACAGAGCTATGTCTAAATGACAAAGGGTCATTTAGTGATATAACCCTCATTGATGAAGAAAATAAAAAACTTTTAATGATTTCAGTCAAAGATAAGAATAAAGAACATATTACAGATTATGATATTAGTAAAATCTATGATATATTTGATGAACATTATAAAAACAATGGCATGATCGCATGTTTAGGACTTTGTACCAGAAGTAAAGATAACACTTTAAATATTGTAAAAAAATCAGAATCTACAAGCCAGATATATAAAGATAGGATTATGAATCATTCGACTGTTTTGCTTGATTATAATGATGTTGCAGGAGGCGTACTAAAATTCCTAAGTATATTTAAAAATACAAGTATTAAAGATATACTTGAAAATGAAAAAAATGGTATTAAATTAAAACTTCACCAAGAACTAGGCGTATATAATACATATGATATAATTAATAAAGGTGGTAATAAAATACTATGGGGACATATTCCTAGAAGCGGTAAAAGTTATATAATTGCTGGCACTATAATAAAAGATAAATGCTCGAAAAATATTTGTACTTATATGATAATAACAACCGCACCAAACGAAACTATTGAACAATATATTAATGTATTTAACTGTTATCAACTAAATGATGTAGTGACACATCATTTAACTAGCAAAACAGAAAAAAATTTAAAAAGCTCAATAAAATCGAATAAAAAAAATATAATAGTCGTATCAAAAGATTATTTGATAAGAGGTGCTAAATCAAAAGAAATTAAAAAACTTATTTGGTTAAAAAATTTAGACATTGATATTGTATTTTTTGACGAAAGTCACAGAGGGGGTACAACGAATCTTGCTCAACGAATGATAAATTACTATTGTCCAACCAGTGTTCAAATTTATATTACTGCGACATATTCAAAACCAGCAAATGACTATCATATCCCAAAAGATAACTGGATAATGTGGGATTTAGAAGATATTAGAATGTGTAAAAATATTAATACTCTATATACTGACTTGTATAAAAAACATCCGAATATTCAAAATATTATAGAAGAAAATAAATATGATAATAAATATATTATAGATGAATATAAAAAGTATCCAAAGTTAGAAATTTTAACATGGGATATTAATAAAGTAGTTAAAAGTAAAATACAAATGAAAACAATGGATAATGATTATGGCTGGTCACTTAAAGGAGTATTTTTAGGAAACTGGAATTTAAAAACGTTAGAAGAAAACGATGACCCCATTTTTCAAAATCCATCAAAAGTACTTGATGTATTTTATCACATATTTGGTAAATACGATGAATTTGAAATTCCAAACAATAGTTATGATAATTTTATGGAACAAATAAGATCCTATTGTACATTACATAACAGTAGACATATGAATGACGAAAAAAACGAACCTATGATTATAATGGCGTTTTTACCTGAAATGAATATAAAAGAAATTTCTGATTGTACAACTAAATTATTAGTAAGCAAACTTCCATCATTTAATAAAGATTCAGGGGATTATATAATTGTTAATATAAATACAAAAGAGCGTGGTAATCCCAAATTACGAATTGAAAAAGCACGAAGTATCGCAAAAACTAAAGGGAAAAAAGGTGTCTTAGTATTAAGTGGAACACAGTGTCACCTCGGAATAACTATTGATAACTGTGATGTTGTGTTACTTTTAAACAATACCGAAAGTTATGACCGAATTTATCAGATGATATACAGATGTATGACAGAAGGAAAAAATAAAAAATTTGGTTTTGTAATAGATTTAAATATAGGCAGAATGATTAGTAAATTATTTGTTGAGTATGGATATAAGTTAAATCCTGATAATCACCCGACCGATACAATTAAATATATATTAAAAGGAAATTTAATTGGATTAAATTGTAATTCTTGGGAAAAATATAAAGACAAAAAATTATCGGCAATTGCCACCAACATATATAATATTTATGCAAATAATCCAGATGCTGCCATTAAAAATATTTTAGATCGATTAAATAATAACACAATAAAATTATCCACAGAAAATCAAGCACTGTTAAATAATCTATTTACAGAAAAATCAAAATCAAAATCAAAGAAGAAAGAGGACGATGAGAATGAACTAAAAAATGGGATAACAAAAAGTAAAGTGGTAAAAAAAAAGAGTACTACAGAACACAATGACAACATTGAAGAAATTAAAAATATTAAATATATAAATATAATTAAACATATTATACCACTTTTATGTTTACTCTCAATAAATAATGATAGATCATTGTTTAATGAAATGTTCGATTTTGTAAGAAATAATGATAAATTATATAATATATTTAAGTATCAACTTAATACATGGTGGAAAATAGATTTTAACTCAGATATAATTGATGTATTAATAAGTATTTATCAAGAAAATGTAACTATGGAAATAAAACAAAATATTAGATTAATAAAGGAATTGTTTATCAAAAATATTAATAATCCTTACAGTCTATCTAAATTAATAGATATCTATTTTGTTCCAGTTGATCTCGAAGTAAAAGAAAATGCGGAAGTTTCATCGCCATATAAATTAAGACAAGAAATGTTAGACAAACTATCAGAAGATTTCTGGAAAAATAAATTCAATAAAGTTTTAGAACCTTGCTGTGGAAAGGGTGGATTTGTTCTAGATATATTCGAAAGATTTATGAATGGACTTGCTGAAAGTATACAAGATATGGAAGAAAGGAAGAAATATATTATTAATAATTGTTTATACTGGTGTGATATTAATCCAACAAATACATTCATTGTTAAATTATTAATAGATCCTAAAAACATTTATAAGTTGAATTACTATGAAGGTGATACTTTACAATTGAATATAAATGAATATTGGAAGATAAAAGAGTTTAATGCTGTTATAGGTAATCCACCGTATCAAGCCGTTACAAAAGAAGGAGTTACAAAAGGCGGTGGTAATAATTTATATACTAAATTTATATATTATGCTGATAGTATTTTATCACATAATGGATATATTTTATATATTAATCCACCAACTTATTTCAGTCCCGGAAGAAGTATTAATAAATCAAATATGAATTTAAGAAAAGATGTTATAAATAATTATTATTGTCACTACTTAAATTTAGAAGAGTGTTCTAAACACTTTAATGTTGGTAGCAAGTTTATATATTATTTAATTCAAAAAAATAACAAAATAAATAAAAATATTCCGGTTATATGTAAATATAAAAATAACATATATAATTCAGAAATAGATCAACAGTTACTAGTTAATAATAGATATTTACCATATTTATTAACAAATACAAGCTTAACAATATTATCAAAAATAAAAAATAATATGTCGAAAAAATTAAATATATTTAATTCGACAGTGTTTGATAAAAGAAGACCCCATGTCTTAAATAAAGAAAAGAAAGAATCAGATGAAAATTATAATAAAAGAGCAATTAAAACTGGATATATATATCCAATTAAAGCAACAAGTGTTCAAATTGTTTATTCGTCAAAAAAATGTAAATATCAAGATAATAAAAAAATATTAATGTCAGAAAGTGGTTACTTGAAGCCATTTTATGATGATGGCATTTTAGGAGTAGGTGGTCACTGTTTTGCTTGTTTAGTAGATAACATTACTGATGGAAATAATATAATAAAATTATTAGATTCTAATCTTTACAAGTTTTATATTGATACAAACAAATGGAGTGGATTCCATAATAGAGAAGTTTTAAAAGATTTACCAAACATAATTAATCGATTAGATGAAATAAATAATTTAAATATATATAAATTTTTTAAATTAACCAATGAAGAAATACAGTTTGTTGAAACAAATATTTAGTGACCTCTATTTACTATTACTGGAAAAGTTGGTCCAAGAATAGGTAATGGTGAAATTGCAGAATTCACTACACGTTTTTCTTTACCATTTTCATCCTTGAATATATTAGGTGTTGCCAACATAGGAACAACAGGTGAAATAATTCCAGATGAGGTAAAAATACCAGACGTTGACCCCATCATAGTTCCAGGTGCCATAACGTGTGTTGTAGGTGATATCATACCACCCATTGGGGGTACAACAGCACGTATAGGTGAAACAAGAGCAGATGTTGGTGATGTAATCACACCGGGAGAACGTACAACTGGTACTGTTAAATCCTGTAATGGTACAACATTTATACCTACTCTATTTCTACCATCTTTTATTTTATAATTCATTCTAGCTTTCCAATGTCTATTTTGGTCCGAAATTATTAGTTCTGATAAATTTAAATGTCTATTTAATTTTACATAGTTTTTTATAGCTTTAAGATAAGTATCACCATCAATCACTGTTTGAAAAGGTTGAATTCTACTGTAAATAGTATACATTATATAATTACTAAGAGAAAAAAATTAAACAATAAAATTCATGTTATTATATAAAAAAAAAGTACAAATATATTATAACATAATATATTTATGGGAATAAAATCTTTACTAAAATTTTTAGAAAATTATGATACTTCAATTATTAATAAGATAGATGATAATAATTTAAAATTTAAAAAAATAGCTATAGATATTAGTATATTACTATATCAAGTAATTATTGCTATAAGAAATTCAGGATCTGACTTAACTAATCAACAAGGTGAAATTACATCACATATATTAGGATTATTTAATAAAACTATATTTCTTTTAAAAAAAAATATAATTCCAATTTACGTATTTGATGGTAAACCACCTGCATTAAAAAATAAAATTTTAGACATTCGTAGGAATATAAAAAAAAAATCTTATATTAAATATAAAAACTCTATCACAGTTGATGATAAAATTAAATATTTCAAAAGAACAGTTACAATAACTAAAAAACAAATAGATGAAACTAAAGAGTTACTTGATACAATGGGGATACCTTATATTTACGCACCAGAAGAAGCTGATTCTCAATGTTCTTATTTAGCAAAAAATGGATTTGTTGATGGTGTATTAACAGAAGATATGGATATTCTAACATTTGGTTCTCCTGTTATTTACAGAAATTTATCATCTTATAAAAAACCTACTATTGAAATTAGATTAGACAATATTTTAAGCAAACTACAATTAACACGTGAACAATTTATTGAATTTTGTATATTGTTAGGATGTGATTATAATGATAATATTAAAGGTGTAAATTCAAAAGACATGTATTCTTACTACATTCAATTTAAAAACATACCTGAAACATTGACTTATCTAAAAAGTAAAGGAATTAATACTAATAATTTTAAAAACTATGATACAATTAAAAAATATTTTAAAGATACAGCAAACGTAAATAAAAATATACCCATTTTAGAACTACAAAAACCTGATATTAATAAATTAGAAGATATACTCGTAAATAAGTATGGGTTATTGAAAGATAAGCTATACAAAAAATTAATTTTTTTAAAAAAAAATAATACAAATTAATTATTTTTATACACGGATATAAATATAGTAATTAAAATATGATAATGTATTAGGTGAAAATCTAGTTTTATTAGAATGGTATAGTTTAAATGTTAATTCACCGTCTCTATCGCTTGGTTCTAAATTAAATAATCGTTTTTCAGTTGATGCTCTTTCATTATCAAAAACATACCATTTATCATTACATAATAGGTAACTTACCACATGATTTTCAGAGCTTATTAAAATAGATTGTAGTTTATATGTAAAACCATTTGATTCAAAATTTTTTTTAATTGTAAAATCTGTTTTCAAAGGAGTATTATCTGAACTAGTGTCAAGTAAATATATAAAGTATAGAGGATTACGTTTTATACTAATTGTGTCATCTGGTATTGACGGTGTTACACCTTTACTATATTTAATTTTGTTCAGCAATTTATGGCTACCAGCTATTATGTTATAGCTATTAATATAGTATGTATTATTATATACATAACTAAATTCATAATTTTGTTTTTTGTTTGTTATAAATACATAAGAAATTAAACGTAGCAACTCATATGGATTTCCAACATCAAAAGTATTATCAGGTATGTCTAACATAATAATAGGTTCAGCCCGTAATCTTTCGTTATTTTTACGTGCTTTTTCATTCACATCTATAACTAATTTTCTCATTTCTCTCAAAATTTGTGTTCTTTTGAATCCTGTAATATCATCTATTAAAGCTTCTAATTCAATACCAAAATAGTTTTTTAAGAAACGAGAAAATAGACGATGGCCATCAGATGGAACCAATAGTGCCATTATCACAGAATCTAACCAACAAGTACTTATTGTTTGCATTAAACCTCCTGTATTTTTACAGTCAAATCCACCTATTTGAATTTTAATAATATCATTATTTTTATTATTAAGCATATATATATATATCTATATATAAAATAATTATTTTATATATATTTATATATGTTTATAACGAATGTACTAAAAAGAGACTCTTATTGGGTTCATTTAGCATACAAAAATTATTCAAAAAGTACACATGTTTTTAATAAAAAACAAAACTTTATTCAAAAAGTAAATGGTTTATACAAATATATATATATATATATATATAATAAAAAAATAAAGCAACCATGAGTTTATATTCATCTGTAATATTATTCAAGCGGGTGTGACAAACGATAATATATACTTTTCAGTTAGTAATCCTTCAATTTACATTCACTTTGTTTATATGCGTATGTTGGGTTACATTTATCATCATGTAAATCACACCCGTCGCATTGTGTATTTTCTGGCCATATTGTTTCTCCCGATACTGTACAAAATCTTAATTCATCATTGTCTACGTCACTTTCCATCATTGGTAAACAGCAGTCAGAGTAACATGCTTCGTCACTATAGTCGGGACTCCACATATTACCACATCTAATACATTCCCATGTAATTATATTTGAATTTGCACAGTCGTTACACCACCATTCATAATCAGTCAACCCGTTGTCGCACATTGTACATTTTTCTTCGGTAGATGACATAAACTAAGAAATAATATATCTATAGATATTGTTTATCAATTTTTAATTATATTTATATAGCAAAAATATATATATATATATATATATATATATATGGAAATAAGTAAAGAGCTTTTAAATAAAATGATTATAAGTGGATACTCGTCTATTATATTTATAATAATTGAAAATTTTAGGAACAAAAATAATGATTATGAGTTAGTTAGATTTATATTATTTATGACATTTTCTTTTGTTTCAATGGGATATCCAACTAGTAAAAAAGATTTAGGTGTTAAATTACATCGCACGATTTTTGGATCGTTTGTATATTATTTTGCTGCGAATGCATTATCTGATGATTCTGAAGATTCTGATGATGATCCATATATTAACAGAATGATTAAATTAGCAATTAGAACCATGGTATACTTTTTGATCTTAGTTGGTATAATGTATTTACCTGAAGAATAATTACATATATATATATATATATATATGAATAAAGATTATAAAGAAAAATATTTTAAATATAAGAAAAAATATTTAGATTTAAAAAAAGTGTCAACACGTTTATTTCAACTTGGAGGTGAATATGAAGTTTACCAAACATTACAAGATATAGATGGTAAATTATCCTTTATTAATTCATTATCATTACCCATAATTATAATATTAGGTGCTGTAAATGACGAAGATCACATTCGTCTCTTTGTCGAAAATTTAAATAGCAAACATTGTGTAATTTGTATTAGTAATATTAAAGCGGAACAACCATTAATATCTGTTGGTAATCCAGAATCTAAGAGTCCCGTGATACATTTAAATGAAAATTTTAATGATATTGAATTATGGAATAAATTAAAATATTTAAATGAGGTGAATAAGATAATTGTTGATTGGAGTGTTGCCAAATTTTTTAGTACTGAATATAACATAATAATGGGTAAAATTATGAAAATTATCTTTAATTTATTAATTATCAATGGAGAATTTTATTCAGAATGTTGTCATTCTATGAATTGGATGAATAGAGAAAATACACACTTGATACCTGGTATATATAATTACGCTATGAGCTCTCCAGAATGGGACTTGCCTGAGATAAGACCAGGTGAAACACAAGAAGAAACAAAAAATAGAGTTGACAGAGAATATATCGAGAAATATGTTGAAAAACTAAAATATTATACACCGGTTAATTATGAAATGAATTATCATACTATACCATTACCTGAATACGACACATATCCATTAAAAAATAGTCATAGAGAGATGTATCCTTTTAATTATTTTGTTTTAAGAAAAAAACATGATTAATAATTATGGAATTTAATTATAATTTAGGAAAATATGATGATCCATATTTTAGATTTAACTTAGATACAGGTCACTATCTTTTAATAGATGTTGCTAAAAAGTTTCCTGATTATAAACTTGTCAGAAACAGATTGGCTGATAAAATATGGGATTTTACTTTAATTGAATCTGTAGATAACAAAAATATTGGTGATATTAAAGGTTTTAAATATATAAATATCAAACATTTAAATGCATGTCCAAAAATACTAAAATTTAGATCTAAAGTTTATAGAAAAAGTAAACAAACAGAATTAGATAAATATTTATATAAAACAAACCCTGATACTGATAATGGGAAATTATATAAATATGTTTATGATATACTAGAAGAATATTATAAAAAAAATAATATTAAAGAAACAGTTGTTTAAACAAGTCCATCAATATTAAAATCTCCAGTGGTAATAACTTGATCGGTATTACCACTTGATCTATAAATTGTTGATGTAGTGGGTGAATTACCAGTTGAATTATATAAGAGTTTCGTAAAATGTATCAATTCATCCTCTGGTTCGTTGTTAATTAGTTGAATTACTGTTTTAACACGTCTAATTAATTTAGGAATTTTATTTAATCTTACTGTAGATACATTATGTGTATTTCCGGCTACAGCAAAATTATGTCCTCCTTTATAATTTCCGCCGCATCGTGTTTGTCCACTAGATCTCATCTGAACTGTATCAGGTATGGGTGTTATATCTATCATCTCATAAATTCCTACCTCAAGTAGCAGTATATTGGAAGCTAAATTATCTAAAGCCTGTAGATCATGAACTTCTTCTAAAGAGGAAGGACAGCGAAAGAAAAATTTTTTACCTATATCATATGAATTAATTGTAATTGTCAATGGTTTACCCATATTATCTTTACATGGTGTGTGAAAATTTTCGTTTCCATTTTTATCGCACACTTTTACAGCCTTGCCATTTCTAAACTTGGCACTTATAACTTTTAACCAATTTTTTGAATCCCATAAAAAACTTTTTGGATTTATCCGTATGTTAAGTTCCCAGAATGAATTAGTTGGTAACAAAAACATTCCTTTTCCTTCAGAAGAATAAGGAAATTTATCATGAGGAATCATTACTGGCTTAAAATTATCATTATTAATCGGATCAATAATATTAATATTATACTCTAATCCATCAAATTTCATATAGCGTTGATTATAAGGATGTTCATAGAATTCGGTTGTAACAGTAGAACAATTTTTAATAATTTTTGTGGGAATACATCGAGTAACTTGTTCTTTTGAAAAATAATTATCAGCACAGAATTTACAAAAATAGTGACCTTCATATTTTTCTACTTGATACCATTCTGTCTCAAAATTATAATTGGTACTAATACATGTCCTTCGTTGATTTTTGCTATTTAATAGTTCAGGTGTAAAAATATGGTAGTTTTCTGTGTTTTGACCAAGAGATGAAAAATGTGTTTGTTTTATAATTTGAATCAATGCTGATGTCATTATGTAACTTATATGTTTGTAAAAAATAATTAAATCAATTTTTGTTAAATATGCTTGATTATATCTATATTTTCAACAAGTCTTCTGAATAAATAAGGTGTTGTTTCAAAAAATGGACCATAAGGTATATATTTTAATTTATTATAATATGTATTGTCATAACAAATGCTGTCACCCATACCAAGCAGAGTAGCAAAAAATATATTTTTATTTATCTCTGGTGATTTTTTAATATTTTTAATTCCAATATTATAACTATCTGGATTATGTGTTGCAATGATCAAATCGTTATTTGGATAATTTTGTAATTTTTCACAAAATATATCAATTGAATTGTTATACTGAAAATCAGTGTAATATTTTGTCTTAGTTATTATATCATATTTTTTATCTGTTGATATATACGCGCCTCTAACTAATTTCAAAGCATACTTATTTGTTTTCATAAATTTATTAATATCATCATTATAAACTTTGATTACATCATTTCTGTACATCTGTAAAGTTTTATAAAAATGTTTTTCTCTTTTAGTATTATAACTGTCAATTGCATAATCAGATATTTCATATATTTTATTTTGAATTAGATAATTTTCAGCATCTATTAAAAACCTATTTGGTTTAGTTTTTTTATTATTTTCTTTATAAAACTGATCTATTAAATCACAACTATCTTTTACATTATCCATTTCAAGTGATGAAAACTTTAGAGCTATAAAACTCGAGTCTAATGTATTAATTTGTTTAAAAATTTCATCAACATTTCTATTTTTATTTGTTGTTGTTTCAACAGAAAAATCAAAAATAGGTTTAACATTTTTTAATTTATTTGAAACTTTGATAGCACTCTGTAAATTATTTCCAGCAATAAATTTTGAATAGACTGGTAATCTATACATCTATATATATATATTATATATAAATTAAAAAATATTGATTTTTAATATTTTTTTATTATGTAGTTATATAATATATAGATGTATAATTTAAAATTATATTACATATTTACTATTTTAATTCTTTATTTTTTAATAATACATACTTTAAAAAAAAATAATAAAATAAAAGAACAATTAACAACTACTAATAATAGTAATAGATTTTTATTAAATCATATTTTAAAAACTAATTCAGAAAATAATATTAAGATTTTATATATTGTCGGTGTAGAGAATTCAATTAGAAATATTGCCTTATTAGAAAATAACTATGAAATTTTAAAAAATAAACATAGTTTAGATTGGTGTTTTAATCATTTTGATGGTGATAATAGTTTATGGAAAAATGAAAAATGGTATGATAATTTAAATTGTACAAAAAATACTAAGAAGGGAACTAAAGTTATACAATGGTTAAATATTACTCCTGAAATAGCACTAGACTACGATTATCTGTGGTTTGTTGATGGTGATATAGGTTTAGAGAAATTCAATTACGACTCTTACTATAAAATGCTTGATAAATTTAAACCACTTTTATCACAACCCTCTGTAGCATCACACACATTATTAGGAAAATCAAGTGATTGGCCACATCTAAGATATGAACACCAATTTAGAAATACTATACACATTTGTGATAAAAATATCGAAGTACAAACACCATTTATTAGTACAAAAGTATGGAATTTAATTTACGAAAAATTAAAACTTACAAATCCAATTTCTATTTGGGAAACTGAACTATTTTACAATAATTTAATTTACGATTTAAATCAAATAAAATTTATTAATTTTACATCGGCTGTTATACATCATGATTTTAAAAATTTAACATCAAATAATAAAGATCTAAAAAAAGCAAGAATGCTTTATAAAAGTCCAGATCCAGATAATTATGATGAAAAAGTATTAGCTATTAAAAAAATATTATAATATTATTATGTAAGTAATTATATATATATATATAATGAAAGTTACACTATTATTATTCGGTATGTCATTTTGTAAATATAAACTATGATTATAATAAACAATTTATATTACAACTATAAAATATAATCACATTAAATAATATATAGTTATTGATGGCAAGATAAATAGTAATGAACTTAAGTATAAAGAAATTTGTTTTTTTATTACTGTTCTTATGCAAAATATTGATTTAGTATCCAATTTATTACTTTTTGTAAAATCATCAAGCTCTATAAAATATCTCTCTATTTCATTCTCATTATGATATTCTATTGTACAATTTTCAATAAAACGTAACATAATATTTAATTTTTTTAAAGAATAATCGTCTATAGTATATCTCTCATTTTTTTCTAGCCAGTTTTTATATTTAATAAAACCCTTTATGGCTACATCTCTTACTTTTATGCCATTATATCCGCTTGATGATATTATGATGTGACTAAGACTAGTTGAATTATAATCTTTAAAATCAGTATCATTTTCAAGCAATTCTAGTAAACAATTATATACATAATTATCGCTTACATTTTTATGACATAATAAACACATTACTATCTAAAATAATTTTTTTTTATATATATATTATTATTATAACATTTTTCTAGTTCTTAATAGATATGTTAGACAAAAAAATTATTTTAAATAAAATTTTAAATAATATTAGATTAACATCAAATGGTTCGATAGTCGCTTCTCCTACCAAAAATAATCCTAATTATTTTTATCATTGGATACGTGATAGTGCTTTGACTATGAAAGTAATTATAAAAGAATATGAATTAACATCCAACCCAGTATATTTAGATATTATTTTAAAATACGTAAATTATGAATATAATTTACAAAAATTAAATTCTTTAAGTGGATTAGGAGAACCTAAATATAATACAAATACAACTACTTTTAATGACTCATGGGGAAGACCTCAGAATGATGGTCCAGCACTCAGAAGTACTAATATGATAAACATTAGTAGACTTTTAAAATCAAACTTTAATAATGTAGTTGAAAAAATGATTGAACCAATTATTGAGAAAGATTTAGAATATGTTTTAGCAAATTACGACAAACAATCATTTGATCTTTGGGAAGAAAAGCATGGATACCACTTTTATACAAGAATTGTGCAAGCTAAATTTTTAAAAGAAGCAATAAAATATTTTGAAAGAAGTGAATACAAACAATATTTAAAAAATTTGTTAGAACTTATTAAACATCATTTTGACTCTAATTTTATTATTTCATCATTTGATTGTAATGGTTCAATATTACGTATTGACGATTCATCTATATTTATGGGTATTGTCCATATTGACTTTGATGAAGATATTGTACCATTAAATAAATATTATTTAATTCAAAATAATATTAACAGTCTACTACAATATTTTAATGAAAAATATAACGGCAAGTATAATTTTATAGGAAGATATAAATTTGATGAATATTTTAACGGACAAAGCTGGATTATATGTACTATCAATATGTTAACATTTTTTAAACATTTGAAAGTAAATCAAAATATTTCTAATAAAATTTTGGATCAAATTTTAACAATAAATCCAGATTTAAATCTTAATGAACAATATGATCCTAAAGAAAAAAAACAATATTCTGTTGAACAGTTAACATGGAATTATACTGAAATGTATCTTTTTATTTCGAAGGTTTAAAGGTTCCTCGTTTCCATGACAATCTACCTTCCATATCTCTATTTTTTTTTCTAGCAAGTTTTAAAACTTTTTCTTTTCCATATTTTTTAACAATCTCGCCCATAGTTGGTGGTGTTTCTTTTGATATTCTTCTTAAAGGTCTACATGCCTTTGGATCTTTATTTTTTGCACCACATTCTATTTTTTTTTTATCTTTTAAATACGGAACAATTTGTATCCATTTTTCTTTGTACCATCTAGACTGTCCTGATGTTTTATCTTTGGATGATTTCGGTTTATTATATTTACCACCACGTTTTACATACTCGCGTGTTATCCAACTTGACGCATATATTGATGGAAATCGATCGAATTTTTTTTTAGCAGCTCTTTTTACTTTATTATATAATTTTTCATCGAGAGGTTTTCTTTTGACCATATATATAAGATCATATTATTTTTATTAAATCATCTATTGAGTCGATTACGTGGTCAGCTTTCGACAAATCAGTATTAAAATTTACCAAATTTCATTTAAAAAAATATATAATTTAATTATACTTTTTCAACGATACAAAAAATACCCATAAAATCTTTACTTAGTCCTATACAATGCTTTCTATATATATTTTCACGTACTTTAATATTAGATGATTCTATATACCATAAATTATTTTTTTTATTACATATTGATATTTTTATATTTTCAATATACAATATCATTTGATTAGGTATTTCAGCATTTTTATAAACATTTTTTAATCTAAATTCTTTAATAATTTTAAAATTCTTATTTGAAATAAATCCATATTTAATATTATTTTTATCTAAGTCGCATCCTATAGTTATCGTTGCATACGCGCTAGATTCACTAACAGGTGAATCTAATTTCGAATCATGAATTGTTTTTACTTTTATTTGATCTATACCTTCAGTATACCAGTATAGTTTATCATTAATTTTTAATTTACCTGATTTTAAGTATCCTGAAATTAACCAACCTATATCAACAAGGTAAATTGTGTTAAGTACAACAAAATATGTTGTATCCACATCTAATACAAATATTTTTTTTAAATCCTTTTTAAAATATTGTAATATTTGATTTGTTGTATATGGATTTTTCATATTAATTTTCGGATAATTATTTATCGAATTACATAAATGTAATTTTACAATTGGTATATTGTTCATTTCAAAATATTTAAAAAACAAATCTTCAAATTCCCATTTTTTATTATTAAAATTAGTAAAATATAAAATTAAATTATAGTTAAGACTTAATACTAGTTTAATCTGAGTTTTATTATATATCTCTAATCCAGGTGTATCCATAAAAATATATTTATTGTCGTTATCAATTACATATTGGTAATTTATTGAAGATGTATTTCCGGTTTCTAACTCATGTTTATGATTAAATATATAATTCCTTGCTTTATTTTTATTAGTATCTAATTTTTTCTTAACAATATATGATAAAAAAGTTGTTTTACCAGAATTTGAATCTCCTAGTAGTAAAATTCTATATTCTTTGTAAGCTTTTAAACTTTTATTTGTTTTAATTTCTATTTTAAACCAATTCTTATGATTTTCAATATTAGAAACAGTTGAATTACACTCTATTGCCATAAGTTTTATTTGTTCAAAAGAATATTTTATATTATGAGATGTTAGCTTATTATAAACTGTTCCATCATCATTTATACCTAAATAATAATATGCTATACCATTACCTTCGTTTAATCTCCAGTTCATCTGAGACACCAATTCATAAAAACGCTCTCTGTTTAAATCTTTAAAATATCTTTTATATTCTATATTTCCTTCTTCTATTTCCGGATAAAACATATAATAATTTATTAATTATATATATAATTAATCAATATTTTTATCTAAATCTATTATATATGTCTTGTAATAATTGTATAAATAAATCTTTAGAAATGAAATATAACAATAATAATTTAAAGTTTTTAGGACTAGGTATACTAGGTGATGGAATATCCTGGGTATTTCATGGAGCTTTATGGTTATTTTGTAATTTTCCGATAATAGGAACTGGTATATGTGGATTTTTTAGTGGAATAGCGGAATCAATAAAAGATTTTGCCACTGTATTAATAATAGGTATTGTCGTAATAATTGGTTTGTATATAGCATACCACTTGTATAAATACTATAATAGTCATCATGGAAATTATGATGATGATTATTATTAAATAAAACAGTTAAACTTATAATATTATATTTAATTAATGAAATTGAATATAATATTTTTAATTTATCTATTTAGTACTCCTATTTATTCTAAATACACATATATTCTAGATTTTGAAGGTTTTCCATCTAATCGATCTTTAGAGTATAATTATGGGGATACTTTAAATAATACTTTATTTACCTATAGCAATTTTGAAAAATGTAAAAGTGAATGTACAGAAAATAAGTATTGCAATGGTATTTACTATCTACAAATGGATAATACAACTAAGTGTAATGGTCTTAAACATATATATAACCCAATAAATACGACTCTAGCTTCTAAATCTTTCAGAAAAAAATATTCATCAAATGGACTTAAACAACCAAGAGCTAATATAATATTTATTATTACCGGTATTATTACCTTTATTAGTATATCTGTTTTAATAATATCATTATGTAAATCAAATAAAAAACGACATGATCCCGTATGTTATATAAATCCTCTATATGAACCCAGTCCAGATGAAAACATAAAACATTATCCAGATTTGTACCAAGAATTAGTTTCTTTAAAAAATATAAATTAAGAAAATTTATTTAATAATTATTCGCATTATCATTAGCTTTTGTATTATAACCAACGCCTTTCGTTACGTTTGTTACCCCACTTGTTAAATTTGTATTTACAGTTTTAATAGATATTGTTGTAGAATTAGCAAGTGCTCCCTTTGGAATTGTAATATAAGCTCCATTTGTATCACCGACTATTGTTTCATTCCCGTCCTTGTTAACAAATCTTTTATATCCACTTATTACAGTTCCGTTTTTAACAGGAGACATGTCCGCTTCCTGTTTACCATGCTGTGTATCCTTGTAGTAAACTTCGAATCGCTTGACTTTTCTTGTTCGAACCAAATCTTCTAATTCTTTGATGGTTGTATCTTGATTAAAGATACACGAACTAAACTGTCCGTCTTCCATTTTTGTACAATAGATTGAAATTTTACTTTGATTACTAATATCAAATTTCGCATGTATACTAGGATATATATCTTTTAATGTAGTTTTTAAGTTTGTACTGATTGGAGAAGTTTTATTAGTACGCCGGTCATAAAACTGTAACTGCATATTAATAAGTATATTAATATAAACTAATATTACATCAATTTTTTTTCTAATAGAAAATATTTGGCGTAATCATGTAATTTTGGTAATACTATTTTTGTATACTTATTTATATTTGAATAATTTTCAGATAATTTATTATTTTTAATCTTTAATTCTAATAACATATAAATTAAAATAAATATATATATATAAAATATCATATATATAAACTGATAAAAATATTATTTATTAATTAGTATACAAATAAATAAAACTAATAAACATAAAGCTATAAAATACAAATAGTAACGAGTATATATTTTTTTATTTAAATTATTTACATTAGAAAAATTTTCTGGTGAAAATATATCATCTAAAGATCCAAACCCATATGATCCTATAGAGTTTTTACTTTTTATTTTATTACAAAATTCACATTCACTAAATATAGATTTATTATTAACACACATAAAATCATTAATATTTACATATATTTCTAATAAAACATCTAAATTATTGCAAATAACATCATATACATTACTATAATTTTTTTTTATTTCTTTTATTTTTTCATCTTTTTTTATCAATAATTTTGTATATTTATCTTTATCGTTTTGTTTTAAGTATCTCATTTTATTCAAATAATCAAATATATCAACGTTAGCTTTTATAAACTCTTCATAAGCTAGAGAATTATTACTATCAATAAACACATTTTGGAAAAAATATTTAGTGTAAACTCGCATTTGTGTTTTTATATATTTATTTTTAGATGTATCCGGTATATTCAAATTAAAATTTTTATCACATAATTCATTTTTTTTAAATAAGCATAAATATTCTCTTAAATATTCCATTGTACATGAAAAATATGTTTTCATCTGTTCTTTATCATTTTCTTTAGTTTTTATATCTTTATTTTTTTTTAAATATTCACTTTTGGCTATAATATAATCATGTTTTATTTGATCAAAATAAGAATCACTCAGATCTGTATCTTCCGGAAGTTCTTTTAAAAGTTCATTTAATATATTTTCGTTATCACCATTACTAAAATTTTCAATATTTTTATAATTATTTTTAATTAACATATATATATATATATATATATATATATAAATAAACATAAAATATAATTTTAAGTTATATGAAAATTGCTATTTTAGGAACTGGTAGTATGGCACTTGCAATGTGTAAATTATTCGAAAAGATACTGGATTCTATAACCGTTTATGGTAGAGATGAACAACAATTATTTGATTTACAGAACAATTCATCTAATTCAAAATATTTTAAATATAAATTTAATTTAAAATTTATATGTAATTATTTAGATAATTTTAATATTAAAAACGAATCTAAATATGATATTATTTTTTATTGTTTGCCTGTTAAATGTTTATCATCTTTTTACTATAATCCAAATTGTAATATTATTTATTTATGTAAAGGTTTTAAAGAAAATTATTTATATAACCAAACAAAAAATCATGGTATTCTATTAGGACCTTCTTATGCTGATGAAATTATAGAAGGAGCATTTACTTATTTTACTTTTAGTAGTAATAATGAAAAATTATTAAATTTAACTAAAATATTATTCAGTAAAATTAAACAATGTAAGATTTTTTACTCTGATTCAATTAAAGAAATTGAACTATTCGGTATTTATAAAAATATTATATCAGTCGTATGTGGTATATTAGATACTCTAGAGTTTCCTAGAAATACTGTTGCCGCATTTATAGTTCGCATATTATGGAGTACAGGGATAGAATGTAAAGATTTACGCCATCCAGCAGGTATTGGTGATATATTTTTAACGTGCTCCAGCAATAAATCAAGAAATTATCAATTTGGTATGTATCTTATTAAAAATAATAGAATAAATTACGATATTTTATCCGAAGGGTTTAACTCTATAAAACATATCAAAAATAATGCTATAATTACACAATTGAATTTTTTTATTAATAATATTAATACTATGAATTTAGAAGAAAAAAAAACATTTTTATTAGATTTAATAAAAAATTGAAAAAATATTTTTATTTATACTAATAATATATATATGTCGGCTAAAATCCAACAAATATATAATATACTAAAACAAGACATGATGGTTCGCGGTAGCATCAGTGTTCATGATTTCATTAGATATGAAACACTTGAACAAAAGCAAGCATTACTTGACAAAATTCTTTATGAAAATTCTTATGATATGTGGACACATAACCCTTATTATACTGAACAGTACTATTTTACCATACCAAATAGCATGATGAAGACAATAATGCGCCTTTTCGAATATGGATGTCAATATAACTTCAGTCCAATAAGAAATGTAAATCCATCTGTGTGTCTAATAATTAATAATCAAATTCAAAATTATATTGATAACAACGTTAAAAATAAGTCGTCTTTGTATATTGCATGTAATACTAACAACACGCACGCAGTAACGCAATTACTACAAATAGATCATATTATTAACAATGATATTTATATGTCCATTCTTAATAATACAGAAAGAAATACAGAAGCTATTCATTTGCTACAGAACAGCATGAAACCGTGGAAACCTCTCAGAAACTCACTTTATCCAATTAGCTTTACTAATATTGTAATGTTGCTGTTACTAATTTTCTATCGTAGATTTAATGAAGGTATTGTTACTCTTCCTGATGAGATGATTCATTCAATTTTATACAGGTGTTCTAGATATCAATTTTCTATTTTAGAAATCACCAAATAACTTTTGGTATATAACAGATTAATTTTTTTTTAATACATAAAAAATAACAAAAAACACCATACTTATTAAACTTATTATATACATAAATCCTAACATTGTTCTACTCTTTACAACCGACTTATTGTTATTTACTGTAAAATGCTCTTCATTACTTAATTTTATTTTATAATATACTAGTTGATCTCCAGGCATATTTATTGGTATAATATTAATATCCATAACCTTTTTTTGTAATATATTATTCTTACCTTTTGATATTTTACCTTGAGTTATTATTAAATTAAAACATAAATCGGGAACTTTTATACCTTCATCGATCATTTTAACGGTTGGAATTAATGATTCTGGATCAGCAATTCTACCAATTACTAATATAAACTCTTTTCTATCGTAATCAATTTCTTTAGGATCTGGCAAGCCTTTGTATGTAGCAAACAAGTCTTTGTCTGTAACTAAACTAGTTTCCTCGATTAATTCATTTAATCCATCATCAAATAATCTAATACCTATTGGAACTAAATCAGAAGTAGGATCTTTAGGATCTTCACGAGGTATTGATGATAATTCTACCTTTATCAGGTTGGGCGATTCTAACTCTATAACTGGTGGTAATACTATATCACCACCTACATTACAATCATCTGTGAGGCCTGCTCCCGCGGGACATATTTTATTTTTACTTATCAGTTTTCTACATGCTGACTGTGTTGTAGCTGAATATTGAGTTGTAGGAGTTTGCTGTGTTGTAGGAGTTTGCTGTGTAGTAGGAGTTTGCTGTGTTGTAGGAGTTTGCTGTGTTGTAGGAGTTTGCTGTGTAGTAGGAGTTTGCTGTGTAGTAGGAGTTTGCTGTGTTGTAGGAGTTTGCTGTGTTGTAGGAGTTTGCTGTGTTGTAGGAGTTTGCTGTGTTGTAGGAGTTTGCTGTGTAGTAGGAGTTTGCTGTGTTGTAGGAGTTTGCTGTGTTGTAGGAGTTTGCTGTGTTGTAGGAGTTTGCTGTGTTGTAGGAGTTTGCTGTTCTTTAGCTTCTTTTTCAATTTGTGCTGTTGCCTTTAGTAAATTAATCTTAGGACCAAACTCAAAATCAAACTCAAATGTAACAGGCCTGGTATCGTCTTTTACTTTAAATATTATATTAATGGTATTCAAATTATCATATTTTGCTTGTGTCAAATTTTGATTGGTGGAGGTAACCCATTCCTCTAAATTTTCTAAATTAAATTTATCTGATGTATCTCTTGGTCTACCATTTATTAAATAATTTAATCTATTCACAAGCCGTTCAATACTTTCTGTTCCAATATTTGGCGCAACTGTTAATGTAATAAAGAAAATCGTGGTTCCAGGTTCTCCTGTTGAATACTCACCCTTTTGATCTCCAATCTCCTTGCTCATGAGCTGCGCTCCTGTAAATGTAGATGTAGCTAAATTACAGGGTGTATCTGAATTACAGTCGTCTTGAGTATTACCAAAATTTTCAGTCTCTTGTTCATTTAATATTTTTTTGTAACTATAATTTAATATGTTATCATTTTTTAAATATTTTTTAATATTAAAATTCTTAATATTATAATTTATTGACATATATATATATATATATATATATAAAATAATATAATTTAATATTTTTAATGGAACAAACATTATCATTTGTTGATAAATATAGACCAAATGATTTAAAAGATATAGTTTTATCTAACTATTTAAAAAAAAAATTAAATACAATAATTAATCAAAAGAGCATACCTAATTTACTTGTAACTGGGTCACAGAGTGTTGGCAAGACTTCTATTATAAATATAATATGTAAAAAAATATATGATGGTAAAAATTATGAAGATTATATATTAGAACTAAATGCTTCAGATGATAGAGGGTTGAATATAATAAACTCTACTATTATACCTTTTTGTAAAAAAAAACTTGATCTACAAAAAATAATTATATTAGACGAGGCAGATAGTATAACTAGTAAAGCACAATATTTATTATCCAATGTTATATCAAAATATACTAATACATCTTTTATATTTATTTGTATTGATAAATTTAAAATCTTTGATTCTATTCAGTCAAGATGTATAATTTTAAATATTGATTCTTTATCAAATAGAAATATTAAGAATATAATAATTGATATATGTAGCAAAGAAAAAATAAAAGTGAATACTGATGATTTAGATGTATTCATATTAATATCAGATAATAATATTCGTCAATGTATTAATAATTTAGAATGTTTTAAATTTAGTAATATTGAACTAAATAAAGATAATATAAATTATTTATTTAATAAACCAAAAATTAATTTAATACAAAAAATTTTTGAATCAAGTATAAAAAAAAATTTAAAAAAAAGTATTACGTTACTCTTAGAATTATATAAAGAAGGGTATAATAATATTGATATTATATCTAGTATGATACAGTATATACAAACAAATATGCTAAATATTGATGAAGAACAAAGAATTAAAATTTATTCTCTTTTAAGTCAATGTTATATTAAAATTAACGAAGGTAATGATTCTGAATTACAAATATATAATTGTATATGCCAAATATATAAGTTAAATTTTTAAATTAAAGTAATGATTTCATTTGGTAAATTTTTCAATGATGATATATTACTTTTATATAAAATATTATTCTTTAACAAATTTTTTATTAAATCAATAAATAGATGTAAATTATCATAGCCTTTAATATAATTCATTAATGTTTGAAAGAAAAAATTTTTTTGTACCAGTGTTTTACAATTTGTTTTTATATATTCTATAATCTCTTCGTCTAATTTTAAATGAATATATTCGTCTAATATATTATGTATTTCTATTTTAGTTCGTTCATTAGAATTTGTTTTTTTAGATTGTTTAGTTTCTGTATTACACGTATGTATTTTATCAGAAGTTAATAATGAGTTTAATAATATATTAACTCTGTTATTATCTTCCGTTATAATTTTATTTATAAAATTATTGTAAATTTTTTTTTGTTCTTGTATATTTATCCAATAGTATATATCAATTAAAAAAACATCATTATTAAATAAAATATTTTCAAAATATTTTTTAAATTCAGGCAAAAAGAAAGTACAATCAATTAATTCTTTTATTAATATTAATATATTATGTCTGTCTTCCTCATTATAATTTTTTTTATATTTTATATAAGTATCAGTGATGTAATTATCTAGAATATCAATAAAATTGTCTATTTTAAAAAAATCATTATCTTTAATAATAAAATTAACTTTTATAAAAAAAGAAACATAATATTTTATGAATTTTTTACCAACTATACATTTTTTAAAAAATATATCATTAAATATTAATATTTCTTCTTTCTTCTTAAAAATACTATCTCTAAAAAATTCATCAAGCAAATTATCAACATTTGATTCAGAAATTTTATTAAAAATATAATTTACTTTAAAATTAAAATTATTTTTATTGACAAACAGTTTATTTTTTTTAAGATCTTTTGTATTTATTTTAAAATATTGCTTTATCGTATCTATAATATTTTTATCCAAAGACTGATTGTCTTTATGATCTTTTAATTGATACAAATGATTAATATCCATTATATTATTAATTGTATATAATCTTTATATAATTAATAAATAAAATCTATGTGTATATATATGAACGATTTTAAAATAATATTATTTGTATATATCGGGATTTTTTTTATGTATGTATTCTACCCTGAACGTCCTGTTATTCAAAAGTTTGATTTCTTAATATAATGAAGTTCAATAAATAATAGAATCTTTCTCTAATATTTTTAGACCAAGTTCGGTCGCCTTATCTATTTTACTTGAATTTGATGAAATGTCTTTGACTATTAATATATTAGTATTTTTTGAAACACTGGTCGTTATCTCAGCGCCTTCATTTTCTAAATATTCTTGTAATAATTTATCTCTAAAACCAGATAATACTATCTTTTTGTTAATATATTTCCCTTTTTTAACTTTATGAAAATGATGTATAATATTAATATGTTTTTTAATATCATTATAAAACTCTATAAAGTTATTGAAATTAGAAACAAAAAGTGTTGCTGATTTTATATTCAATCCGTCTATTAATATTATTTTTTCAATGAATTTATCATTGCTCCAATCTGAATATAATGTTAATAAATCAGGATATTTGTTTATAATTGGTTTTATTTTTTTTATACCAAAGCCTATTCCAAGTGTATTACTAGCGACCATTAATTTTACTATAGATACATTATTTTTAACTTTATCAATTTCTTTCATGATATTATCAGCGGATCTTTCTTTTATAGTATCAATAGTAAGTAAGTGGTCCTTTTTAACTAATAATATTTTTTTAACTGTATCCAAACCACTATTAAATAATTTTTCGATTACTTTTAATCCGAACCCTTTTGCTCCTAAAACTAAAAAGAAATTATATAAATTTTTTATTTTAATATCATCGGTATTAATATCATCTGCTATTATATCAATCTTTGTTTTACTCCAATGCCATAAAATATCAGGCATATTAACTTTTCCTGGTTCAATTACTTTCTCAATTTTAGGAATAACATCACCACTACGTATTATTTCTACTATTGCATTTTCACCTATTTTATTATCTATAACATTTTTAGCATTATTACCAGTAACGCGTTTTATAGTTACACCTCCAATATCTACAGGTTCAATTAAAATTGTTGGAATAACATATCCATGTTTTGATTTGTTCCATTCAATATATTTTACTTTTGTTATTGCTTTCTGATCTTCCAGAACAGTCTTAAATGCGAAAGCATAATTTGGATTACTTTTAGTAGGGCGTTTATTTACTTCATTGTTACTTACAATAATACCATCAATTAAATATTTTGATTTATTTTTTCTTTGAAGAAGATATTCTGATAATGTATCATAAGATAGATCATCCATCTTTTTATATTTAACAATATCAAACTTATCAAATAATTTTAATGTTTTATATTGATCTAATAAACTCATTATAGGATCAACTATTTCATATACAACGAAACGTGTATCCATTGCTAAATTAGGATTAATATTTTTACTATTAACTAATCCTGAAACAGTATTTCTTGAGTTTTTCATTTTAGTAGACCAATTTTTATCAAATGTTTTTTTTCTCATTATTAGTTCACCTCTAAATGCTATTAAATTTTGTTCTCCTTTAATCTTGTGTTTAGTACATATATCATACATAGTTTGATAAGAAGGTATCTTTTTTATATACTTAATTATTTTACTTATATTTTGACCTTCATAAGCAGTTCCTCTAGTATAAAGACTAATACTCGTATCAAATTCATAAACCAGAAGTCCAGATACACCATCTAATTTATCACTTAATATAAATGGGGGTTTAAATTTATTAATATAATTTTGTAACTTTTTTGAAGGTGGTTTTATTTTATCCATACTAAAAAGTGAATAAGGCAATTCAACCCTTTCCTTTAACTTTACTTCTGTTCCTACTTTTTTTAGTAATTTATTTTTAGGATCTTTATTTCGTAAAAAATCAATCAGTATATCATATATTTCATCTGGTATAACCGTTGTATCTGAATCATCATTAAAATACGAATCATTACTAGTCGTAATCAGTTTTTCTAAAATATTTATTTCTAAATTATCAACATACTCGAATATATTTGGTGTTGATAATATGTCTTTTATATAGTCTTTAATTTCCATATACCTATATCAATATATTATTATATTTATTTAATTCAATTTTATTATATATTTAATCAAAAGTGGTAGTAAAATTTATAAATAAATTATATTATAATATATAATATATGAGTGAACTATTAAGTAAAATAGTTAACGACAAAGATTTTAATGATAGTGTACAAGATAAACTTAACTCTATCATGTCAGATGGAAAAATTGATGCGATGGATATTCCTGATATAACATTACTTGTAGTTGAATGTGCTACTAATTTAAAAAAATTTAGGGTTACAGAAAATGAACTTCCTGGTTTACTTATTGATATTTTAAATTATATTTTTGATAAATATGAAATTATTCCAGACGATCAAGAAGAAAAGTTTAAGAATATGATGGAAACTGTTATAAAACTTGTATTGTTAAAACCTCGTGTTAAAAAATGTATAAGAAAAATGTTAGATAACTTAAGATGTACAAAATAAGTATTAAATTTATATAGATATATATATATATATATATATAAATGCTTTATAAATATTTGAAAAGCGTATTTGGGAATATAATTGTAGGAATATTTTTTTTAGTAGTTTTTAACTTTTTTATTAAGAGTTCTATAAAAGATTACACTAGTAAAAATAACTTTGAAAAGTATTCAGATAAAAATAAATATAAATTAAATACTTTTAAACCATCTAATTCATTTTTAAAACCCAAGATAAATATATCATCTATAATTGATACTGTTGATAAAGAAATATTTAATAAAAAGGATGATTCTATATATGACATTAATGATGACGATAAAGCTTCATTATCATATAGAGGATTTGAAAATAGATATGAAGAAATTAATAAAAACGATGATACTAACAATTATGCTAATAATGATATTAGCAATTTATCTATAGCAGAGCTATATAATTCAATGGTAGAGGTCCCTAATGTAGAAGACTATGATTTAGATCTAATACAAGGAAATAATGATAACAAAGAAGCACCTCCATTATCTAATATTTCTTCAAAAGTACCCATTGATAATCCAGAAAATATAACAGAGTGTTTTACCAATAATTATACTAATTTATACAAAATAGATGATAATGAAAATGGACAGGTACAACCTTATTATAACATTTCACAGGGATCTTTATTAAACTAATTATTATCTTTTTCCTTCTAAAACTGTGAATTTTTGTTGGTAAGTATCCAAGTCTGTTAAAATCTCCAAAGCTTGTATTCTAGATTTAGTATTTTTTTGATGAAAAATTTCAAACGCACTTGAATTACCCGTATCTGTACGCCAAATTGAATTATCGCAAATACTATTTATTCCTTCATATAACTGGGGATTATGTCCTACATACATATTATCTATTTTATAAAATTTAGTTAAAGGTAATTTTACTTTATTACATTCATTATGTGTTAGTTTTTTATTATACAGTCTATTCCATAAAGGTGATTTTGTTGGATCGCCAAGTATATCATAATATTTATGTGTATCTTCTAATTCGTTCATTAAATATAATCCCAATATTGAATTTATATCATCAACATTATATTTATTTGCTATTGCAGGAACAATTCCCGCATGAACAAATAAATTGTTACCAATAATTAATGCTGTTTTACGTGTACATGCTAAAAAATTAGCAATTTTATTGCCGGGACTAAACGCATATTTTCTTGCTAAAACTGGATTTTTAAAAGGTGTTTCTTGATCAAAGCTATCATCATTTAGATTTTTATAAGATACGTATGCTGTATTTCCATCCACATTCATTAACTCGTGATTTCCTAATATAGAATAAACAGCGCCACCATATTTCTGTGCCTGATTATGTAAAATGGTAAAATATTTTAAAATTTTAATGTCATTTGGAGTGTCGTTTTTTAAATAATTTTTATCAGAACATAAATTTGTAGGACTAGGGCGACAACTATCTACCTGATCACCTAGTTGTACAATAATTGTATCACTGTATCTAGAATCTGATGTCCAATTATATTTACTATTAATTACTTTAGCAAGTTTAAGAGCTTTATAAACTAAATTAATATCACCGTGTACATCACCAATTGCTACTATTCGTCGAGCATGAGGTAATTTATTTGGTTGATATGAAAAATTACTACATTTTTCTTTATACAATTTTTTAAATTTATTATTAAAGTCAGTTGTCATATATATATATATATATATAATAATTTAATGAGCACAATTCCAGCACAACCATATATTATTATTGTTTTCCAATGTTTTTTTTTCAAATAAATTTAACATATGATGTTGTACATAATCATTTTCAACAAATGATAATGATACATGTGATCTTTTACATTTAAAACATCTACGTTGTCTGTTGCAATTATTAATGTATTCTTTTATTATTATACAATTAGGATGACTTAAGCCTTTATGTTCATAAAGAATTTTATTAATTAATTCATCTGGTAGTATATTTAGAAATGTAAATGGAAAGAGAACCATATCTAGTATTAGTTGAATGAATAAATTAATATATTTCAATTTTTATATAGTTTTTAATTAACATAATTGCTTTCTGTGATAAAACTTTATTTATTTGCTTTATTTTATGTTTATCTAAAATACCGACATATTATTTTGTATAATATTGAAAAATGAATATAAAGAAACACAGTTTTATATAAGTATTAATGAGCAAACTATTAACAAGAGAAGGATATATATTAGTTAAATCAAAATTCGATAATAATGTTATTCAAAAAACGAAAAAAGATTTAACTGTATCTCCTTATCAACCGGTTCAATATAATAAAAAGCCTAAAAGATTCATAGTTTATGAAGAAAATGAAGATTATTTATGTATTCCAAAATTCTATGGTCTAGAAAAATTTGGCAAACCAGATGAAGATCAAGAAGAGAATGGCTTACCTATTAATATTAATTTTAAGGGAACACCTAAAACAAAACAGAACGAAATCATAGATAAAACGATAGAACATATGGATAAAACCGGAGGCGGGTTGATATGTGCTGGATGTGGTCAAGGCAAAACCTTCATGGCTCTTTACATAGCAAATCATTACAAGGTTAAAACATTAATAATCGTACATAAAACCTTTTTATTAAATCAATGGATTGAAAGAATAAATGAATTTTCCGATGCGTCTGTTGGTATTATTCAACAAAATAAGATTGATATTGAAGATAAAGATTTTGTAGTTGGAATGTTACAAAGTATTGCCAAAGACAAATACGATAGTGATATTTTCAAAGATTTTGGATTAGTTATATTTGATGAAGCTCATCATGCTCCTTCAGAATATTTCTCTAGAGCATTACCTATAATTACATCTAAAAAGAGCCTAGCTTTATCCGCTACACCAAAGAGATCTGATCGAATGGAAAAGATTTTATTTTGGTATCTTGGTTCAATTGCTTATAAACAGCCACCTAATGAAAATAAAAATGTTTTAGTTAAAGTAGTAAATTTCAAAACGAAACATAAAAAATTCAAAGAATATAAAATTCAACACACTGGTGATGTTAATAGACCAAAGACAATCAATAAATTAGTTGAAATAGAAAATAGAAATATTGTAATTTTAGATCTATTGAAAGATATAATGTTAGAGAAAGGAAGAAAGGTGTTAATTTTAAGTGATCGTATTGATCATTTAAAATATCTGAAAGAAGAGATCGATAAGCTTGAAGAATACACTAGTGATTTTTACATAGGTGGAAAACGTCAGAAAGATCTTGATGCGGCAGCAGAGTGTCAGATACTGCTAGGAAGCTATGGAATGGCATCTGAAGGTTTGGATATTCCAGAGTTAAATACACTTATAATGACAACTCCTCGTAGAGAGGTAGAACAATCTATCGGTAGAATTACTAGAAAAATACAAGAGATACAACCACTTGTTATAGATATTGTTGATGACATACCGTGTTTTAAAAAGCAAGGAATACACAGACGTAGATTATATAAACGTTTAAAATATAATATGAAATTTATAAATATGAATGAAACAGTAGTTGAATCAGAGAGTTCTGATTTTAAAGATATTACACCGCCAACTCCAAAAGAAATATATAAATGTGACTTTGTTGATTAATTTATAATATATATATATATATAATGGACTATGAATTAAAATATTTAAAATATAAAAAAAAATATTTAGAATTAAAAGATCAAGTAGGTGGATTTTATAAAGGCGAAATAGTTTCAGTAAAAGGTATAACACGACCTGGGTTCAAATATCTAAATGGTAGAACTGTTCGTATTGTTAGTCCCCGACCATTAAGCAATGGTAGAATAATTATTAATGAAGTATTAGATAAAAAACAACAAAGTATTGAGACACATCTCAGACCAGATACTTTATTTAGTTATTCACAGATATTCAACATTGTTAATGAATTAGACAAGTCTTTAAAATATAAAATAATTTCGAATGATTCTAACAATGGTAAAATTATTTATTTACTTGACAAATATTCAATTATTGATAGAGATAATCATACAATTAATGTATTAACTCTAGACCATAAACCTGTAGAAGTACATCCATTTAATTTAGTAATAGAAAATGAGGCTAAGCCAACACCTGTACGTACACCGGCAGTTAGAAGATATAGAGTTGATCCAAAACAAAATATTAAAATAATAGGTGCTGGACCTGTGGGATTATTTGCTGCGTACATTTTAGGGTTTCATGGTTATACAATAGATATTTATGAGAAAAGGACATTTGATGATAATTTTACACGAGAACAAGTTTTTATAATAAGACAAAATGTTTTAGATTTAATTAAAAACAATTTTCCAGTTTTATATCAAAAACTGATTGAATCTTCATGTTTACAAATATTCAATCCACCTAGGACTGAGCAAGTTACATGTTTCAAACCTACCGATTCTAATTTACGAAATATTAGAATGATAAATGAGAGTAATCCGGAGCAAAAAGCAGCGGGAATAAGTATTCAGATAAACAAACTTCAAGAAATACTATATGATCTGATAAGTAATTCAGGTCAACACACACATGTTAAATATCATTTTTCTACAAAAATACAAAATTCAATGTTGGATGAATGGATTAGTCAAAAGACTTTTATGATTTTAATAGCCAGTGGTAGAATACGCAAAGATACCGTTGGTAATTATTTTAATGTAGAAACAGCTTCTTGGAATGATATAGATAATCTTAGGAGTGGAATATTTAAAGGAGCTGTTATTAGAGTCGACAAAAAAATGGATGATACAACTTACTATAGTACTTATACAACTTCAACTGGTCGTAGAACAGATGATGATACTTCCAGAGCATTTCCTACAAAACACGGTCAACGCTACATAGGAGCTGTATATGACCCAACCCAATATAGAGAATTTTATGAATCAGATCAACAATATGACAATAGATATGAAAACTTTTCAAATGAAATACTTTCAAACGATTCCCAAAAATCGGGTGAAACAGAAGAACAATTCGAAAAAAGATTAACTGAACGAAATTTAAGAAAAAAAAGGATTTTAGATGGAATTCTACAACGTATTTTTGAACATAATTTTAGAGAATATTCGGAACAAAACAAAGATATAACATGGGACGAGTTTAGAAAGAATTCTAGATTTATAGCATTTCCTATAGAATTATACTATGTTAAAAAACCTTATATTAAAATTGACGACACACATATGTTTGTAGCAGGTGATAGTAATTTTACACCTCATTTTTTCAGTGGTCTTGGGGTAAATGTTGGTTTTAATAGTGTTATTAGAATAGCAAGATCTATACCATGCGGTCCAAGCGAAATAATAAAAAATTGTTATATAAATGGAAATAAATTCTTTGATACTTATAATATTGAAGATTATAACGAAGATTCACATTGGAGGAGAAGAAATATTTGGTTTCATTACGGTTATGAATTTATTTTTAGAACAGGAAATAGACAGGAATTATACAAATATAAAGACTTTAAATTAAATCCCGGCGATGGTAAATATTATACAGAAGATTTATTTAAAAAAACATTTCCTACTTCAAGAATGTGGGATAGATTAAAACCAGTTGAATTTAAGGTAACACGTTATCCTCGTATGATACTAACAAGGGAAGAATTTAAAGGGAGAGATGAAGAATGGGAAGACTTAAAACCATTTACTTTAAATACTCAGGTAGACTATAGATATGATTTTGATAATAAAAATAGACCTATAAATACATCTACGTTTGAAAAAAGGACAGGTAGTGATTTAATTAGTTTACCGAGTGTCGCTGACGTTAAAAATAGTCCAAATACTAAATGGAACTCATTGGAAAGAATACCGATGGAAAGAATTCCTGCGGAATGAATCCATAAGAATATTAAATATATATTTACATATAAATATATATTTAATTTATTAAAAAATTTAGAATCTTAGCTCGGTCCATTCAACTTCTATATCAAAGCCTAGGAACCCGGGACCGCCATATTCTTCAGAGCTTATATAAGGAAACTTATATAAATTCATAAGATTACTTTCACTGTTGTCTTGATTAAAAATTACAAAATCAAATATCTGCGTGCCTCTAAATACTTCATAGTGTTTTTTAATTATAAATTTCCGGTCACTCTCATTATCCATTTCATCAAATGTAAATAAGGATGATTCAACATCTAAAAAGAATAATTTTTCTTCAGCACTTGTATCATCTATTGCAAAATTATCCCATTTAGCATCGCCATTGTAGTAACCTTCTCTATAAAATTCTTTTTGATACTTTAAATATTGATTACTTATATTTTGTATAAAATCTTTAATATCACCTTTTATTATATTTACAAATTTAGTCAATATTTTTTTTACTTTTTCCTCAAAAATTTCTTCTGATATAAATGGTTTTGAATTATTTGGAGGCATTAACATACTACCTTTTAACCAATTTACATAGTTTTTATGAAAACCTAATATTATACGATGTTCTTCATCTGTAAATAGTTGTTCATATTTTTCTAATAATTTTATAGGATAATGTGATATAAAATAGTCTGATAAATCAGCTGATATTTTTTCACTTAATAAAAAATCAGTATCAATAGTATATACTTTTGGATATTTATTCATAATAGAACGAGGATGTTGATACTTAGATTGGACTACTCTTGCCAACTTTAATACTTTATCTTTTAACATAAATATACCCTCATTTTGTTCACCGCGCTCTAGCATAGTGTGTTCACCTAGAAACATCAACAAAAAATATCTATCTTTTTGCTCTGATACCCTTCCACTGTGTACTTCTTCTTCTATATCTGGCGTTGCCGTAGCAAGTTCTTCCGATAATATATCACTCATTTTTTCTTTATTTGAAATAATATTATGAACATGTGAAAATTTGTCTGCTGTAGAAAGCGGTTTTCCATCAGGAGCATTCATTAGGCTATATGATTTTTCCGTCGGACCTATTAATACTTTAGGAACAAAATGTAAACTAAAATCATCAATAGTTTTTTCCTTAATATCTGAAAATTTAAACCTACCAAAAGCAAACGGTGTATTTTTATCATTAATAATATATAATCTATTAAACTGTCGCTCATCAAAAATCATATCTGGATGTTGACTGATAACGGAGGGGTTTATAATTCTTTTAATTATTTTAAACCGTTTATCAACAAGTTGACAATCTTTCCATACAAAATTTTCTGAAATTATTTTAACTCCGGGATCATCACATGATTTGAACTCAAAAATATTACCTTGTATATGTCCAACACTTGGAGGAATCGTTAATTCTGTTATTTTTGTTCCACTGAATGCAGCATTTGAAATACTTTCCAATGAATTTGGTAGTTCTATTTTTGTTAATTTACGACATTCATAAAAAGTCTCCGGTCCTAAGAATCTTAATGTCTTTGGTAATATAACTATTTCTAAATTAGTACAATAACTGAAAACAGCTGTATGTGCTAAACTTATTAAACCATCTTTTATTGCTACTTTTTGTAAATTTGGACATTCATAAAATGCTCTCGTTCCAATATATCTTAAGGTACTTGGTAATATTAGAGTATCGAATTTTCCAGCGGAAAACGCATAATCACCAATCTCTTCGACACCTTCAGGAATAGTCAATTGTGTATAATCTAACTTTGAACCAAAAGCATCTCCAAAAGCATTAAAAGGTATTACCTTAACATCTGGTTTTATTATTAAATGACCATTTTCTATACTATATATCTTACTATCAGGTAAGTCTCTCCATCCACCTACTTGATTTTTAATATCATTGTTATTTTTAATATCAAGATATTTATTTTTGTATTTTAAATATTTCGATTTATAATCCATATACTTATTTATAGAAAAAATTTAAAAAAATTTATAATTTTTTTTAATATTTAACAGAGTTGTACTTTTATATAACTTTGATAAATATTTAGTTGTTTAATAGTAAAAGTATTACATGTAAGATATGCTAAAAAATCTAAAGATAATTTACAATCTTTATATTTAAAGATTATTATATTATATATCACCGTAGAAATAACACATTGCCATTGGTATATATCATCTTCTAATTTAAAATATACAATTGTTTTAAAAAATATATCAAATATGACAGTTATTATACTTTTTTCATTATCACAATCTATTTTATATTTATTAATTATTAATTTTACCACATCAAAACACCATTTAAAAAGAATGTCAAAGTTTTTTTTAGTAATAGTGCCCACGATATATAAATTATCAGTTTCATAATATTTTACTCTATCAAGTGATTCCTTTTGAATAAAATTAATATTCTGTTTACTATATAAAACTGACAATCTAGTGAATAATGTTATTTTAAAATCATTTGTATTATACAATAATATATAACTAGATAAACTATTGTTATTAATAATCTGTTGCTTTTTAGTTATTAAAAAACCACAGGGATCAATATTAAAACTAATATTTATACTATATTTTTTATTATTTATTAATATGTCGGTAACTACTTTTTTTAATTTAAAATATTTTATTTGTATTTGATTTTTAGAACTTGATTGATGATAAAATCCATTATAAATGGGTGTTCTACAGAGAGGACAGTTAAATTGATTATCACTATTAAACCATCTTTGCACACATTGTTCATGAAAACAATGGTTACAATCTAATAAACAATGATCGTCTTTAAGTATATTATTTAAACATATTGAACATTCTTGAATGATTTTAATATACTCAAGTAATAATATTTAAATTAATTATCAATTTTTTTAAATTAATTATACTTTTATTCATATGTTGATCCCAAAACACAGCTGTTGTGTACACTAGCTAATGAATGGACTACCTCTACACTCATTTCATAGTATAAATTGTTAAGTTTTATTAAAGAAAATATGTTTTATTTTTTCTGGGACACACACCGTACTGCTTATCGTCTCGTATGCTACGGCGAAGTGCGTTATGTTGTTCGGAAGTTCTTGCTTTACAATATTTTTGTTTATTTTTTCTTAGCATGCGATAGTATGTTACCTCATGTTTCTTATTTCTTGATCTATTTTTTTGAGATGATACAATTGCCTTTAGATTTGGGTAACCAGTTTCATCATCTTCATACCACATTGACATTTGGTTATCAGTTTCTATTTGGGCTAGTTTTAATTTAATTTCATAATGATATTGTTGAAATGTATAAGTATAATCTATAAATGGCGTATTTTCATCAAAACAATCGTGACACTTTATTTTATTAGAATAATGTACAACACATTTATAACAAAATCGTTTTTTACAAGAGTCACAGTTGCCTATTTTATGCAGAAAGCAACGGTGATTGGAGCAAGTACTAGTATCGTTATATAATTCCATATCAGTGGGATAGAAAGACATATAATAATATACTCTATTAAGATAAACTATTTTCAATATTTAGTTATTAAATAAAATAATATATACTTACACGCCTTTACCTGTTAGTTTAATTCCAAGATGACGACCAAGCTTATTAAGCATTTGTCCATTACGTGTTGCTGAACCATTTTCATACTTTTGATAATCGTTTTGTGAAATATTCAGAAGCTTTGCTATTTCATTTTGTTTCTTTCCTTTAGCAGTACGTGCTGCCTGAATCTTTCTTCCTAGTTCTTTTCCTACCAGATTTTGTTTCGGTAGTTCTTCATCTGGATTTACTTTTTTTGTTGAACCATGATTAGTGTTTTTGTTAAGCTGTGTTCGTGTTACCTTTTGGGTAGACTTTGTATTAGTCCTATTGACGTGTTTTCCATGTATAATTAGTGGCTCTAGGTCTTGGTGATCCATATAATATATAGTTAAGTTATATATTATTTAAGAATCAATTTTTATTTTAAAACTTTTTCGATGTTCTGCGGATAACCCGTGTTTTATAATACCTTCTCTATGTGCCTTCGTTCCGTAGCCCATATTTGATAATAATTTATAATTAGCATCGAGTAATGGATTTAAATTAACTAGATCTCTTATATAATTATCATGACTTTCTTTAGCTAGTATAGAAGCGGCAGCAATCGATAAATATTTATTATCACCTTTAACTACAGATTCTAAATTAATTGTTTTATCACACATAAATTCATGATATTTTTCCCAGTAACAGCCGTCAATTATTACATGCTTGGGTTTAATATTATCTTCACTTAATTTATCTATTAAATTGTTTATTGCACGTTTCATTGCTAATTTTGTCGCATGTAATATATTAAGATTATCTATCTCTTCAACTGATGCTGAACCAATTCCATAATATTTTATATTTTCAGTTATCCATTCATATGCGAGCTTTCTTTTTTTTTTTGTTAATTTTTTTGAATCGATTATACTTTCATTACTAGGTTTATCCCAAAATACTGCTGCTGCGTACACTGGACCAATAAGAGGACCCCGCCCAGCTTCATCTACACCAATTTCATAGTATGAATTCTTAAACTTAAGCATTTTATAAATATATAATTAGATATCTTTAAATAACAGATATCTAATTGTTGTACTATTATAAAATAATTTATTTTGAAATAAACTGGCAATTACACAAAGGACAGTTTTTGTTATTTTTTAACCAGGCAGAAATACACTCATAATGAAATCCATGATTACAAGTGCCAACTAATATATTTGACTTTTCATCTAATTTAGCGTATATTGATTTCTGGTTCAATTCTTCACGACAAATGGAACATGTCGTATTTAAAGATTTTTTGTAACTAAGAGATCCTATTAGTTGCGCATCATTTACAATAAAAAGGGGCATTATAATAATTTACAATAATAAGTTAATAATGTTTCAATTTTTAATGATCTACTAAATCACTAATACTTTCTGAGCTATCCCAGCTATCTTCTAAATCTGAACTATCGAATAGACTAGATAGCGAATCAGATACTTCATAATCACTATCATCATACTTATTTTTACCGCCTCCAACATGGTTTAATAACATGTCGATCTCTGATTTATCTGATTGTAATTCTGTTGATGTATAAATACTCTTATCTGAATTTACAGACTGTTCTACTAAACTTTCTAAATTGTTATTTTCAGATATTACACTATCAAATTTTTGTGATATAAAACTTTCAGATAGTGGACTTTCGGATCTTAAACTATCGGATATTTGAGTTTCAGATCTTAAACTGTCAGCTCTTGGACTTACTGATCTATTAGTATATTCTGTATTAACATTAGTTTCTGACTGTATTGATTGATCTGAATATAAAGTTCTATTAGCTCTATTATCATTTTCTGAACTATTATTATCTGTATTTACTGTAAATATTTCAGTATTATCAACATCATCACTACCAACTAATTCATCTTTTGGTGGAGAAACATCTGGTTGAGAATTTACAAATTCACATGATGGTGCCGATCCTAAATTGACATCAGCCGGTTGAGAATTATCTAAACCAGCACCGATCATTTCACGTGATTTAGGACAATTAGTTGTATTATTTACTTTTGTGTATTTAACAGGTGCTGGTTGTACGTTACTGATAGATCCACCATGAGATTCAACTACTTCTGTATCAGATAGAACCATTTCTGAAAGATCATCATCAGAAGATAAATTAGTATTTAAATTAGTATTTAAATTATCTTGATTGATAGTGTCTGATAATATCATCTCTGATATTATACTTTCACCTCCTCCCTTTAAATTAATATTTTCGTTTATATTTACAACACTATCCCTCAAGAAAGAGTTTTGTTCGCTTACAACTGAAGGTTTTATAATTGTATTTTTAGATGGTGTTTCTGTTAAAATCATTTCAGATATAGTTTTGTGATTAGCAGACATGTCTAAATCATATTTATATTCAGATGTTTCATTTTTTATAACATCAATACCTGATTGTTTTAAAGTATTTTTTAAATTTAAATATTTCTCTTTATATTTTAAATATTTTTGTTCAAATGACATATATATATAGTATATTAGAAAAAATTCTTAATAAAAAAATTTATATACATTAATAAATGAAAAATGTAATTATATTTTTAGGTTATAACTCCAACAATTTATTTGGAGCAAATAATGATATTAGATACATAAAGAATACTATAAATATAAATAACTACAAACATATAGAATCTATTACTTTAGAATATGAAAATGCTACTCTAAAAAATATAATTAAATCAATTAATACTTTTAGTAAAATAGATAATCTTATTATTTATTTTTCAGGAAATGGTACAAACAATGGTAAAATAGAAATATATAATGATAAAATATATCATAAAGATATTTTTAAAAATATAAATGTAAAAATAAATAAATTAATCTATATTTTAGATTGCTGTTATAGCGAAAATTTTATACATGAAAATGTTAATAATAATATAAATAAAATTATCCTTTTATCGTCATGTTCAAAAAATCAAACAAGTAAAGAAGTCCTTATGAAAAATAATGATACATATAAAGTAAGAGGAATTTTTACTTACTATTTGTGTAAAATAATAAACTACAAAAAACTATATGATTTCAATAGTTGGGATAAAATAAAAGATAATAATATATGGGATGTAATAGATAAAAAATTTAATCAAACTTTTTTGTATAAAATTTTTTTCTAGTATACAGTATTATGAGTAAGTGTGCTCCTGGTTATAATTCTATTGATAATAGTTGTTTTACATTAAAACAATTAATATCCATAAGTAAAAAATTTAATAAAAGTTATCCAGATCATAAGTTTGAAATAGTAAATGACAAAAAATATTTACTTAAGAAGTTAAACAAAAATATGAAAAATAAATTTGGTTGTTCAGATGAATTATGTTGGTTAGATACAAAAGTTTTAAAGTCTTTAAAAAACGAGGTACATTCAGCGCACCGACCAAAAGGACCTGATGGTAAATATACATGGCTTAGTACAACAGATATAAATAAAGTACTTCAACAATATGAAAACGTTTATACAGATTTTAAATTTTTAGGAGCAGTTCCGTATGATTTTAATGAACTTGATATATTAGAAATCAAAAATTTAAATCTTGATGCTTTTTTTAAAAAATATAATAAATTTGGTTTAGTAATTAACTTGGACGAACACTGGAAATCAGGATCGCACTGGGTCGCACTTTATGGAAATATAAAAAAAAATCAAATTTATTTTTTTGATTCCTTTGGTAAAAAGCCTAGACCTAAAATTAGAAAATATATTCGTAAAATATTAAATCATATGTATAAAAAAAAATATAATAAACATATTAATTTTAAATCTTTATCAAATAATGAGTTTAATAAATTCGATGTTAGGTATAATAAAAAACAGCATCAATTTAAGAACAGTGAATGTGGTGTATATTCTATTAACTTTATAATAAGATTATTACACGATAAAGAATCTTTTTCCGATATAAGCAATAATATTTTAAAAGATAATTTTATGAATAACTGTAGAAATACTTATTTTAGGAATTAATTTCTAATTCAAAATATAATTCATAAGGTAATTCATTAAAATCATAACCAGAATTATCTTTATCATTAAATCTATAGTTAATACAATTTAAATTTATCGGAGTATCATATACCAGTTTAAAATTAGACATTGTTTCATTAAAAAACACATTTAAGTTAGAATTTAAATTCAGCAATTCTAAGTTTAATTTAATTGGAACTCTTAAGTCAAGTATATTGTCAAATTCACAAAAAGTACAAATATCATAATTATTCAAACCCAAATTTTTTAATAAATCACACTGATAAAATTTAAAATGATTAACTTTTACTATCGATCCATCTTTAACATTCGTTTCTATATTTTTAAATCTAACACATATTTTATATTGTTCATTTAAATAAAATTCTAAATGTTCATTTGTATTTAATTTATTTATTAAACTTTTTTCAGTATAATGTCCTGTTGGTATATCTATTTCAAACACACTTTTAACATTATCTAATAATATTTCATAATTAATTTGTGACTTTTTGACATTATAAATAACATTTGGTAACGAATACCCGCGTAATCTAATAGATTTAACATTTCTTATTTCATTAAATTTATAATTGTATTCTGATGCTGTCTTTACAATATTTAAATCTAAATAATATATTTCTCTTATTTTATTTCCTAAGTTTCTATTTTGTTCATTTTTTTCGTCGGTATATTCATTCAATTGTTGTATAGATTGTTGTACTGGAGGTTGTACTGGAGGTTGTATAGATTGTTGTACTGGATGTTGTACTGGAGGTTGTACTGGAGGTTGTATAGATTGTTGTACTGGAGGTTGTATAGATTGTTGTACTGGAGGTTGTATAGATTGTTGTACTGGAGGTTGTACTGATTGCTCTGATACCAATGGTTGGTATACTTGATGTGGTATAGGAGATTGTTGCATAGGATACTGTTGTTGTACAGGATGCTGTTGTTGTACAGGATACTGTTGTTGTACAGGATGCTGTTGTTGTACAGGAGGCTGTTGTTGTACAGGATGCTGTTGTTGTACAGGAGGCTGTTGTTGTACAGGATGCTGTTGTTGTACAGGAGACAGTGATTGTCGGTACATTTGTTGATCATTAATAGGTTGTTGGTTATTTAAAGGAGAGTTATTAACATTAAGCGGTATTGTATTGCTTATATTACGCTCTTGTTCCATTTGTGCGAGTCGATCTTGTAAAGGGATTGAATCATCAAATAGTTTAGAAGTTGAATATTTTACAGTAGATACATTATCAAAATTATCATTTTTTAAATATCCTGAAACGGAGTCTTTGTCAATATTACTTAAATTACCACTTAAATTTTTTGTATTTTTATTATTTACAGTACTATTATAATTATTTATATTTTGATCTAAACTATTAGTTCCAATTGAAGGATTATTGCTATAAAGTTTTTTTAAATTTTCAAATTTTTCGGTTGTATCTACTTTATTGCCTCTACTTGATACTGCTCTGTTAAAATTTCCAACCGAATTATTAACTTTATTATTTAAATTAAAATGATTCATAATATATTGTTTTGCTTGTTGTATACATATATTATTATACTGTTGTTTGATAGAACTAATATTTTTATTATTTATCTTATGAAAATTTAAGGTTTCATAATTTTCTTTCATGATATGAACGAGAGTCTCTATTAAATTTCTTTTTTTTCCTTTATCTGCTTGCTCTAAACTATAGTTTTTTATCAAAAGCTTGTATAGATTAGTAGTATTATCTTTAGATAAAAAGGTTTGTTCCATATAAAAAATAGTATATGTATATCTTTAACCCTTTTACTAATTGTCAGATGAATTAGAATTATTTTGTATACAATCTAGATCTGGATAATATAAATCATCATTTGAATACTGGTCTTCTAATAAAACACCGTATATTATTAATGCCATTTTTGCTGCATTTTGTTCACCTTCTTTTTTTGACGAGCCTTTACCAAAGCTAATACAATTATATTTTTGATCTGTATTATTATTTGGATTTTCAACACCCATTATATATTCTCTTTTATGCGGTTGGCCTTCATAATGTAACATGATATATTTTGGACATGAGAATTTTTGTTTATGGTGATAACGTAATAGTGCATCCTTATAGTTATTATCTTTGTACAGTTTTTCAGAGTAATCGATACACGTTTCTAATAAATTAGTCATAAGTAATAATACAGTTTCAAAGCCTAGACTTAAAAACAAAGCTCCCATGAATGCTTCGAATACATCTTCGTGTATCCTGTCTAAATTTCTTCCATTCAAATTTTCTATCTGTTTTGATATAAGAAAATATTTTTGTAGACCAAGACATTTTGACATTTTAGCCAAATTGCTTTTATCTTCTATTTTAGTTTGTAATCTTGTCATAAAACCTTCATCTTCTGATTTATATCTGTAGTACAAATACATTGAAACAATTATTTTTATAACTCTATCACCAAAAAACTCAAGTCGTTCATAACTTTCGTCTCTTAATTCCAATAAATTAGATGGATTACCCATTTCTATTTTAGCCGCATTTAATATTTCAGGTGTAAAAACATCTTTTTTTACGTAAGATTTATGTGTTGTCGCAAGATAAAAATTTTCTATATTTTTTATTTCTTCAACTTCAATACCAAATGTATTTAAAATATCAATAATATCTTCGTTAGTTATTAAAATATTATTGATATTATATGGTATATGATAAACTTCTTCACTGTCTTCTTTGTAAATCACAACACCTGTTTCTAAATAGTTAGTCATTATAGATTTAAATTATATTCTTTTTAAATATAAATCAATTTTTTTTAATATTAAAATACTATAAATATTTTAATATTTATAGTATTTTAATATTAAAATATTTATCTAACTAACTATATATGACTTTTGAAAATACAAAAAATACGAATAAATATTCTTTATTTTTTTTAGTTATCATAGTTATTTTACTTATGATAGTTTTTGTATATGATTCTAAAACAAAACAAAATAAAGAAGATTATACTAATACTAATATTTTTAAAAATATATTAGAATTTTTTGTGGGTTCTAAAAATATATTAACTAGCCAAAAATGTGACATTTATTATAATAAAAAAGCATTAGAAGATAAATCAAAATTCGTAGGTTCAACGGAATTGTTTTATGTTGACCCTGAAGTAAGAGATCCGAACAAAAAGTACAAATCAACCATTATGTTTATAAATTACGATGTAAATTTTAATAAATCTAAAATAAATGATTTTGTAACAAAAAGATATAAAGGTTCTTCAGAAGAAGAAAAGAATAGATCAATGCTATATTATTATGATATATTAAATTATGCGAGAGGATGGGATAAAGTAGTAGATGTTTTACGGAGAGTAATAAACGATAGTAAAACAGATGATCATATACTTGTAGATAAAGTATATGTTAATCCTCTAGAAATTTGTACTTTAGGTTTAAATACTGATAGAAAATTTAAAAATATAATTACTAAAGGCAATGGTTTATATAAAGACAATGTACCCGTAAAAGCAGTTATTGGTACTATATGGCCGTTTTCTAGTCAGAAAGAAAACTATGAAGACAACATAATTAAGGATATACAAATTAATAAAGCTAAAAATAATAAAGTAATTCAAATGTCTTTTGCAACATCAACAAATACGTCTGCTATAAAAAATGATAATTTTTATAGAGTAAATAAGTCTGAAAAATATGATATTTTAAAATGGGTAAATCGTTCTAGTAGCAATGATATAGACAGAGTACTATTCTATAACACTCATAGTGAACAATTTAAGGAAATTTCTAATAATGCTAAAGTTAAAAGACAACCAATTGAAATGAGCAACAAAGAGATTATACCACTTTTTAAAAGAGGCGAAATACCTATGCCCATTCTAGGTAAACAATCTATAAAAAAACTTTTGAAACTTAAGATTGACGTATTTAACAAGAGATTAGTTCAATCAATTAAAGATGTAATTAAAATAACAGACAAAACAGATCTAGAAATATTTATGGGTTTCGCTTATGAAGATATATATTTTAGTGGATTTAGACCAAAAGATCATCTAAACGAAATTATTAAAAGATCTCAAAATACGAGAAAGATGAAACCGAAGCAATTAGAACAATTAGAAAAAGAGATTGACGATATTAATATCAATCAAATTATATTTGGACAAAATTATTCTAAATTTGAAGAAGAATTAAATAATATATTTAAAAATATAACAAGTCCTGATAATGTCGCTAAACTAGATAAAGAAAGAGAAGAACTTATTAAGAATGAACAAGACCCTGATGAAAAAGAACGTCTTCAAGAAGATGAAAACATTTTAATTGCTAATGTAGAATTAAATGGTAAAGAATTTAAAATACCTATAATAAAAGATTTGATAAAACCAGGTGAATGGTCAACATATTATGGTAATGCACATGATTTAATAGAAAGACATAAATTTGATTTGTATCTCCGTACATTAAATATACCTCTCGCAAACGAAAAAAAACAAAATATAAATGTAAAAATAATATTACCAACAGGTTCATTTTCTGAACAGTACATGTTATCTAGTGATCCTCCTAATAACATTGATATTTTTGGAAATATAGGTTTTTTAATACAATCAATCGGAGAAAAATATGGATTATTTCCAAAGAATCAAATTAATAAATTTTACTACTATGATAATGATGAAATACACGATGGTTATAATGATAATATTTTACCAACAACACCATCAGTGTCAACACCATCAGTGTCAACACCATCAGTAAAAACAGGTAGAATATATCCAACTAATACATCACGGAATGTAAACTTAGTAAACGATATAATAGATGCGATACAAAAAGAAGATGCGCCAGAAATATTTAAACCAACCTCTTTACGTAATAAAGACGATAATGATATCGTTGATGTTAAATCAAGTTGGTTTTCTAAATTATTAACAGTAATAGGCAGCGATGAGGAGGTAAACGATGCTACTCTTAAAAATATGCCCACAGTACAATTAGATGAATATGCATATTTATCATATGTAGATGAATTAATTGACGCATTCCTTATTATAAATCATATGATAGATAAAAATCATGATGTACCTCAGACTGAAAAAAATTACCACTATATGAATACAGTAAAATTCGATGACAATGGTGATAATAGCACACGAGGTGAATATAAATTAATCCCTTTCAATGAACATTATGACAATAAGTAAAGTATCTTTTCGTTTAACTTTTCATCATCTAATGAATAATAATCTAAAAATGAAGGATTTTCTAATAGTTTAATAAAATTATCATCCATATTTATTTTTATATTTTTTAAAATATTATATATAATACTGTATATATATTGTTGAACTTTGTCAACAAAAATATCTAATTTGTATACATAATCTTTTTTGTTAATAGATTCTTTTTCAAGTATTACTTTAAATTTTTGAAAAATAATACCCCACACTTTAATACACGGATATTGTGAAATAATACTGTCTAGAATAGTATTACCATCTTGAAAATTTTGATATATATTTTTTTTGATGTCTAGTAACCATGCGTTTACTTTTTCGTTATTACTATTAAATTCAAACTCGAAAAAAAAATTATAAAATGATGTAATAGAATATTTATTGAAATATTTTATTATATTTGGATCGTTAAATTTAAATTTTTGTTTTAAAATGCTTGTCAAAAAATTATATTTATAACCATTGGAATTCTTAATATGATCTTTATAATTATTCCACTGACTTGAAAACTTACATAATTTTTGAAAATCATAAAATGTAATTGATTTAAAATCAGTACATAATTCATCAATTTTTTTTTTGTAAGGATAATTAATGTCTATATCAGACATTTGATCTATATACCATGTTATTATTCCATGAACAGCTATAATTTCTAGTTTATCGTTACCTAAAATATTTCCTCGTGAGTGTAAATCATAGGACCAATTAGGATATCGCAAACGAAGTTCATGATAATCATTTCCTAAAGATGCGTGTCTGTTATATCTGGATAACGATAAAAGTTCCATTTATTAAAACTATATTTTAAATTATATGAGTTTCAATTTTATTCAATTCTTTTTATTAATTCTTTTTTTTCTAACTTAAATCCCATGTCTTGTATATCTTTAATAAAAGGCGAAGTAGAACTATTAACTTTAATAATAATATCATAATATTTTGAACTCTTTTTGACAGTATGATCTAGATCTTTTTTTGTTAACTTTAATATATTTTTTATAGTATATTTAACTCTATCCTTCAAATTATAAGGAAACTCATAATCTGGATGATTAGATGGTATTATAATATAGGTTTTATCATCAGTACTATATTTTTCTAATTTTAAGAGAGTTTCTTTTATGAGATTACAAATGTTATCTCTCTTAATTTTATCTGATATTTTAACAGTTTTATCTAATTTTTTTAATTTTTGTAGTAAAAAATCTTTATCTTTAGATGTCGCACAAACAGCGCCTTTCAGAGAATATATACCAGTACCTCGTCTTTTTTCACTTTTAGGTAAAGGTGGTCTTATTTTAAAAACATCAACATTTGATTTATTTTTATCAATAATACCAACAATAAAGTTTTCGGATCTTTTTAAATAATAGTCTTTATTTGTATTAAAATCGTATTTTAATATTTTATTTTTTTTTTCTTTTTCTGTTTTTATAGAACCATACTTATGTATAATATATTGTTCCAGGCTAATGTTATTTTTAGCAGTTATAGATATATTTTTTCTATAATATATTGGTAAATCTTCATTTTCATCAAAAGGTTGAAATATATAATATTTATTTCTTCTAATTAAATAGCCTATTCTATTAAATTTATCAAATATGGTATCTTTAAAATTATTAAAGTCATTTTCTGATTCAGGCATTAAATCTTTTAAAGCTTTATCTAAAAAATATCTATCAAAAATTTCTTTCTGAATATTATTATAAACTAAAAATATATTTTTTTTAAATTCTTCATAAACATATACATAATTGAACTTATAAAGATCTTTAATAATACTCTTTATATTATCTATTTCATTTCGTGCAAGTTGATCACTAAACGTATTATAATTTATTTCTTTTTTTTTTAAATTTCTATATGTTCCATTTTTATCATCATAATATAACTTATTTAATTTTTCATTATCACATTTAAAATCACACTCTTCAAAATCACATATTAAAGGACATATAACTTCTCCTTTTTTTTTGTTTTCTAATGTAGGAAATTTACAATTTTTGTATTTTTCGATTTCCTCTGGAAATTTATTACCGTGATATAAGATAGGACAATCAACAGCAATCGTTTTTATTGCTCTTTCTATTTTTTTTACTAATAAAAATTTTAATTCAGCTTTTCTGTATAAATCTTCATCTGATGTAATTTTATTTTTAATAGATATAACATACCTATATACATTTACTTCAGGAAATCTATTTTTATCATCAATAATATCTTGATGTTTACACATTCTGATAGCACGACCAATTACTTGTTCTACTTTACCTAAATTATAATGAACATCTAATAGATGAACATCTCCTACATTAGCAAGAGTGACACCTTCATTCATTACTTTACTTCCAAGTATTAGTTTAATAAATTTACCTGTTCTATTTTCTATATTATTAAATGTATTACGTATTATTTTTTGTTTAATTTCCGGTAAATCATCACCATCCTCGTTACCACCAGTAATTAGTAAATATGTAGCAGGATTAAAAAACTTTAAGTTTAATTTCTTTAATTTATAATCTTTAAATGTCATACCCGTTACAGCATCAATTGTTTCGTCCTTTATTATGTAATTTGAAAAATTAAGATTGTATTCTAAATATCCATTTTCTTTTAAACATTCTGCGAATAATTCAATACCTCCAGCCTTAACTAAATTAGAATATACAAATCCTGTTTTACTAATGCTATTATTGTCAGTTTTAAATAATTTATTTAAATTATTTATACAAGTATAAAATTTAGTTGAGAAATATTTTAAATATTTTAATTTAAGTATATCACCATTAATTAATTTATTATCAGTTTCTTTTATAAAATTGTCTAATATATTTTTTTCTAATTTGTTATTAAAAATTTCACTATTAATTAAATTTAAAGTTTTATTTTTATAATTTTGAAACTGATTAATAAATTTAGATAAACCATCTGTAGAATATAAGCCTTTTAATTTTGTATTATCTGAATTTAAACCCGGGAATACAAAGTTAGCAACAGCGGATGACGATCGTTCCAAAGAATCTGCGGCAATCTCTTTAGTTTTATCATAAGATTTTTTTTGGAATGATTCCATATAACATCTAATTAATGGTGTATAAAGAAGTTCTTCAGGTATTTCACCCTTGTCTATCCGATCTGCAAATGTATAAGGCATATTTCCTCTAAAATATGATATATATCCGTTAGCCATTTTTTTAAAATATTCAATACCACCAGGCTTTAATTCCATATTATAATTTTTTTCTCCTGTGAAAACTAATTCTCGTTTAATTGGATTATTAGGAGGGCGTAGAAAATTTAAAATATCGATTATATCATCCGCTAAATTTTTCATTGGTGTAGCAGATAATAAAATTACTTTTAAATTTTCTGAATTTTTAATTATTAATTTTAATGCTTCTCCATATTCATTCCCAGTCAAATTATGAGCTTCGTCTACAATTATAATAGAATTATTCATATTATTAATTTTATCAATAACAATTTCACGTTCAATTATACCAGATGTATCTCTTTTATAAGAAGTCTTTATTTTATTATCTGTACCTACTTTTTTTTCTATAATTTTTTCACCAAGAACTTTTTTGTAAAATGTTTTGTAAGATAAGATTTTATAATATTGTAATGCACCATAAGTAGCTATTTTAATATCTTTTTCTTTGTCACTTTTTGTCATTTGACTTAAAATATTTTTATTTTTAATATAAGTTTCTCCTGTACAAAATAATAATTGATCTTTAAAAGTTTCTTTATTGTTAGGTCCAAATGTTAATATAAATATTTTTGTATTATATTTTTTAACTTGAGATTTAAATTGCTCAGCAATAGATATTGCTGTACATGTCTTACCAGTCCCAGTCCCATGCATTATTAATATTCCTTTATAAGGATTATCAGGCGATATAAAATTTGTTAATAATATTTGTTGTTCACGTAATTTAAAGTCACCTTTACATACAGATTCTCTATATTTTTTGATATCATCATAATTATTTAATTTATCTCTAGCTATTATTTTATGTGCGTAAAATTCTCTCTTATTATAAATTTTTGATAAAAAATCTTTATCGTCTAACGAAGGATACGAAAAATTATCAGACATAATTAATATAAATGATATTTTAATATTTTTAAATATGAATTATATAAATAATTTAAAGACCGATATATATATATATATATATATATGATGTCATATGAAGATAAAATAATATTAAATAATAGATTAAACAAAATTAATAAAAAAAGTATGTTCAAAGATATTTTCAATTTAATAAAATTAGAGATTGAAAATAATATGACTGTTAATAGCAATGGAATATTTTTTAATTTAAATATATTATCGGATAAAAGTTTAAATAAAATTGTAAAATATTTGGATGATAACTATGAAGATAATGAAACAACATCTATAAAATTTAATTCATATTCAAGTGATATGGAACATTCAGAATTTAAGTTATCAAATAAAGAAAGAAACTTAATCAAAAAAATAAAGAATTCTTAGTTGAAATAATAAATTTTATTATTATTTTTATATACATATTTTAGTCTGTTTGACAATAAATTTAGTAACAGTTTATTGTTAATATTTTTTAATAATAGTAATAAACTGCTATTTACTTTGACCTTAAATATATTTTCTTCTTTTATATATTTTAAATTTATATCATTTAAACTATTTTCTACTGTCTTATATTTAGTAAATTTAGACATATTTCTATATGTAATATTACATGATAGTTTTTCATCACCTTCTAATAAATAGTAAGCACCAATATCTATCCATAAATTCATTTTTGGATAATAAATTTTATTATTTTTTACAGTATAATTATTAATTTTTTTGACATCAAGTTGATTAGTATAAATATCGTTTTTTTTTTCCAAAGATTTTATAATATAAATATAAGGAATAACATATCCGTAATTTTCATCAGATTTAGCTAATATTCCAATGAGTTTATTATTGCTATCATAAATAGGTTTACCACATTCACCTTGTTGTAATTTATAATTTAAAAAATCTAATTTATAGTAAATTAGATTAGGATTATTTGGTAACATATATAGAGGGAAATAATGCTCTTTTTTATATTTAGTTCTAATTTTATTTTCAGAAAAATAAAAAATATCATCAAAATTTATTTGTTTTTTTCCAAACTGAGTAAAAATAAATTTATCTTTAACAAATTCAGTGTTTTTATTAAATTTAACAAACAGTAGTTCATTCCACTTACATATTAAATCTATATTATATTCTTTATTGTTGATAAATAATTTATTTTTTAATGGTAAGTTATGACTAATTGTTACAAAATAAACATTTTTTTTTAATGTAATAAATATACCATTTAATTCAATATGCGTGTTTTCTTCAAATATTGTCTGTAATTCTATTTTTACGGTATAGTGCATTATTATATTATATTTACAATAGATACATTAAATATCAATTTTTATAATATATTACTTTTTATAATGGAAAATATAAAAAAAGTAATTAATATTTTAAATAATTATAATTATGATTTTTGTAACAAAAAATTCAAACTTCATATCAGTAATGTAGTTAAAACATTATATCCAAAATTAAACAATGATGATTTGAAAATATTACAAATTTTAACAATATATTTAATAGAAGATATATCAATCAAATTTTTTGATTATGACTCTGATACTAAACAAAAGTATTATTCTCAATGGACACAAAATAGCAACAGAGATATATTATCAATATCATTACAATTAATACCATTTATGGATAACAAAAATGATAATTATCTTTTTAAAAATATAATTGATTTAAATCAGATTCTATATAAAGAATTAATTGAAAAAATTCCAAGTGATATAGATGAAATTGAGATTAAAAAAATTCTAAATGATAAATTTACATTTGGTAATTTTTCGCTAGGATTACTTAATAATGAAAAGGAAAATTCATACTTAGATATGTATAATGAAAATAATGAAAAATTAATATATGAAATAATTCATAATAATTTTTGTGCTCTTTTGGAAACAATTAAAATTATAAACGGCAAGTTATATGTTAATTGGATAAATATATCACCTCTAAATTTCGACAATGCTTATAAGAGTAAAATATATAATATATCAAAGAAAGAGTATGAATCATTCTTAAATATTAATAGTGAAATAGAGCTTCAAAATAACATGATAAATAATAATGGAATTTATATAGGCGATTACTACAATATATTAAGAAATGTATATTATGAATCAATTAAAAAAGATAAATGGGTTTTATTTAATACAAAAACACAGCTACATCCAAAAGGTATATATATGATCCAATATTTATTTAAAATATTGGATTTGTCACAGATTTTTAACTACATGACTTTTGATAATTTAACCGAATACGAACAAAATAAATTTAGCAATACATACTATATATGTATAAACTGTTTAGTAAACAAAAAATCAATATATGATGATCATAATTTTGAAATAAATATTTTTAAATCTCTTATTTCTTTTTTGGTAAATAACAGTAAAGATAAAAATTTGTTGTCAGGAGAAAATATTAATAAATTTAAAACAGAAGACGATGATGATGATGAAACAAATGATATAGATAAAATTGAAAAATCTATATCTGATTTAAATTTAACTGAAAACATAATTATTGAAGCTATGAAAGAAATAGAACCAACATATATATGGAATTATATAAAACAAGTGATTGATAATCTTACAATATCAATATACGGAACTTTTTTAATTAAAAATAATAATATTGATTTAACATATTTTAATTTTAAATTAAATAATATAGAAGAAAAAATAAATTTAAAAAATATATATAATATTTGTAAAATATTATCTCATAGTGGTGATAGAAAATTTAATTTATTATCAACAAGTTTTAAAAGCTTAGGAAAAGAAAATCAAATTAAGTTTTTCAAAAGTTTTAAAAAACCGTACATAAACTTTAGAAAAAATTTACAACTTCAAGAAAACTCACTTAATATATCTGGTATAAAAGAAGACATACTTGCTTCATGGATAAATATTAGAGAAAACTTAATATGGCAATATTTACTTAGTAATGGACTTTTATCTGAATTTAAACTACAATTAGATTTAACAGATGAAAATTTTTTGCCAAAAAATGCGAATATTCGTAGTAAAAAAGTACAAGAAAGGTTAAAAAAAAAATTTAAACAGAATCCAAATTTAATGAAGTCATATTATTATCTTACCAATAATCTTTATAGTAATATTAAAGATATTAGAATAAAAGATAGTAAAGAAAAATCTTATGAAGAAGCGTTGACAAGTGAATTAAGTTTTTATACATTTTATGCTATGGATTGGATATCCCAAATAAACTTTTTTAATCATTATATTAATCATCAAATATTATATGTTACAGGTTCTACAGGTACTGGTAAATCAACCCAAGTTCCTAAATTATTATTATACGCATTAAAAGCAATCAGTTACAGATTAAATGGTAGAGTTATTTGTACACAACCTCGTATATCACCTACGGAAGGTAATGCTACATGGATATCACAAGAAACAGGTGTTCCTATCGAATTTTTTTCAAAAACTTCTCCAGATAAAATAAATTCTAATAATTATTATCTACAATTTAAACATCAAAAAAATCAACATATTAAAGATAACTGTAATCATTTAACATTACGAATGGTTACAGATGGTACTTTATTGATTGATTTGTTAGGAAATCCGGTTTTAAAAGAACAGATAAAAAAAAAGAAAAAAAATATAAATCAATATGAATACACACTAAAAAATAAATATGATGTTGTTATAATAGATGAAGCACACGAACATAACACTAATATGGATATAATATTAACATTAATGAGACAAGCATGTTTTTATAATAATAGTGTTAAGTTAGTTATAGTTTCAGCCACTATGGATGATGATGAACCAATATATAGAAGTTACTTTAATATGATTAATGATAATGTAGAATATCCGATTAAACAGAAAATATTTCATCCAATTTTATCATCAGAAGTTTTAATAAATTCTGTTTTACTTGATCGGAGAATACATATTTCAGCTCCAGGAAAAACAACAATGTTCAAAATAGAAGATATATTTAATGATACTATAGTAAAATTTTTAACCGGTAATCACAAAAAAGATGCTCAAATCGCACAAGATTTTGCCAATAAACAAATCCTTGATATATGTAATAAATCACCTACCGGGGAAATACTTTTATTTTCAACAGGTCAACGAGAAATCGGTTTAGCTTTAACCTATTTAAATGAGAATTTACCAGCCGACAGTGTAGCATTGCCTTTTTATGGTATATTAAATTCAAAATATAGAAATGTAATAGAAAAAATAGATATAAGTATTGCCAATATTCAAAATTTTCGTAAAAATATTATTAACGAATGGGGTGAAAAATATATAGAAGTTAATGATGTTCCCAAAGGAACTTATAAAAGAGCTATAATTATTGCGACAAATGTAGCCGAAGCATCTATTACAATTCCGCGATTAAAATATGTTATTGATACAGGGTATGCAAAAGTGATGACTTATGATAAATACTCGGGTACATCTATTTTAGATGTCGAACCTATTTCAGAGGCAAGTAGATTACAGAGACGTGGGCGTGTAGGCAGAAAATCATCCGGTATAGTTTACTATATGTATCCTAAAGGTGCTAGGGAAATGATAAAACCAAAATATGGAATAACTTTAGGTAATTTTACTACTAATTTTCTACAATTAGCTTCAAATGATACGGATGAACTTAATAACAATCTTGAAAAAGAATTATGGGCACCAGGATTTCATCCTTATATGGTAAATCTATTCAAAGAATATTATAATGCTTATATAAACAATAAAATGTCACCAGATTTATCAAAAGAAGTAAAACAATTTTTACAATTAAAATTACTAAAAAAAAATCCTAATAATATGATCAATACACAATATATTCTTAATAGTACTACATTAATTGACGAAGAATATTTTCCAAAACCTTATTTTAATTTTTGGTTATCCGATGATATAATACCAAATTGGTTGAATAGAAAGTTTAGTGGATATAACTTTAATCAGTTAATTGATTTATATGGTTCATTTTATATAATACATCCATTTGAAAATACAATCAAACGAAATGTACTGAATCAAATAATAGAATATAAAAATACTAAAAAAGATAAAATATTACTACAGGAATGGGAATCTTATTTAAACGTTTTTAGAATTAAACTTTTTTATTTAAATATCGATAGCAGATATCAAACGATTGAGAATGAAAGTCGACTTGAATATAAAAAAACAATATTTTATAATAAAGTTAATGAATTAACATCTAGTTTGTCTAAGCTAAATTTTGAAGATAAAGATGTTATATTTTTGCTTTACTGTTCTGGGTATAATGTGCTTAATTTGGGTTTACAGATAATTACTTTATTATCAACTATTAGTTATAATATATCTTCTGTTGTCGCAGCTAAAGATAATAGTAAATTTATTGAATTTGATAAATTTTACAAAATATTTTCAAATAATAAATCTGATATAGTTACTATTATTAGTATTACAAATCTTATTTATAAAAATCTATATAGTCTAAAAATATTCAAATTTTTTCACAGTAATAAATTTTTAATAAAATATAAAAGAATATATCAAAAGTATATAAATGAATTTAAAAAATTTAAATTTACAGTTGATCCTAGTACAAGTTTAATATATTTAAAAGATTTAAATTTATTAAGTAGACTTAAAAATCAAGGTAAACTTGATGATGATAAAGGGTTTTTAGAATGGCTAAGTAATTCTAGTATATTTAAAAATGAATTAGTAAATGATATTAAAAATAATAGCAATAAAATCAAAAAATTATGTGAAACATATTTTTTAAATTATAATATTATTGATAAATATTTAAATAATCTAATAGATACATTTTTTACGATAAACACAATAGAAAAAGACCTTGATAATAATTATAATGAACAAAACCCCTTTATATTTTTTAAAGAAAACTTTTCTAGTAATTTTATGAGAACTTTAAAGTATTTTACAGATGAAGAAAAAATAATTTATTCTTTCTTAATGAGCAATCCATTAAATATAGGTGTAAAATATGATAATAAATATATAAATATGTATAGTAATAAATACAAACTGATGCCGTCATTTTTTAATATATCTAATTATAAATTAACTACATGTAAAAATATTTCAAATTACATATTATATTTAAATTTAACGAGCTTAAAGGGTGAAACATATATTAATTTTATTACAAATATAAATCCAAATATACTGTCTGTTCTAATACCTCATCATTACAATAAAAATTTTATTAAATTTAACTACGCTAAAAAAAAGGATAATCAAATTATTTTTACAAAAATTAATTCAGATAATTGGACTAGATTTGTTAGTGACGTTAATAATAATTTTACTAAAGTATATTTTCCACTTAAGTCTTCAGAATTACCAGTTATAAATTATTTTTTAAATTTAATATAAATATATATATATATATATATATGGATAAAATTAAAAATATGATTCAAGAAAAAATAACTAAATTAGAAGTAGAAAAAAATATTTTAATAATAAAAGAAGAAGAATTAGAACAAGAACTAGAAAGAGGTCGTATAATGGTTAATAATATTAAAAGCTACTTAGAAACAAACTTAAATACCAAATTTTTTAAAAATATTGAATTAGATACTGACACACCTAATATAAAAGGTTTTGATACAAGTCAAGACTTTAAAAATAATGAATATATATTTATAGAATATAATTTATCAAATCTACCTTTTACATTAAAAAACCATATTAAAAAAATTTTTTCTATAAATTCTCTTTCACTTGGAAAAAATTGTAAAGGTTTTTATATACAGTGGAATGAAACTAACCAAAATGCAGGATTATATTTTGACAAAGGCTATGACAAAAAATGGCCACCAAATAATAATGATTTTCAAGATTTATCCAACGGTAACCCATCTAAATTATTATGGACAGTAACAGAGTCTTTTGATAATAAAAAAGAACAATTTAGTATTACTAGTACATCAGTATCTTCAACTGAAAGTGTACTTACTGAAAGTGTACTTGATAAAATTAAATCAACTTGGAAACTTGATTTTATATCAACAAAGAAAACAATATACTACTTAAAATTACCTAAATTATCTAAAAAAGCTATTGTCAGAGTAGATAAACAAGAGATTATATATACTACAGGCAATGAATATATAAATTTAGGGGAATTTAACATAGGAAAATCTTTAATAGAGATAGAACTATTCGAAAAAATATTAGAAAGCCAAACACCAAATATTTACATAGCTGTAAAATCTGGCTTTAAAAATATAAATGAAGATATATCTGTTTTAATTGCTAATCAAATATCAGACAAACCATTTGTTACATCATATATAAAACAAGATGATTAATATTTTTTCTAATAATTAATATATGCTATATTTTATTGCTGGTTTTTTATCTGGTGCGTATGTAGCTCAAAAATATTCTTTACCAAATATCGAAAATATTATTTTTGAATGTGTAGAAAATTTAAAAGATTATGAAAAAAAAGATAATAAAAAAAAGTAGTTTTTACCAATTAATTTGTTGATATATCCACTTATCTGTATCAAAGACTTTTGTTAAAGAACCTGTTGGATAAAATGTATTGTTTATTTTATGGGCAAAATCTTTTTCTAATGTCTCTAATATAATTTTACATACTATTTGATGTGTTACAAATATTATGTTATTGTTTGTTTCTATATTTTCATTAAAAATTTTTTTTAAAAATGTTTTTACTCTTTTTTTAACTTTAAGATAATCTTCGGGATAATCAAATTTTTCAGGACTTAATAAGGACATATATCTTTCGTTATGGTTAAATTCTTCAGCTATATATTTTGGTAAATTTATTTTATAATATGTGTGAGGTATAATATCAGGATGTTGAATTTCAGCTAAACTGTATTCTAAATTAACACTCATTTTTTTTTTAAATGAATTTATATAAGGATTTATTGTTTGTAAAGTTCTTATAAAGGGTGAACAATATATCTTGTTTATTTTTTCATTTTTTAAATATTTTGCTAATTTAACTGAATTTTTGTGTCCAGATAATGTTAAAGGAGAAAAAAAAGAGGCATCCAATGTTCTATCTTCATGACGTAAAATATATAGTTTCATATATATACATATAGATTTATTTATTGCTGAATACATTCAGGTTGTCCATCATCACTATAATCTGATGTATTATCATTAGGTGTGTCGGTATAAGACGTTGCTTCTACAATAGTTTTGTTTTGTAAACTTTTAATAGTTTGAAGTTCTTTATAATCTTTAATATTTAATTTAATAAGTAATTTTTCTAGTACTTCTAATTCATTTGGTTGCAATTTATTTAAATTACAGTCTTTTATATTAAAAGTTATAATTAAATCTCCTTTAATATTACTTTTTAAATTAGTCATCCCTTCATTTTTAACAATAAATTTTGAATTGTCTTTTACAAATTTATTATACTTGATATTTACTAGTCTATTATCTAAATGTTTTATAACTTTAGATACACCAAATAAACTCTGATGTAAAGGTATGTCAAGACTTATATATAAATTATCACCATTTCTCTTAAAAAATGAATGTTCTTTTTGATTTATCATAATCACTAGAGGTGTTGTTTCAGATGGTAATTCATGTCCTTTTTCAGTAAGATGAATCTTATTTCCATTGTGTAATCCGTTTTTTAAGGGTAGATCAATTGTTGATTCTTTAAGATTAAACTTTTTTCCTTTACAAAGTTTACATTTACTATTTATTTTACTTCCCGTACCATTACATAAATTACAGGTAGTAATAAACTGTTGAATCATCGGTCCCATTTGTTTTATAACTTTGACTTTACCTTCTCCGTTACAATTATTACATACTGATAATGTACCTGATGAATCACCTGTACCATTACAATTTTTACAATAAACTTTACGTGTATATTTTACTTTAACTGTCCTGTTGTTATAGATATCATCTAAGCTAAAAGATCTTTCTATAACACACGGTTCTCCCTTTTTTTCTTTATTATTATTAGATCCAAAATTACCAAATGGAAAATTCATCCCACCGCCGAAATTCATACCATTGCCGAAATTCATACCATTGCCAAATTGTGAAAAAAACTCTTGAAAAATCTGGGTTGGGTCTATATTTGCTTCTGACGATCCGGATTTTAAAATATCTATGCCGATATTATCATATAATTTTCTTTTTTCAGAATCACTTAATATAGAATATGCTTCACTTATCTTTTGAAACTTTTCAGTAGCTTCTTTTTTATTAGTTGGATTTTTATCAGGATGCCATTTAACAGATAATTTTCTGTAAGCTTTTTTTAACTCTTGATCGGTAACATTGTAATTAACATTTAGTAAATCATATAGTATAGTATCTTTAACCATTAATTAATTTACACAATTTGTTTTTAAATATCAAACATATTAATATTTAAAACAAAAAAGACAATAATACTATATGATAAGTGTTTATATTTTAGGAGACAAAAATGTATTTAAATCAAAAACTGCTATTACAAGATTAAAACAAGACATAAAGAATAAAAAAAATATAGAATCTTCAAATTATCTAATTGATCAATACTATTTTGATATTAAAAAAATAGAAGAAAATGATAACTTACGATATAACATAAATATTTTAGATAAAAAAGATAAAAATAAAAAACAAAATAGAGTTGAACTTAAAAATAAAATTAAAATGTTAAGGGCTAAACGTGACGGGAGTGTCATGAACAAAGTACGTTCTATGAAAAGAACTGTACCAAAAAATATATTTGAAAAATATATGAATTTAATAAAAAAGTACAATTTTGATATACCCTCGCCTGATAAAATTTTTGATGATCCAGAAACATTTAAAAAACAAATAAGTTATATGTCAAGTGATTTTGCTCGTGTTAGTAATGATCAAAATGCTAATAATTCTCTAAAATCGTATTTCAAATCTGTTGCTAAATTACTTAATATAGAACCAATGAGCATTAAAATACCTGATAATACAAATTTACAACCTCAAAATATTATAAAACAAGAACAAAATAATAGCGATACCGAGGATGAAGATGATGTACCTGAGTTATTAAGTACAACTAATTAAAAATTATACCATTTTAATTTTCTTAGTCGAGCATCTTTATTTCTCCATTTTTTCTGACATCTTTTTTTAATATCTTTTCTTCTACTTTTTATTTCTTCCGATGTTAGATTACGACGTCGTCTCCTTTGACGGTTTCTTTCTAAGCGTGAGTTAAATTCAAATTCAAATTCAAATTCAACTTCTATATTTATTATAAGTTGTAATTGATTATTAGTTATATCTGTTTTTTTATATGGTTGACGACAAAATGGACAAGTGTTTTTTTTAATATTATTATCTAAGTAATCAAAACATTTTTTACACATTTTATGATTACACTGTAATATTTTCCACTTACTTTCGTCTAATTTAACATTATTATAACATATATAACATTCTTCCATCTAAAATAATCTATATATTTTAAAAAAATATATATTAATAAAATAAAAATATTTATTCCATATTTAGGTTAGAAAATATATATATATATATATATATACATGGCTCAAATAGTACCTCATAATAATCCATATACTAAAATAATATTAGATAAACAAAGAGAAACGGATAGAAAACAAATATTTAGAAAAAAAATATTAATTATTGGAAGTGCTCATGGAGATGAAGAAAAACAACTGAATCAATATTTAAGAGATACACAGTTCGATTCTAACATAGTAATATTTTGTGAAAATAACAGTTTTATTCCACAGTGTATTGGTCTTGACAACAAAAGTAGAAAACTTCAATTAATAGATAATATGTTGTTACTCTGTTATAATAATTATTTAGTATCTCTAAGTAGACCTCATCCTATTTTTCACTTTATAGCACAAAATATATACAGTCTTTATCAAAGTAAAAAATTGTTTAGTAGTTCAGCTATTGAACAAAATGTATTGGATAATTTATCAGACGATGATTTTAATACATTTGATGATATAGCAGATGCTAATTTTCATTTCAAAGAGTCTGTCTTTGATGAACAAGTTTATAGACTATACAATTTATGTGTTGCTTTACTTGAAAGTTTAATGAGAGATAATTCATTGTTAGATATATATAATAAAATTAAAGCTAAATCCCATGAAATATATTTAAAAACGCGACCAAATATAAATAGCGGTAGAGGTAGAGGTAGAGGTAGAGGTAGAGGTAGAGGTAGAGGTAGAGGAGGTATGGACATACATATGAACAACTTTCCACTAAAATTAAACTCGAGATTTATTGATTCGTCATATTTAAAGGCATGGGACAGTGGATTTATGGCTATATACAGTACAGACTTTAGAGAACAAATATCATGGGAACCCATATTAAAAAGTAATGTTCATGATAATATTATAATAACAGTAGGTGCTGCTCATATTGAAGGATTACGAAATATAATTAGGGATTCAGATTATAAACATCATAATGTTGAAATTTTTATTTTAGATTCAGAAAAACTTACAAAATCATTATCATCATATATAAAACACTATCCTGTAGTTAAACTTGAATATATAAAAAAATTTATAGATGCGTATTTTTTAGGAAAAAGTGATCATTATGTAAATTATAAAAAATATTATAAAAAATATGTAAATATGAAAAATAAATATTTAAAATTAAAATATTCAATATAAAAAATATTGAATATAAAAAATATCAGATATAATATCATGAAAATACGTATACGTTTTGATAAAATTTTCACAATGCTTATTGATAATGTGAATGATAAAGATAAATTAATAAACTTATTAGATAAGTTATATTGTAAAATAAAGAACGAAGAATTAATATTATGTTTAATTAAAATATTAATTATTATAATTTATAAAAATATAGATAATTTAATTAAAGCCAATACTATATTATACTTTATCATAAATGATTTAGATATTAATACTGTCAATAAAATATTAAATTTTTTTAAAAATATAGATTTATCAAAACAATTTTTAATTAGTGATAAAATATTAGAACAAATATCATTAAATAGTTTATATTTATTAGAAAATTGTGACAATGATATATTTAAAGTTTGGTATAAAATACTCAGTAAAACAAAAAATGTAAAGATAAAATCATTAAATATTAAATGCGTTATTTATACAACTATAATAAAAGATTTACATAAATTTAAGAATACTACAGATTCACTTAAGTATATAGATAATACATATACTATTCTTAATAATATTTTAAAATAATTATCTTCTAGATGAACGTTTTTTTGATGAGCGTTTTCGCGATGAGCGTTTTCGTGATGAGCGTTTTCGTGATGAGCGTTTTTTTGAATAATAATTATTTGTCTTTCTTTTTTTTGATTTTTTCTTTTTAGTTATAACATATTCATATTCAGATTCTGAATCAAAATCTGAAATATCATCATTATAGTATTCTACTCTCTTAATTGTTTTATCATAATATGTAGGAGTGTATAAAGGCGTTGTTAGATTATAAACAGGATTATATTTGGGTACACTAGATACATTTAGATCAATTTGTCTTTGTTTACAATGTTTATTACAATTATATATGCTAGGATAATATGTGCCATTTGGATCGTGATAACAATCACCACTTTGTACATTACAACTTAAACTAACAGGTAAAGGAGGAGGTACTGGTGGCGCCCCTCCCTTCATATTACTAAGTAAATTAAAATATTTATTTTTATATTTTAAATATTTGTATTTATAATCCATATATATAAGCTATATTAAATTTATTTATAACGAATTTAAAATTTTACGTGTCATTAAACAATAGCTGTACTCTTTTTATATTAAGTTTTAAATAAATATAATATAGCTTATATATATGGATTATCACTACAAATATTTAAAATATAAAAATAAATATTTTAATTTAATTAATAATATAAAAGGTGGTGGATTAAAATGTTTAAATTGTGGGACTGAATTAGCAGATAATTCAAAGTTTTGTCATATATGTGGAACTAAAGTTATAAAGGAAATATATACATTTGATAAAATTAAGGTAAAACAACACAATATTGGAATAAAAACAATAAATGAAAAAATATTTAGAGACATTGAAGATGATATATTAGTAGATTATTTAATGAGTCCACCAAAAACACATCCTCATTGGAATCCAACTAATATTTTTTTATATAAAAAAAAGAAACCATACCGCAGTTTATCACACTATTTTTATTTAGAACCTTTGATTCATGATATATATTTTTTACAAGAGGTATCTGGAGATACACAATATATGGTAAGGAAAGATTTTAATAACATTAGTAATAGTAGAAATTATATTGTATACTGGAACAAAACAGGACATTTAAATGTAGCACAGGATAAAGAAAATAGAAATACTATATCAAGTTATGAAAGTATAAATCATGGTAGTACAATAATAATTAATACTAATAAATTTAATAATTATAGAGTTATTAATTTACCATCAGATAAAAATTCTAAACATAGAACTACGGGCTGGATATATTGTAATGATAGTAGTTCTAACTACTGGTTGTTGTCTGTTCATGGAATGATACCAGTTTCACAAAAAAATATAGATAATCAATTTCATATTTTTGAAAATATATTATTAAGAATGACCGAAAATCCAGAAGACAAATTTATAATTGGTGGTGATTTTAATTTGAATATTATTAATGAAGATGAATGTAAAAAAATAATAAGAAATAGTGATGGTGCGAATTTATGGGATACATTTATAAAAAAAATACTCGAAGATAATACTTGTTTTATTCATACATATGTTAATTCTAGTAATCAACAGTTAAGTACTAATATAGATTCATCTGGTAATTTATATTACGTCGATTTTATTATAACAAAAAATTGTAAATGGAATACTAAGATATCCATAGATAAAGATTTATGGGAAAAACCGAATGATAGTAAAATACCATTTGTTAAAGATTATGATCACAGAGGGTTATTACACTCATTTACTTTATAGAAAAAATAAGTTATATATATTGATTGTAAATATAGAGTCACTAAAAGGAAGATGTTTATACTAAACATTTTTGTATTACATCTTCGACACATGATATTGTTTCAACTGTAAAATGTTCGTCTTCAGGTGAAATATTTTTATTCCTGAGAATTTGTAAATCTTCTAAATTTTCAGCGGGAATTAACGCTTTTTTAACGCCAGCTTTTTTAGCACCATAAAGTTTTGCGTATACACCACCAATAGCTGTTACATTTTTACATAAGTCAATTTCACCAGTCAAAGCAACGAGATTATTAACCTTTCTGTTAGTTAAAACCGAATAAATTGCCAAAGTCATCGCGGCACCAGCGGAAGGACCATCTTTTTTCGTTGCCGCATCAGGTGTGTGTATATGAATACCAAAACAATTTTTGTCTTTTATTTTTTGTTGTATATTTTTTTGTTCTTCATCAGTTAATAAATTATAAGCAATTCTTATTGCATACTCGCAGCTTTCTTTCATAACTTCACCTTGTTGTCCTGTAATAGTTAACTCAAGCATTTTGTCCGATGGATATTTGATTACTTGTATGACTGTAATGCCTCCTAATCCAGATGCTGTAGCATATAAACCGTTTACTAAACCAACAGTTGGTTTAGAAGGTATATGTTTAATTCTAACTTTCGGTTTATCTTCAAATAACTTAGAAACATATTCTTCAGTAACTTGAAATGGCAATTTAATATTTTCATAAATACATTTTAAGTTAATGTCCCTAATTATATCTACTAATTTTTCTTTAATTTTACGCACACCTGCTTCATTAGTATATGTATTAATTATATGTTCAATAATATTATCAGATAATATTATTTCATTTTTACTAAATCCTATATTATCAATAAGTTCTGGTAATATATAATCATTTATAATTACTATTTTTTCTTCTAAAGTGAATGGTTTGGTCTCTACTATAGTAATTCTGTCTTTTAAGATAGGATCGATTATATTTATATTATTAAAAGAAAAAATTATAAAGGCTTTAGATAAATCAAATGGAACTCCTGAAAAGTATTTATCTTCGAAATGATCGTTTTGAGTAGAATCTGTTAAATGTGTTAAAATAGATATTATTTCTTTACCATGCTCGGTTTGACTTACTTTATCGACTTCATCAATAAAAATAATTGGATTCATACATTTATTATCAATTAATATATCTGCTATTCTACCCCATGTTGAACCCACATAAGTATAATTATGTCCAACTAATGTTGAACCATTTGTTGAACCACCTATAGGCAAAAATGCGAATGGTCTTGGTGTATTATCATTGTCAAGTAAACATTTTGCAATACCTTTTTTGGCTAAAGAAGTTTTACCAGTCCCTGGTGGGCCCCATAAACCTAATATCGCACCTTTAGTTTTACCATTAATCCATTGACCAAATAAACCTAAGATCTGTTTTTTAGCATCTTGATGTCCATATACGGAATCATTTAAAGTTTTTTTTACTAAATTTAAATATTTACTTTTATCTATGTTATATTGATTCCATTCTGTTCGTATTTGATCACAATTATTAAAATTTGTATTAATATATTTTTCTATTTGATAACATGATGTTAATTCTACATTATCTATAGATTTAATCTTTTCAATAAAGCTATCTTTTTTTGTCATAATATTATTTTTTTTATAAATACCAAAAGGTATTTTAAGAATTCCATCTAACCAAGACTGTGCTTTATTATCTCCTTGAAAATTATTTTTCATAGCCTTAAGTTTTTCCAAAGCTTTACTTTTAATTTTATCGTCAACTTTCATAAAACTAATTTGTTTTTCGTAAGATATATCTGTATCTGATAATTTAGATAATCTATTAGAATCTTCATTTAATATATTTTTAATTTTTATTAATCTATTTCTATGGATATAATGAAGTGAATTAACAATTTCTTTGTGTTGATTTTGTTTATCTTTTATTTTTAAAATATCATATAATAAATAGGCAAGTTTATTATCTGTTTCATGACCTAATAATAAAAAGTATATAATATTATATTTTCTAAATTTATTAGCTAAAAGAAAATCATTTATTAATTTCATTAATGGTTTTCCATTAATAGATGTATAATTATCATATAATTTAATTAAATTATTACCTATTGTTTTTTTGCTATGTACAAATAAATCACGAATATTAATAGTATCAATAAAGTTTTTTTTATATCCTTTTGGTACTGATGATATTTCATAATTTATATATTTTTTGACTTCTATTAATTTTGATTTTAAAAATTTTGAATTTAGTTGAATATTAAATATATCATCAATAATAAATCCTTCTATAACTATTATTTTAGAATTTATTTTAATATAAATAGTCAAACCATAAGTTTCTTCCATTAAACCACACGATTTATTATTTGATGATAAAATAATATTATCGGTTGTATTATCAAATTTTGATAATATTTCAACATAGTTATATTCATTTGATGTATCATCTTTATTTTCATCATTACTGGATAAATTTGATAAAGTTTTTAAAAATCCAGGTAATGAGATATCACCTATTATTATAGACGTTATATTACTTTTTTGATCCATTAAATCATCTAATACTTTTTTAGATAAAGCATCTCTTTCAGATATACTTTCAATATTTGGTTTTAATTGTATTGTATCTGTTGATGTATTTTCTTGTTCTTTAGATAAATTATTATGGTAATCAGAATCCCATAGTCTAATAGGAACGAAAATTTTAGTTAGTAAATGTAATATATCTAAGTCGGATGTATTAAAATGATAAAACCATTCGGGTGAAAGTAACACCTCTAATATTTTATTTAAATCATTGGGTGTAATTGTATCGAATGTTTTTATAATAACATTAGACAATGAATGTATATCTAAATAAATATCATCTATTGATTTTTCTTTTAAGTTACCAATAGTGTATCTATTTGGATAACTATTAATAAATGTATTAATTTTTGTTAAATTATCTAAAATATTAAAATAATTAAATTTTTTATTAATTAAAATATTATGATGATTTAGATATTGTAAATTTCGACACATTGAAACAAATATATTCTTATATTGATTTAATAATTCTGTACTATTATCTAGTTCTAATTTTAAATATTTATACAATCTTTGAAATTTAATTATTCCATAAGTTTTTTTATCCATATAATAATCTAATATTTAAATTTTAAATATTATACCTAAATATTTAAAAGTATAATTGATATTATTATAAAATGAATCTTGAAAGACAACCAATTATAAACATAGGTATGCTGGGGTGTGTTTCCGAAGGAAAGTCAACTACTGTATATAAGCTAACTAACATTAAAACCCAAAAACATAGTAAAGAGTTAAAAAAAAATATTACAATAAAACCAGGCTATGCCAATTTAAAAATTTATAAAAAAGATAAGTGTGTTACACTAAAAAAAACAAATAAATGTATAAATCATTTGTCATTCATAGATTGTCCTGGGCATCATATGTTAATTCAAACAATGCTAGGTAATATAAATCTAATGGATGGTGTTATAATTGTAATAGCAGTTAATACACCTTTACAAACAAAAAATCAACTTATTGAACATTTATTAGCATTAAAATTAACTAAAATATCAGATATTATAATAATTTTAAATAAACTTGATTTAGTTTCAAAATCAACCGTAGTTAATTTTAGAATTGAACTAGATAAATTGTTATTTCAATTAGATATAAAACCGAAAGTAATAATACCAGCATGTTTAAATATGAATCTAGGTCTAGATTATATACTTCATCATATAGTTAAATTTTTTAAACCAAAAAGTAAAAACAAAGATTGTAATTCTAGATTTTATATATCAAGATCATTTGATATAAATAAATCAAATATTAATTTATTAGATTTAAATGGAGGTGTTATTGGTGGCAGTTTAACTCAAGGAAATTTTAAAATAGGCGATGAAATAGAAATAAAACCAGGTATTATTATAAATAAAATACCATATTCTTTAAAAACTAAAATTATATCTTTAAAATCTGATAATAATTCATTAGATTATATATATCCAGGTGGTTTAATCGGTATAGGTACAACAATTGATCCATATTATTGTAAGAATGATTTTTTAACAGGACAATTGTGTGGACATGTGGGTTTTTTACCAGATAACTTTACTCAGATAACTATTAAAATAGAAAAAAATGATAACAATCTAATTAATGAATGGATACCAAAAATTAAAGATATAGTAAATTTACAAATTAGTACTAAATTAGTAAAAGGTCAAGTTTCTTTTATAAAAAATAATTATATAGTGTGTTTATTAAGTAATATTATTTGTATTGATTATAATACCAATATATTAATTACGGATAATAATAACAATAAAATTATAGGATTTGGTATATTTATTGAAAATGAAAATAATATTGTGATATAAAATAAATAAAGATACCATTTTAAAGAAAAAATATACTATTATTTATAAATGGATACTCCTAATTTTTTAATTACTAATCATATAACCGATAATAATTTGAAAGATTGCCAACATCTGAAAGACAATTTACATAATTTAGGTATAATTATGAAAGATTATCCTGAAGATAACTTAATATTACTATACAATAAATTTAATTACAATATGAAAAAAAAATTAGAATTAGAATGTAGATCAATTGTTCTAAATAGAACAACATTCGAAATTGTATGTTATACATGTCCAACACCTATATATAATATTAACGCGATGAATTTTTTAGTTAAAAACTCTACTGAGAATAAAGATATTTATGAATGTTATGAAGGTGCATTATTATCTATATTCTACTTTAATGACAAATGGTTTGTATCTTCACGTAGGTGTATAAATAAATCAAATAATTTAGATGATAATAAACATTTTAAAATGTTCAATGATGTATTATTACATGATGGTTACAAATCATTTGAAAATTTTACAACATTTTTAAATAAAAACTTATCTTATTATTTTACATTAATTCATCACGAAGATGAAAGTATTGTAAATTATAATTTAACATTTGGTGAAAATTACAAAAAACTATGTTTTGTATTTGCAAGAGATCGTTTAACACAAAAAGAATATAAATCAGAAGAAATTGATAATAATTTTATTTCTGAAAATATATTTTTACCAACTAAATTAGAAAATGAGAAAGAATTTGATAAACATAATATGTCTGAAAATATTTTAGAACCACCAAATACTGAAGGAATCGTTATTAAAGTAAATAATTTACTGCTAAAATTACAAACTCTAAATTATCAATTTCATAATTCTATTGGAAATAACAAAAATATTTATAAGGGTTTTTTAAAATTATATCAAACAAATAATTTAAAATCTTATTTAGAAAAAAATGATAAATTCTCTAGAATAACAAATCCCATTAATACATCAGAAAGTTTCGATACTCTAGGTATCATAGATTCCATATTTAAAGTCTTAACTAACGAATTACACGAATTATTCTCCTTAATATGGAATGAAGATACAATGGAACATTTAAATACCAATTTATATAAAATATTACCATCTATTTATAAAACACTACTATATCAAATAAAAGGGATCTATTATAAAAATAATAATACAATAAATTATAGATTAATTTATAATTACCTTAAAAAAATAGATTGTAATGATCTTGAAAATTTACTAAAAAATAGACGTTTGATGTTAAATTGGATAATTATTAATAATAACTCAGAGTTAGAAGAATTTAATAAAACTTTACGTAAAACTAAAAAAATACTATTCAAATTAACAGCATTATATACTAATAAATTATTTCCAAACATAACATCGAAAGATATACCAACTAAAGAATAATTATATCTTAATTAAAAAAAAATGAATTAAATATATAATAAATATATTTATTATATATATAATGACCAGTATTTCAATCAAAGAGTATGAAGACGAAATTACGGATTCTCGACTTGTATTACATATATCCGGAAAAGATATTAGCGATACTATAGTAAATACTTATAGACGAGTCATTCTAACATTGATTCCAATTTATATATTTAATAAAATTCATTTTACAAAAAATAATAGTGTATTTAATAATAATTACCTTAAATTACGTCTCAGAAATTTACCTATTTTAAGTATAAAAACGGATGAATCTATATTTGTACCAATGTCTGTAAAAAAAGACGAAGATGAAGATAATATCGAACTACAAGATAATATAGAGTATGATACTACAAAAGCATTAAATTCATCATCCTTAAATCAATTGACAATGTATTTAAATAAAAAAAATGAAACTAATGAGATTATTTCAGTAACAACGAATGATGCTAAGTTCTATCTAGCTGAAAAAAATATAGAAAATCCATATAAAAATAAGATACAATTAATTAAACTTCAACCGAATCAAGAAATAAATATGACTTGTATTACTGATAAGAATATAGAAGATTACGATTCGCTGTATTCTCCTGTTTCAATATGTTGTTTCACTAAAAATAAAGAAAATGATTATGATTTTGTAATTGAATCAAGAGGACAACTAACGGAATTTGAAATAATTAATATAGCATTTGATAATATTATTAACTTATTAGATAAATTTTATAAATTGATTCCAGATGTAAAAGATACCGAAGGTAAGATAAGTTTTAGTAATTTTGATCATACAATTGGTAATATCATTTCTGAAGGTTTACAAAACCATAAAGATGTTGATTTTGCTGGATATGCTATGAATCATCCTTTAGAAAATAAGATTGTAATTACTTTCAGATTAAACTCAAGTACCTTAAAAGCAATTAGTAAAGATGTTATTTCTAATTATAAAAAAGTATTCAAAGAGTTTAATTCTAAGGTACAAAAACTATCTAAATAAAAATTGAAATATTATTTTTTTTATTATCATAATCAATTTAAATGGAATCTGTAAGTTGTCCAATTTGTCTTAATCCATACTCGCTAACACGCTCCCACGCAATCGGACTCTGTTCCGAACAACATCACATGTGTTCAGAATGTTTCCAAGGGTTCATTACAAATGCTCATCAAAGCAAGTTTGATAATGGTGAACTTTCTCAAATGATGACAAATACGAAAGGAATAAGTATCCGTTATACACCAAGATATTCAGCGTATCCAACACCTCCCCTTATTTCTTGTCCGGAATGCCGTGAAGGTACTTCTATCAACACTGGTGTCAATCTTTTTCGCAAAGTTCCGAAAAGATTTATTGAACAAGCAACACCAAAGCAGAGTGGTATTGGTGTTCAAGAACGTCAGGAAGCATCGCGAAAGATATGCGATGCCAGTAATTCTATTACAGCAGAACTGCTAACATTCAGAACTCAACTTGATAGAATGATATGCGATGCAAAACAAGGACTTACCGGCCTTGCCGAAAAAGAAGAAAACCAAATTCGCAAGCTGGAAGAACAGATCGATAAACGAACTGTATTCCTGAAAGATACTGAAGCAAATATCGAGCGTACCGGAGAACATTGGAAAATTCTAAAAGAAAAGTTCGATAAAAAAGAAAGAGAATTTACAGAACTGGAAAAAGAACAACAAGAACGACTACAAGCAAATCACGATGTAATGGTCGCACAGTTTACTCGTGAAGCGAGAGCACAAGCACTAAAAGATGTAAGAGAACGAATCAAGGGAGAGATTAGTTCTCATGAACAGACAATGAGAGAAACACAAGAACAGGTTGATGCACGTATTAAGATACGACTTGAAGATTGTCAAATAGAAATTGAAAGGAAAAGATGTGTATTCGAGGCTAATATCGACAGACTCCGAAAAAAAATCCGCGATGAAGAAACTGCCAAGTGTATGGCAGAATTTAAAGAAATCAAAGATAAATTTCAAATCAAGATAAAGGAACAGAAAGAAAGGCTTGATGCTCAGATGGCTGAATACAACGGTAGTCGCGAAGATTACAAAAAGTTCTGTGAAATAAATCAAGTTACTTCTACTAAAACCAAAACTTACTGGGGTGGAATAGCATACATTTCTAGTCTGGGAGAAAAACAAAGGCAATTCTGGTATATGCTCGATCAGTATCTGTCAAACGAAAATCCAAAGTATCGTATCGAAGATTACATCAAATTCCGCTCTGAACAACAACGCGCCCAAGCTAAGGGATGGAAGTGGAAAGCTTATTCTCCTTCCGCTTGGCTAAAGAGTCAAACAAAGCATTCTGGTAGGTAATACAAATCATTCATGTAATTGTATTCAATTTAAATAAATTATTTTAAATGTCTCTCGATTGCATTATGTAGACAAGTATAATCTTTTACTTTAAGTTTAATAGATGCATTCTTATTATAAGTAGATCCACCAAAATCATACAAAATAAAAGTATAATTATCTCCATTTTTTTTAACCCCATATTATCAAAGCTAACATCGTTATGTAAATATTTTAGGTTATGAATTACTGTAAGTGCCTTTGTAATCTGTTCACGCATATCTTCACGTGATATACTAGCCCATTCTATATTTGTATTTTTTTCTCCATAGCAATTGAGTAAAGGGGTTATTTTTTCAGTAACTGTTACAACCATTGTATCTAAACTGTAGGTAGCAATCACTTTTTCAACATTAGGATGATTAATAAACAGTAACGGGGCTATTGCTAAATATTTATCAATGCTATATATTTTAATTACTACATGTTTCAATACAAATACAATAATGTTAGTATCATCCTTATAACTTTCAAGATTTATTTGTTTATTATTAAAATTTTGTATAATTTCATCAAATATAGACTTTATAAAAAACAGTAATTTTTGATCGGTTATATTAAAAAATGGTACACTACATTTAATAATATTTGGATTATAATCATAACATAACCAGTTAGTTTACATATCTTGAAATATGGCATCTGCTAAAGACATTGTAATATTTATGTTAACATAAATATTATAATATCAATTTTTAATAATTTTTATAGTATATTATCACCAGATTGATATCTTTTGTTTATCGGAATAAAACTGATATAATTTTGATCAGAGAGTATTATTTTAACAAATATTTGTGTATCGTTTTTTAATCTTATTAATAAATTAGGTATATCCCCACTTAGTGTATTTATACTACCTTTAAAATGATATTCTTTATCTCCCCATATTTCAATTTCAATGTTAATATTTTGATTATTTATATTTAATTTTTTAATAATTTTATCAACAGGAAAATTAATTGCTAAAAAATTATATACAGATGTTACTTTTTTCTTTATTCTTTCTAATTTATCATTTAATTCTTCTATTGTTTCTGTCACCTTTCTCTGAGTAAAAAAATAATCTATAATATTATTACTAATATGTTTATTATTTAACCATTCTGAATGTAAATTTTTGTTGTTTAAATCAGCCATATAATATATATTTTTTTATTGTTTTTAAATAAATATTGAAATATATTACTTATGTTCCTATTTTCTTTAATAATGAGTTCTTCACATTCATCACCATATTCCAAACTCAATAATGATCAAACGTCATTAATTACACCAAGCGCACCGCCTCCTGGGTATAATACAGTAATGGATTCTTCTAAAAGTACAAAAATCAATACACTAATAGAAAAATACGAAATAGCTTATCTTTTTAGTGAAAAACTGAGCATGCTTGAAAAGTACGAAATAGTGTTGCTAATAGATGATTCTGGATCAATGAACACACCATTAAATGATCACACAGCTCATGCGACACGTTGGGATGAACTGAAATCGGTTATTAATATAGTTATTTCTGTGGCAACCATTTTTGATGAAGACGGTATAGATATTCATTTTCTTAATAGATCAAATCACTCAAATGTTAAATCTTTGGATGAGGTAGATACTATACTACATGACAAACCACATGGCTTAACACCCTTGGTTTCAAAACTGGAAGAAATTCTTACTAAATTTAAAGATTCAGAAAAGCCTGTTCTAGTTGTTATACCGACAGATGGAGTTCCGAACTCCGGTAATGGTCAAGATGATCTGAAAGAATTTAAACAGCTTTTACAGAATAAAAATCACTCAAAGTTTTTCATATCTTTCCTCGCTTGTTCCGATCAAGATTCTGAAATAGGTTATCTTAATGATCTAGATAAAGCTGTTCCTAATATTGATACTTTGGACGATTATTGTTCTGAACGGAAAGAGGTTGTCACTGTTCAAGGAGCTGACTTTAGTTATACTTTTGGAGACCATGTCGCGAGACTTTTGCTCGGGCCAATTTGTCCAGAACTAGACAATCTAGACGAACGTAAATTTAAAAAGAAACGTACAACGAGATGTACAATTCTATAATTTTGTGATTCATTTATAAAAAAAATTGAAATATATTTTATGTATATGTTCCTTAATATCCTTGCACCTTTGACTTTCGTCGATGTGACATCTGTCGCATTCAAACGGGAGAGTTACGTACGTATCACGTAACCACAGCTCGTCAGGTCACAATCTGGTGACGTGCTGACCCAAGTAGAGGGCTTCAACTAAAAAGCGCAGGAAACAGTGCACCGGGGAAACCCATCGTCCATGTGGTCACACACTGGGGTGCAAGCCTTGCTTACGAGCGAGGGTGTGGGTTTCGACCCATTAGTCCAAAGGCCTCTAGACGAGGTTCGCGTTTACGGTAGGAGTTAACGGGGCAGGCCTGAAACCTGTTCTCCAAAGCTTGAAAGGCACGTCGCTTAGTGAGACGATCCGGCAGGTCGCTGTGCTGCGCGGGTGGCATGTCAAAGCCTCCGCAATGCCAGGCCTGGGCCCGGAGTACTGTGGGAGCGGACACCACGGGGGACAGCCCCGAAGTTCCGATGAGCCCGGCGTGGGGGTGAGCAACCCTCCCGCGATGACTTCCAGGGCGAAAGGCGCGGCAGCGCGTCTTTGCAACGACACAGGAAGGACACGACACTTGCTGACAACACCAACACCAACACCAACACCAACACCACCTACACCGACACCGACACCGACACCGACACCGACACCGACACCGACACCGACACCGACACCGACACCGACACCGACTTCTATACCCCTATCATCGATCGGTTGACCGACGGATTGAGCAGGACACAGATCGCCCAGCTCATTCTTCGGTGTACTACGCACGACCCCGTGCGCGACACCGAGGACGACCCCGTGCGCGACACCGAGGACGATGACGACGTCGTCGCCGAGCGCACCAGATACATCCGCTCCCGCTACAGTTCGGAGGAGGTACTCCACATCGTCGTTCGACTCGCCTATGAATTGCGTGTCGCATCTGATGGCGACTCGGACGACGAACCCGACACCGACGACGACTCGGACGACTCGGACGACGACTCGGGTGACGGTGAACCCGGATCGCTGTCGCAGGCTAGATCCATCGTCATCTCGGCGTGCGAAACGGCATGTGCTCTAACCGGCGACAGCGAGCCGACCCGGGAGTGGCTTGCTGAGGTAGCAGCCGAGCTCCGTGGTACCCTCTCGGTTTATCCGGGTTGGCTTGCCGACCTGGTTCACGTCCTGGGAACGTCAAACGGGATTGCATGTCCCGCATGGCTTGTCCCTGAGCCGATCGACCCAGAATCTATGGGTCACCAGGTCATCACCGCGGTAGTCGAACAGCTCGTCACCAAGCTGGAAGACGAGCCGTATATCGTGGAGCTCTTCCATCGCCTCGTCTTCGAGCTTGGCGACCAGGCCGGTATCAATGCGGACGCTGCCCCATCACCCGTTGCACCTGTGAGAAGCAGCAGTCCGCTCCCGTACACGGCCTACGCTACCAACAACCGCGGGGCACTCCTGAGCGACCCCGTCGGTGCCCGGTGTGTGTACTGCCTCGGGTCGCCGAACATCACCCCCGACAACTGCGACATGACGGACGACACCACTGTCATCTGTCCTCTGTGCGGAATCGACGCGGTAGTGCCTGCGAGTGTCGTCCCGAACGAGGAAGTTCTTCGGGATTGGCACCAGCGCGGCTTCGGCTGATAACGACGGGAGACCGCAAGCTCTCGGCGAGCTTTAAATAAATGTCCACTCCCGGCTGAGTATAACTGTCCACATACCTGAATCACGTCGCAGGTGCCTACTGGGAGGTAAAACCCTTACAATAATTAATTTAATCTTAAACTAATTATTATTTAACATAATCTTTTAAACTCGTAAAAAATTGAAAAAAAAAAACTCTATATGCTCCTTAGATTTAAGATCTAGCAGGAAACACGCACAGTCTGAGTCACAACAGCGAAACCAACCCCCATCTCTACCAACACTCAGGACGAGAGTATAATCGTCCGCTCCCGCAGAGTAGAACTGTACACACCCCCACACACGCATCCCGCCACTATGCCTCGCCGCCCCCTCGCCCCCGCCCCTGTCTATTACGACATGCATGATGGTCAGGGTGCTCTCGCGACGGTGGGAGCCGAACGGGTCGCGCGGTTCGACGCGTGGTGCCAATGGTGCGGGCTCTCCCCCCCTGAGGCTTACCACGCTGCCAATGAGGAGGCCTACAAACAGGACAGTCTCGGTAACTTCAAAGCAGCTGCTGAGTGGTTCGAAGTCTCAGCAGCGGGACGCGTCGCGGTGGCGCACCGCTTCTACGGTGGCTTTCCAGACACCAGGGACGGTCGAGGCCACCACCACGCCGCCAATGTGGCTATGAACGAGGCCAACCGAACGAGCCAAGCCCACCAAGCCCAGCTGGCCGCCACGCAGGGCTTCGCCGGAATGTCTGTCGATGCTCCCTGGCAGATAGAGCAGGAGAAGCGACGGGAAGCCGAGCAGGCACATCGAGCCCAGCGGCAAGCCGAACGGGAACAGGATGCCGAGCTAGAACGCCAGGCCCAGCACCGAGCCCGACAGGCCCAGCTAGAGGCCCAGCTGGCGTGGGAAGCCGAGCAGGCACATCGAGCCCAGTGCGAGTTCCTGTGCGAGCTCCAATCGCAAGCCGAGCTTCAGGCTCAGCTGGAGATATCCGCACTCGCACTGCATGTGTGTCAGCTAGCGCAGCAGCACATGTTCGGTGTGACGCCGTTCGAGTCGTTCTGAACGCCGACACATGACAGTGGGAAAGACCACAACTCCGGACGAGTATAACTACCAACAGACCTGAATCACGTCGCAGGTGCCTACTGGGAGGTAAAACCCTTACAATAATTAATTTAATCTTAAACTAATTATTATTTATTCAGTATAATCTAAAAATTGAATTCATTTATTTTTATATAAGTATATATATATATGAATACTGATATAGTTGTATTTACAGACGGATCCAGTCTAAATAACCAAAATAAATATGCAAGAAGAGGTGGATTTGGTATATTTTTTAAAGATGAAGATCCTAGAAATCAATCTATTAAAATAACCCCCGACATATCAAAAAAAGTTACAAATCAAATAGCTGAATTACTCGCATGTATATATGCCATCGAAATAATTATTGGAACAGATATAATAAAAGATAAAAACATAATAATTTATACAGATTCAATGTATACTATTAATTCAATTACAAAATGGGCTAATAAATGGAAAAATAACCAATGGAAAAAAAGCAATGGAAAAACGATAGAAAATATAGATTTAATTAAAAAGTTATATTTTTATTCAAAAAATTTAAATATTAAATACATACATGTTAAAGCACACCAAGAACCACCTAGTTTAGATTCACCAAATTATTTTACTTGGTACGGAAATAATATGGCTGATTCATTAGCAGTCCAAGCTGCAAAATAAATTGTATAAATTATTTTATAATATTAATTATATGAGCAGTCCTCAAACACCCCAGATGGGAATGCAACAACCAATTTTTATACCGATGATGATGCAGCCTCCGCCTCCGCCAATGCCACATATGGCACCAAGCAAACCTCATCATAATCCTATTGTACTAATGTTAATTATACTTGTTCTTATTCTAATTTTATCTTTTGTCTTGCTAGAATACTTTCCAGAAAAAGTACCTGAAAAAGTTGCCGCCAACAAACACATAATAGAAATACAAAAACAACTTGATAAACTATTAGATGCACTCCCCGCAGATTATGTTCCTCAAAGGGCAGTCCGAGATATTCCGGATGAGGTTGCCGATGATGGTAGCGGATAACAACATTACATTTGATAATTTAATATTAAGTTTATCACACTAAATCCCAGCAATAAATTATAGTATTTTTTATAGATTAAAATAAATGTTAAAACAACAATTGATAATACCACAAAAAAATACATAAGATGAAATTTATTGAAATATTTTTTATATAATTTCTTATTTAATTTCTGCTTTAATTTATCATCTTTTTGTTTCCATATAGAAATCAATTCGGTGTCAGTTTCATTATAATTTTCAATATCAACATAAAAATTACCTATGTGATTCTTAAAAATATGTTTTAGTGAATGTATATTATTAAAATTATCAGTTCTAATTGTTAAATCAATTATATTACCTAATTTATTTTTTTTTTTCAAAACTTTTGTTATTAAATTATATCCTTTTGTTCTTGGATATAAACACTTGTCAAATACATGTTTATTATTACTATTACTATATTCAATACTTTCTTTCATTTTTTTTTTTGTTATTCTAGTACCCTCTGGATATAATAATATAATACCTTTATCTAAATTATTCAAAAAATTAATTATTACAGATTTATCTTTGCTATAATTTCTATCTAAAGCTATATTGTTTTGATTTTTCAAAATAGTTCCTAATATAGGTAAACTAAAAAGTGATTTTTTATGTACTATATGAAGAGGCTTATCTTTAGTTTTATTAATTAAACTATAACAGACAAGCCAATCTAATATACTGAGATGATTACAAACAACTATATCAATTTTATTTTTACTATAATCAAAATTACCTTTATAATATATATTAGAATTGAATGCTTTTTCAAAAAAGAAATTAATATTAGTATGTACATTATTATCAATAAAATTTTCTACTATATTTTTATCTACTATATTTTTATCTACTATATTTTTATCTACTATATTTTTATCTACTATATTTTTTTGTAATAAAATTGCACAAGAGGCTATTAGTAAAATGAAAGATAAATATATAAAATATATTATTTTCAATATCATTATTAATATACTACATTAAAATAAATATTAAATATAATCTAAGTTGATAATAAATAGAGTATGCGAATTAGTTATTTCAAAGAAATAAATATATATATATATATATATATATATGAGTAATCCTATGATGAATTATAACATGAATCCATACGGACGTAGGCCCGTCAGAGTTGCCCCTGCCTCCAATAATTCGTTAAGATATATATTGATCGTAATATTAATACTTGGAGGTTTTTTATTTTTTGTACTATATTATTCAGAAAAAAGTAAACCAAATACGGGAGAAGATCCTGGTACAGAAGATCCTGGTACAGAAGATCCTGGTACAGAAGATCCTGGTTTAAAAAAACTAACTCCAAAACTACCACCTAAACCTAAAACAGAAGGTTACATATTTCAATTAGAAACAGATGAACATTATGAAAACTATTGTAATGGGGTATTTCCGACAACAGGTATTAATCCTGTATTTCGAGCATCTTTACAAAATTTAAATCAAGAAGTAAATCATTTACAAGAAATTGTAAATAATTTCGATAAAAAAACATGTTTAAGTGAAAAAGATCGAAAAAAATTCTTGGGCGGGGATAACGCAGACATATCCGGATGGCCAAATAATTACGCATGGTTTCCTTATATGCCTAGTTATCATCAACCTAAAAATAACGAAATAAAATATGGTAGATGTATGATAATAGGACAAGGTTTTGAACGAGACACAATGAGAGGTTCTTTATGTAATTTAGAAGGAATGATGAATAAAAATCCTGATTATTTTAAATATGTTACTATGCTCATAAATGATGCAGGAACAAGGGGTATTTGGTTTAATCCCAAATTTAAGCATCAAAGTATAAAAACTCCAGGTGTTCCTCAAGCCACTCCAAAAGTTGGTCCTTACAAAGACCTAGCAAAATCATTACACGATCATAGAGGACAGGATACTACATTGAAGGGGAAACATCCGATGCAATATCTTACAAACGGTAAGGATTATACAGAAGATCCTAGTTATAGAGATTATTATGCCGGTAGTTTTAAGGCTTGGACCGCTATGCCTCCCGAACTATGGAGTGAGAACGTTGAACGGCAACTTAACGAAGCTTATCCGGGTGGCTATACCGGAGCGCAAAAAAAGCTTTTTTATGATCTTAAAGCAATGGGAAAGTTGAGAATAAATGGTGATAGTACTGACAGAGTCTACATTCGTAATACAAACGGTACAGATGAGTATAAATCCGTTCCTCCGAAAAACCCGGAAAAGATCTAATATTTATTATTCCAAATTTTAGAAATTAAATTAGTTGATATTTTAATATTATTTTTATTTTCCAATATATTTTTTGTTTGTACTAATGTAAGCTTTTTATTAATATAACTTTTAATTATATTAATATCTAATTCTGTAAATTTTTTTTTATTTTTTTTTTTAGAACTAGTATAATCCAATAGAATACCATTGGATGTATCTTTCCAGCCATTTATCACTATTTCATTTCTATCTACTTTATCATGACATTTACTACATAAAATAACAAGATTATGAGCTTTATTTTTTTTTATATGAGGTTTGTCAATAACAATATTTTCGTTACAATCCTTTTGAAAATTAATATGATGAGTTTCTAAATTCTTTTTATTTTTACATATATGACATTCAATCATCCAAATATTAGAATTATAATTACTTTTTTTAACATTAATATTATCAAACTCATTTTCTATTTGTTTTGTTCTGATATTAAAATTATCGTCTTTCATTAAGTATTTAGCAACTAAAACTCCATAGTATTTATTTCCTTGTCCTGATGAAAGTTCTCTATTATATATAAGTGTATCATTAGTATTATCATAATCAACTTTAAGATGCATTATTTTTATTTTTGACAAATTTTTAACACATTCCAAGTCACAAATTTGATGTAGATGTGTCGCACTAATAAAAGATGTTTTGCTATTTGCTAACTTTTCTAACATATACGCAACTATTATATTAGCGGATTTTTCTTCGGTACCTCTACATATTTCATCACCTAGTACAAGAGTACTATTATTATTTCTCTTTAAAATAGCAATTAATTCTAACATTTCAATCATAAAAGAACTTAATCCTTTGAACATATCGTCATTTCCTATAATTCTAGTAAATAAATTAGTATAAGGTTTATACGTAAAACTTTTTGCTGGAACATAATATCCAATCTGTGCTAATATAACACATAATCCAATAGACTTCATTAAAGTTGATTTACCGGAACTATTTATACCAAATAATAATATACCAAATTTATCTTTTCCTAGACTAATATTATGGGGTTGATATATAGTATTCTCATTGATCGTTTCAACAATTGGATGTCTCAATTCTTCGGCTTCTAAAAAAGAATTTTCATATTCATTTATATTAGGTTTGAAATATCCTAGTTTTTCTGATCCTATCGCGCCAGAGTTTATAAAATCAATATATCCAATCAATTGTATTATACTTTGAATATTTTTCAAAAAATTATTTTTAATATAATCCATTTCTTCATAAAATGTGAATTTAATTTTACTTGCCAGCTGTTGTTTAATTTCAAATACATTAGACGATATATTTTTCATTGTATCACATTGAATTTTAACATTATTATTTAAATTTATGAATGTCAAATCTGTATATTTTATTATTTTATTACCTATACTAATTTCTTTAATCTTTTGTAACTTTTCTTTTAATAACTTACAACGACGTGAAGATATTAATAAATAATGACCATCTCTGTCATTTTGTTTAAGGTGGATATAAGATTTGTCTTTTTTCATAAATTTTTTATCTTCAACATATTTTTCTAATTCTTTGCATAAATATTCAAAAAAATTATTACTTAATTTTATTGTTTCACATATTTCATCTAGATCTTTATATTTTTCTTTAAAAAAATTATATTCTTCTTCTTTATAATTAATAAAATTAACATTTATTATATAATCTAAGTCAAACAGATTTTCTGTGTAAATTAAAAATTCTTTAATATCAGTTATATATTCAGGATGAATATCTATTATATTTTTGATACACGAATCAAAAATATTATCTATACTTTTTAAAGATCCGTATAAATTATAAAATTCACATGGGGAAATTTTCTTCAATTCTATTCTTCTAATTAATTTATGTAGATCGTATATCTTTTTTAAGTCACTTGAAATAACAGTATTAATATCATTAGTTTTAAAAATATCAATTTGTTTATATCTTTTATTTAGTTCAATAGTATCTGTTATCGGGTTTATCAAAGAATCTTTTAAAAATCTTTTCCCTATAATATTTTTAGTAAAATCAACTATCGAAAATAATGAATTTTCATTATTAATAACATTTAATTGTTCTAGTGCTCTATTACCTAAAAATAATTTATTAGAATTAGAGAAAAAAACGGGATTTTGTAAATTATTTAATAAACATTTCTGATGTTCTTCCGTATAAGCAAGTAATCCACATAACGCTAGACGAGCTAAATTATAATAAATTAAATCATTGTCATCAATAAAATTACTACTATAAATTTTAGAAAGTAATTTCAATTGATAATTTGGAGAAGATAACATTTCAAAATTATGAAGACTAAATATATTTTTAGTAATATTTAAGTAAGCCTTAATATTGTCTAGTTTCATATCAGCTATTTTTTCATTTTGTAAAATTTTATTAGTCTTTCGTGTACAATGAAATATAATTTCTTCGGATGGATTATTTTCTAAAAATCTAATAGCGTCATCTAAAGCAAAAAGTTCATCATTCAGCTTAGATACCGTTTCGTAAACATAGCCTTTACCAGTTGTTAAATCGTAGGATGCTAAACCAATAGACAATAAATATTTACTATTATTATTTTTTACAGAATCTAAAATAATACATACCAGATTAGTATTCTTATTTCTGGATAGAGATTTTTCAACAAATGTAGCAGGAGAATATATTCCAGTTATTTTCCTTTTTGGTTTAGGTGGTTCAGATACTTGATCTATAACAATAACTGTGTAATTTAAATTTATTAAAGATTCAATAAAATCATAAATTTTATAAATAGGATATCCTATCATATACGAATTTGTTTTATCTAACTCTTTTTTTTTATTCTTTTTTGTAACAATAACTCCTAAATTTTCTGCGAGTTGTTGTATATTTGTAACACCTAAAGTGTCTGTAGCATAACATTCATGGAAAGATCCTATCTGAATTAATACAACCACATTCTCACCATATATATTTTTGTAATGTGTATGAATATCAAAATATTCACTTGATAAAATTTCGCCGGTGTATTCTTTTTTTATCATTAATATAATATAATTATATTCTTTATATAATAATTATATAGTTTATAATATATGAGAAGGTATCCAACAGCAGATACCGTTAGTGTACATAGTTCAGACTTTGTTCATAACGCTGAACAAGAGTTAAGTACGTTTAGAATGTTAAATACGCGTGATAATTTAACTGATAATCAAAATAGAGTTAATACTATAGCGTCATTAGCTATAAATAACAATATTGATTTAGTAAGTTCATTTTATGATTTAGATAGTTTAAAAACACACCCTTTCAGTAATATTTATACTATTTTAAATAGATGTAATATGATAATATTTATTGATAATAAAATAATAATAAAAAAAAATAAACATGGATGTTCTAAAAATAAAAAACAAGTAAATATTACTAATGAAGATTTTGATAGTTGTACCTTTTTTGCTTATGAATATTCAAAACAATTATTAAATTATATTACAAATTATATAAATAAAATGCATGAAGCAGAGATGAATAACATCGATATTTGTTTAACTCATGATACATGTATAGATATCTGTTCAGAAATTATTTTTGATGAAAATACTATTCTCAAGAATACATTATATAAAAAATTAGAAATACAAAATAAGATTTTATTTATACCTATTAATAAATACAAATTAAAATTTACTGAATATAAATTAAGAGGTTTTTGTCAAATAGCAGAAGAACTAGGAGCAAAAAAGATAATCATTAAATTTCAAAAAACTAATTTAAGCACAAAAGAAACAAATGCATCTGCTAATATTAATGCTGAAAAAGTACTGGCAGGTAATTTAGGATTCGCAGATACAACTTCTACAAAAGATGAAGAAAATAGAAGTTATACATTAGATTATCCTGCTCATAATACAATTAACTTAAATGAAGAATTAATAAAAACAAAAATTAGAAAAAAAAAGCTAATTGTCAATGAAATGATGTTCAGTTCAAATTTAGAATTACAATATTTAATATCTGCTAGATGTAGACATTTTATAACAAAATATTCAGCTGTATTTACTTTTGATAGTAATTATAACATTGATAAAAGCTTAGTAACAAAATTTAAAACGTATGGAATTAATTTAAATTTAGACCTAAATCAAAAAACAACATGTAATGATTATATTTCTATTATTACAAATGTAGATTTTTCAGATAATGATGATAATATAGAAAACTTAAGTGGTTGTAACGTTAACTTAGATGAAGTAGGATTTAATTTTTTAATACAATCATTAAAAGATGAAAATTTTAAAACTTATGGGATTTTCAAGGTAATAGATTTTATTAATATGTACATTGAAAAAATTTTAATAAAATATAGAGGTGAATATAATATAGTAAAAAGTATTCAATCAAAAATAGAAGAGCATCTTGTACTTGATGAATATGCAGAAATTTTATCAACATATTTTAATAAAAACTCACAATGGGTTCATTTAATTAATTATATTAACTTGTTAAGATTTAGAACAAAATCTTATGATAAATTAGGTTACTTAATAATTGTAAATAAAGCATATAATAATTCAGAAGAAAGATTTTGGACAATTGTTAAATTTATTCAAGGTTACTGTAGTAAAAATAAAGAATTATGTAGTAATATAGAAAATAAATACTGGAAAATGCTCCAACCATTTAATAAAAAAATAATTTACTATTTAAAAACAAAATTAAATGATGAATTTTTGTTCGCAAATGATTTTAATTGGTTTAATTTTTTGAATTTTATAGAATGTCTTAAAAACTATGAAGATAATATAAGCCAATATCATGAGAATGAAGAAAAATATTTTACTTGTTTGATTAGTAACATGCACTTAGGATTTAAATATTGGGAATATTACACAAATATAGTTCCATTTATAAAAAGAAAATATTTTGCACTATGTTATTCAGATAATTTAGAAAACATTAATACAGAATATTTTGAATATTACTTTAATTTTGAATCTTTTATTACATCCAAAATTGATTCAATTGACAAACTCGAGGAATTCATAAAAGCAAAGGTTGAAAAAATAGCATTAGGTAAAAAATTAAAAGAGTTTTTAACCACATATTTGGAATCCGATGAATCTATAAATATAATGACACATCTTCTTAAAATATACGATTATTTCCATTCCGAAGGTTTTAATAGAGAGTTTAAATATTTTAAAAAGAAATTAAATGAAATTTTAGAAGAAAATAATCAAGAAAGTATTTTAAATTTATTCAAAGATGAATTAAGCAATATGACAAAAAAAGAACTTATTAAAAGTTTTATTCGAAAAATATTAGTCTATAATGAAAAAATAAATTTAAAAAAAATACCAATAAATTATTTAGGATTTTCTAAATTACATAGTAATTACAAATCGGGTGTTAAAAGTTATGAATTTGAAAAAAAAATAATCGTTTTTATTAAAAAGCTAAAATCAAATATAACCGAAAGATTAGAAGTAAAAACTAATTTAAGTTTTGAATATTTTAAAACTAATATAAATAGTTATTATGATTTATTAATTTATTTACAAGATAATGAAAGAATTCGTGTACCTGAATATATGTTTGATGAAATCTATTGATTTGAAATCATTATATTATCAGTTACTTTTTTGTTATCTTTAAAAATAATCATATCTGGTCTGAAAATAACTAGTATATTTGTACATATCGATAAATCATTTAATGTATTTTTATTAGTATTATGAACTACTGCCTTATCATCTGATTTAACAAAATTTAGTAGTACATTAGAATAGTTAGTTTCTATAACAATCCAATCTGGCATTCCATAATTATATCCTTCGTTATTTAAATTAACATTATAACTTAAAGAAATAGAATCATTTTCTAAAGACGTGATATGATTACGAAAGCATGAATACCATACATATCGTATAGTTCCAGTATGAGAGAATGTCATTATTTCTTTTTTAAATTTTTCAATAGAACTATTCAACTCATTATCTATGTATGATGAATGAATATAGTTGTCTATTGTTGAAATACTATTGGTATTAGTATCGAATGTTCTTTCGAAAGAAAATACATTATTACTAAAAAAATTATCAAATCTTGTTTTATCATCAATATCATTAAAAGATAATATTACTAAATTAGTATGCGATTTTTCACTATTATGATACATACTATTATGTACAATTTGATAAGATAATTCTGCTATTTTATATAAAGCATATATTCTTGGATATAATTTATATGTTTCGGTTCCTATCTGCGTTTTAATAGCATTTGATAATGTATCTGTTTTTTCAGTTAAATATTTTATATATTGATGATCTGAACTGTTTCCATTTATATCTATTTTATTAACTGAATGAAAATTATTTTTATGTATATGCAAATTTTCACCCTTAGATAAAAGTTCTTTTTGTTTTATAATACTATTGATATCGTTAGTTTTTATTGTATTATTATTTTTTGTATAAGTATTTCCTTCTGGTTTATCATTTTCAATAGTTGATTCATATATTGTAACGTTAAATAAGGGTTCATAATTTTGTTGTAAAGTATTAACATCATTAGCACTATCATTTTTCAAATTAGTATAATTAACTAATTTTAAGTGAATATTATTGACTAAATTATTATTTAATATACTATATTCAAGTAAACCAAATATACCTATAAGTATTACAGTCAAAAATATATATATTGCTATCATATTATATTACAATATATTATAATTTACCAATTTCATAAATAAAATAATTTTTTAAGTATTTTTTTTGATCAAATAAATCATACCAGTTTACATCATATAGTTTAATATACTTCCTTAATAAATCGTATATAATATCATAACCTTCTTTAGAGTTTAATATATTTTTTTTTGACTTTAGTGATTTGTAAGATTTATCTTTATTAATCCATTTTAATATTTTTTCTAGATAATAATTCGTTGCTTTTTTTCGTAATTTTTTATCTTTATTTACATCTTGATATTTATAATATGTACCAATAATAGGTGGAGGGACAAAATATTTTATAATTTTTCTATTTTCAATTGTCATAAATATATATATATATATATATATATATATTTATAAAAAAGTTAATTGTTTTAATCAACAACTAAATATATTACAATAAGTATTTTTACTTACAGTATAAATGTCTTCACGTAATGCAGCTTCAAAAGGTGCTACTATTTTTTTAATTTGATCTTGAGCCTTTGATTTTAAAGATGTGTAACCTTCAAACTTCCTTGTTATACTTTTCATAAAACCATTAATTGGATCATCAATATCAATCGTTACCGGATTATCACTACCGCATTTAACATACGCTACATGAGCATTTATTGCTCGCTTTGTCATTTCGAAGTCTAAACTGGCAGACGCTTCATATTCGCTAATATAAGAACATAACGCGCCTTCGTAATCGTTTAATTCATTCATAAAATTGGTAATACTATGAACTAACGTCTCAATTTTTTCTTTTGTTAAGCTTATTGTTGGATTAAATAGATTTTCTTTAAAGTCTCTTAAAAGATCACCGGGTCCCATCCCCGCAAATCTTTCAGGCACATGCATATTACCTTGTGCATCATTAGAAGACCATAATGGAAGAGGGAACTTTATATTATTTCCATAACCTATAAATCCTGGTTGTTTTTGTAAAGTTTCTCTTTCATCTATCATAGTTTTAATTGTATTAATTAAATTGTCGATATTCTCTGTATATTCATTTTTCATGATTCGATATTGGTCTTTGACTTCTTTTAAAGTATCCTCTACTAATGAACTAATCTGTGCCCTGTGATATTTCATTAGTAGTGGTTCTTCTCTAATTTTTTCCTTAGCATGTACCATAACTCCAAAAGGTTTTCTATCATTTTTTAAATAGTCAGTTTTATAATCGTATTCCTTGTAGCCGAAACCTGTTCCTTTCAAAATATCGAAGTTGAGAATATCAAGTTTCTGATGCGTCCAGTCTACAACACTTCCGTTATTACTATTAAAATATTTATTATAATGTTCAGTTCCTACTCTTTCTAAGAACTTATTACATGCTACTGATATAACTTGTTTAGTAACATCAAATAAATCATGGTTCAGATTACGGTCCAAATATTCATCCTCATGTAATTTTTTTCTTATATCAGTTGCTATCGGGGTAAATTGGAACATTTTGTACGAGCCATCAGCAAGGGGTGAACCGTAAGGTATTTGTAAATCTGAATTATTCAGCGGTTGTAGATCATCTTTTACGGGAGGCCAAAACCATTCCCAATTTTTACCAGGTTTATATCCTGAGAACTTACCTTGAAGTATACAATAATATCGAAGATTAAGAGGCGTGCTCGTAAATTTTGTAGAATTATAATAACCATCAGTAGTATTAGCTTCGTTAAATTCTTCAGAAGTAATCTTTCTATCTTGATTAGTTCCGTACAATGATTCTCCCAGTTTTTTTGAAGCTGGTTTAGGTACAAGTGAATTTTTTTTCATCTCTATTGCTTTTTTATCCTTCATATAGGAGTAGTCCCAATTAATAGCAACTTGTCTAGCGTTATCAGCACCTCTATCTGGAAGCATAGAAGGCCATCTGCTAATAAATCCTTCAAGTACAGAATTGGCAAATATTCTGAATAAAGCATCTGCTGGTTTTATTCTCGACCATACAATATAATCTAATACGGTGTTTAAAACTTCTTTTTCTTTATCAGTTATTTCATTATCTTCATTTTTCTTTATTAATGCTGATGCTCTATACCTAACTCGTCCACTACTTAGTAGTGGTGTTTCGGTAAGAACAGAAAGGTCCACTGGCTGATTACCGCTCTCCGGTACTACACTATTAACTCTCCCTACCATCAGTGGGCTACCTACTATCAGTGGGCTACCTACACCCATTTGTCCATCTACATCCATTGGTCCCCTATTAGCGTTATCCGCATCCATTGGTACGCTTATATAAATATCAACAGTAGCTCCTGTCTGATTTTTTCTAAATGGAGAAAGGATAATAGTTTCACCTTGATTATCCTCTGCTTCCATTCTTATCATTTTATCAGGATCGATAAGGTCTCTTAAATCATCATTATAATTATTTCCTAATACTTTATTTTTAAGACGCTGTAATGTAATTCTATCATAAGTTTCTTTAGCTCCTAAGCCGTACTCGAATATTTCTTTTGAAATAGTTTTCTCCTGAGCATCTTCTAATTCAATCGTTGTACTTCTGATGCTATCAAAATCAAACAAAGTTCCGTTTTCATATATTCCAATGGGATCACATAAAAATCCACATTCATCAATAGTTTCACCAGGCTGTGTTGTCCCTGTGCCACCAGGCTGTGTTGTCCCTGTGCCACCAGGCTGTGTTGTCCCTGTGCCACCAGGCTGTGTTGTCCCTGTGCCACCACTCGGACAAGTATGTATCTCAATAATTTCGGACCCGTCAGTCGTATCACATGTAGTATTCACAAATTCACCCACAAGAGATTCGATTGTATTTTGTACTCCAGACGCTGGTTTTACATGTAATATTGCTTGATTTAAAATATATTCTTCCAAGCATTTAAGGAGGGAAGCATTACAAGAATTTACACCACCTTGTGTGCCACCAGGCTGTGTTGTCCGTGTGCCACCAGGCTGTGTTGTCCGTGTGCCACCAGGCTGTGTTGTCCGTGTGCCACCAGGCTGTGTTGTCCCTGTGCCACCAGGCTGTGTTGTCATATTAAAATTTTCTCTTACTCGTGAACTTCTATATTCCGCATATGGTTTTACGGAATTTAAAAATTTCATACTTTGTTCATTAATATCTGATGTGTTTTTCATCGTTGATGAAAAACTTTCTCTTGATTTACTATTATAATTAGATGTAGGAGGTACCCACTTTTTAAAGATTCTGTCTTTATTGCTTAGTTGTTTAGGATAAAATTTTTTAAAATTTGGATCCATTAATACTGATATATATAATTTAGATATTAAATTTTATATATTTTTTTTAAATATTTTTTAAGATCTTTTGCTAAATCAAAATTAAAAGATTTTTCATCAACATTTAAAAACCATTTATTAATAAAATAAGTAGTATCTTTTTCAATCTTATTATGATTAAAGTCTATCTTTTTTATATAAATTTTTAGATATTTTAAATATAATTGAACTAAAATTTTATTATTTTTTTTTAATTCATCTAAATTAACCAAATTCCATATATTCAAAATTCTGTTAATATATTCATAAGATTTATTACTCTCTATAGATTTGTTGAACCATACAAATAATGTATCTATAGAATCAATTTTATAGATTTGCAAAATTATTTCAAGATCAAAATTTAAATAGGGTAATGCCATAAATTCTTGTAATGCTTTTGTATTTACATTAGATGATTTTTTACATTCTTTATATTCAAAAATATTATTATCTTTATCTAAATACATTACAGAAGGACATATTGGATCAATATTTTTATTTTTTACTATATTTAAAGTTACTGGATGTAAAAAACTTTCACCTGTTTTAACACAATCACCGATACAATTTATTTTTCGTACATTAAATTTAGTCATATTATATTTAAAAAGAAAATATAATTTTATCTTATAAATGAAATATTCTGAATCAAGTTATTATTCAGATACATCAATAAACTCTTACACATCGGACGAGAATTTTAGTAATTCAGATAAGATAAACGATACAAATATAAATTTAGAAAAAGATATAATAAATGAATATAATATTATATCGCTATTAGGTACAGGTGCTTATTCGGCAGTATGGCTTGTATATTCAATTTTAGACTGTAAATATTATGCTTTAAAAGTACAAAACTATGATGATTATGAAGACGGTATAGATGAAGTATCTATGTTGAAAAAAATACCCAAAGATGATCCTCATTTAAATAATTTATTAAAACATTTTATAGAAGAAAGATATGTAAATGACAAAAAAAGAAAATTTGTATGTACTGCATATAATCTATGCAATAATAATTTAGATGTAATAATTAGAAAAGGAAATTATAATACTGGATTTAACCATCATAGCAAAGATATATTTAAACAAATTTGTAAAGGAATTGAAACTTTACATAATAAACTAAAAGTATTTCATGGTGATTTAAAATTGGATAATATTCTTTTAAAAGGAATTAATAAAAAAACGGAAGTATATATTAATCATTATAATAGTTATAATTTTAATCAAGAATATAAAAAATTAAAAGAACAATTTTGGTTAAATAAAGGTAAAAATATTAGTAAAATTAAAAATATGAAAAGTATAGATAAAATAAATATAAGAAAAATACTTCATAAAAATATAATGAATGAATTAGACTTGAATAAAATTGCTAGCATAAATAATTATGAGGTAGATAATAAAAAATTTAATGTAAGTATTACAGATTTTGGACACTATTGTCCAGATGAAGAAATAATGAACGAAAAGTTTGGTACACAGATGTATCAATCACCAGAAATAATACTAATGGGTAACTGTACAAAAAAGGTTGATATATGGGCACTTGGTTGTACATTATATGAAATACTAACAGGTGAATTACTTTTTGATCCATGGGGTGATGATGATATAGATACTGATCTAATTCATCTTCATGAAATTTTTAACTTATTTGGTAAAATAGATAAAAATTATTTAGTTAATAGCAAATATTACAAAATATATTTTAAAGGTGATAAACTAAGATCTTTTGAAAATAAATTAAATATAAAAAATGAAACAACTTTTAAATTAAAATTAAAACAAAAGTTGTCGAACACAATATTCGAAAAAGACTTTAATGATATATATAGTTTACTCTCTGGAATGTTAAATCCAGTAGCACACTACAGATACTCAATCAACGAAGTGTTAGACAGTGATTGGATAAAGAAAAATTAATCAGTACCAACAATTGAATGAACAGAAACGCCTGAACGACCCCAATTGCTTGGAATATTTCCCTGACTCTGAAGATTAGATCCTTGATGTGAGTTAGAGTATGTAAATCCAGGAGTCGAACAATATGTGGACGGGGCGCTATTCACTTTCATGGTAAAAGTTCCAGACTTATTAATGAAAGGAGAATCATCTGCTAGCCACATGTAGTAAGTATTCTTATTAACAATTGTTGTCCAGGAAGACATATAAATTATTAGCATGTCATAAGTTAATAATATTTCAATTTTTATTTTAATTAAAATAAAAATTGATATAAATAAATATATATCAATTAATAATATATTAATGTCAAAAGAGAGTGATAATTCTGATAATGAATCTACATATGATTCTGATATGTTAGATACTGATGATTTTGCGAATACAACGTGTATATTCGAAGATATAGTATCTCCCCCTAAAAGTACACAAATAGAAGTATGTGATAAAAAAGATCGTGTTACACGTAATTATTTAACTACGTATGAAATGGTAAGAATTATAGGAGAAAGAACAAAACAACTAATAATGGGTGCTAAAGCTTTAATTATATACGATAAAAATCTAACATATGAACAAATAGCAGTTGAAGAACTTAAATTAAATGCAATACCCTTTAAAATAAAAAGATATGTACCTAATCATTATGAAATATGGGATCTTGAAGAACTAAATAAAGACCATTTATCAATGGTTCTGGATTAGATATCCCACATTGTGTAACAAGTAGTACAAACGTAATTAATACTAAATGTATCATTTAAGCGAGTATACACTGCTTCTTTTTTCTGTGGTTGTTTATGAGTTATACAGTTAATATTTTTACAATTATAATCCTTTGTTCTGGGCAAAGTAGGATCCCGTACTAATAATTTAATATCATCTTTATCAGTAACATTTTTTTCAGATGTTTTGAAATTAATTTCATATAACTTAATTGTTTTTGTAATATTATCCTTAAAACCACAGTTATTACAGCTGAATATACTTGTTGTTGTAACATTAACAAACATTTTTTCTATAGATTTTTGTATATTTTTACTTAACTTTTTAAATTTTGAGTTATTTTTTAATAGTTTAAATTCAAAGTTTGGAATATAATTATTAAAAGATTTTTCATCATTATCTTTAATAATTTCAAATAGTTCATCTACTGTTTTAATTGGTTCTTTATCTTCTACTATAAATCCATTTCTTACATCGAAAACATATTTACATTTAGGACAGAAAAACATTAATTATATTATATACTTATATTTATTTATATATATTTAATCAATTTTTATATTAAATCAATACTTTTAAAATCTAAATGAGATAATTTATAATTCATAAAATATATTTTATTTTCCTGTAAAAGAGGAAAATTATCTAAAATTTGTTTATAAGTCAATAAATCATTATTTAATATTTCTTTGTTTTTTAATATTTTGTTTGTAATAGGTTGTTTAAACTTATCACTTAATTTTTTAAACTTATCATTCAATACATCATGAATTGAAATCTTATAATTATAATATAAAATATAATTATAATAGGTAATTGCTTTAATATTATCGCTTTTAATATTATCGTAACCAGGCTCATTAACTATAGGATTTTCTGATAATAAAGATTCGATAGATAACAGAACTGATGTGAGTGTCATAACGGGCGTCCATCCGGGTCCAGTCCATGTTCCAAGAATAGATAAACACACTTTACCATCCGCGTATAAATTAGGATTGAATCTTACAAAACCATCAGTTGTCAAAAAAGTAACATGAGGGGGATGGTTAGGATAACTTTTTGGAAATATTAATTTAAAAAAATAAAAACCACCAAAATATGGTGTATTTTTTGGACCTACAATAAGAGCATCAACATCAAAAATATTTGATTTGTTAACACTTATAAAAATGTTTTCTTGATTAGATTTACTAAATTCAATAATATCATTAATAATTCGAAGTTCTGATTTTGACATATATAGTTTATACTTAAAATACTCTTTTAATATATTAAACTTGCTGCCTATTTAAAAATATAGATAAAGGTATAAAATTGAAAATATAAAAATTTGAAAAATTAATATATAAAAATATCATTCTTATCATAATATAATATGTCAAATTCTAATAATGCGGGAAATAATGAAGTAACTAAAAAATATACTGATAAATTTAATATATTTTTAGAGCAATTTAGAACTACAGGTAAACAAATACACTTTACACATGTTTCATTGGGAGGTTTACTATTTCCTGGAAAATTTAATATACCAGATAAAAAAAATAGATCAAAATTAGTAAAACATCTAGCTAGAGCAATTCAAAATAATATAATATTTTCTATGGCTGAAATGCCTTTAGAGTATGGACCACCTCTAATAGACATGGATTTTAAATTTCCCGAAGATCAAGTACAGGAAACATTTGGTAATGTCCATATCTATAGTATGGATCTAATTAAACAGATTATTGAGTATTATCAAAGTGCTTTATCCGAATATCTTGACTTGGATGATGATAAATTAGATTGTTTTTTATTCGAAAAATCAAAAGGAAAAGTAAAAAATGGAGAGTATAAAGATGGTGTCCATATTATATTTCCTTACATTTGTATTAACTCTAAACTAAGACAATTAGTTTACAATAAAGTAAAAAACTTAGCGGTAAGTAATGAATGTTTTGATATATATAGCAATCCCGATAGTGTATTAGATGATGCTGTTGTTAATACTAATGCTTGGATGATGTACGGCTGTTCTAAACCAAACAATGAACCTTATATTTTAACACATATCTATGGAAAAAATAATGTTGAAAAAAATATCAGCACATTAGGTCCTACAGAAAATATAATTAAAATGTTACAAATATCTGATAACAAAAAATGGGACGAACAAACCAGTTCAAAGCTAAAAGAAGGATTAGAAAATAGTAACATAGACGAAGAGTATGAAAATTTAGGATTAAATAAAACCGTAGTTACAAAACATGTGTATGATATTCCAACTGCAGATAATTTAGAAAATATAGAAAAAGCGATGATACTAGTTGATCTACTTAATAAAAAAAGATGTGATGATCGTACATCATGGATTAATGTAGGATGGGCTTTACATAACACCGACCCCTCACTTCTTGATACGTGGGTTCAGTTTTCTAAACAGTCAAAAAAGTTTAAAGAAGGAGAATGCGAAACAGAGTGGGATAGAATGCGTAATGACGGATTAACCATTCGATCTTTATGTCTATGGGCTAAAGAAGATTCTCCTGTTAAATTTGCCAAATTTCAAAAAGAATCTATTAATAAACTTTTAATTAAAAATGATCTCAATAATACATACATGGTTGCAAAAGCATTACAATATCAGTATATGGGTCGTTTTGTTTGTACAGATACATCTAGAGATGGTTCTTGGTATGAATTTAAAAATCATAGATGGAGAAAATGTCAAAGCGGTGGTTCATTGATTGTATTGATGTCAAGTGAATTTGCTAATATTTATTCAGATAAAGCAAGTGAAGTAAGTATAGCATCACAATCGGCAGAAGGCAGTGAGAAAAAAGTAATGTTACAACAAGTAGAGCTGTTTAATAAAATTGCACAAAAACTTATGGATATTTCATTCAAAAAAAAAATTATTGAAGAATCTAAGAATCTATTCTTGGACGACATGTTTCTAGATAAACTAGATGAAAATTATAATTTAATAGGTTTTGAAAATGGTGTATATGATTTAAAAGCTAAAAAATTTAGAGCGGGACATCCCGATGACTATATTTCTCTTAGCACCAAAAATAAGTTTCATAATTGGTCAGATAAGAACCCATATTCTAAACCAATTAAAAATTTCTTTGAACAAGTATTAGTAAACGAAAATGTAAGAAAGTTTTTCTTACAAAGAATTTCAACATGTATGTCAGGTGAAAATAGAGAAGAAAAATTTTACTTTTGTACAGGATCAGGGTCTAATGGTAAATCATTAACATTCCAGTTAGTCAGTGATGCTCTAGGTGAATATTATCTGTCATGTCCTATCACAATCATAACAAAAAAAAGGAATGCATCAAATGCCGCTTCACCCGAATTGGCAAGACTAAAGGGCGCACGGGCAGGTATATTTCAAGAACCTGGACATCAAGAAGAAATTAATATTGGTATATTCAAAGAATTAACGGGCAATGATAAAATTATGGTAAGAGGATTATATAAAGAACCTATAGAAATAAAACCACAGACAAAGTATTGGTGTTGCTGTAATGATTTGCCTGCTATAACATCAGATGATGGTGGTACATGGAGACGTGTTATGGTTGTAGACTTTAGTTCAAAGTTCGTCGATAGTCCAACAAAATCAAATGAATTCAAAATAGATACAAAATTAAAAAATAAAATTAAAAACTGGGCGCCAGCATTTGCTAGCTATTTAATTCATATTTATAATACTGAATATAATGTTCCTAATAAATCTAGTGAACCAGAAGAAGTTAAAATTAGTACAGGTAAATACAGACAGAATCAGGATATTATTCGCGAGTTCTTTGATAACTGTTTAGAAAAAACATCTGATGAAAATGATAAATTAAAGAAAACTGAAATAAGCAAAATGTTTAATGAATGGTTTAAATCTGATTATGACGGAATTACAAAACCAAAAAGAAGTAAAATATGGGACTTCTTAGAAGAAGAATTAGAACAAAAGTATACTCAATCTGGTTATAAATTTATTAAATTTAAAAATACTACAGATTCCGATGTAGACTCCGAAGAAGACTGAATATATTATTTCTAAAACATAATATATGATATTTATAGAAAGTATTATAGTTGGCCTAATTGCTTTAGTAGTTGGAAATATTTTTTTATATAATATTTACACGAAAGAAGAATATTCTAAAAAAAAAAAAAAATTACCTAAATTAAATTTAAGTTTTTTAGTTATTGGAATTATGGTACATTTTTTTCTTGAAACATTTTCTTTTAATAAAATATACTGTGATAAACAATGTCAAATTGCACTAAAGCATTATAAAGAATTAGATTTATAAAAAATATATGGAAGATTTAGATAACTTACTAATGTCTAATGATGAAATAAAATTAGACAACAAAGAGCATTTTGAAATTATGTTAGTTAAACCAAATGATATATCAAATTTAAATTGGCAAGATCCACTTTATTTAAATAAAATAGTCGATTCTGATTTTTGTTCTATAGAAAAAATGGATCCATCCACATTTATGGAAAATATGGCAGCATATTTAAATGTAAATAATTATAAATATTCTGATATTGATGTACAAATAATAGGCGAAGATAAAACACATTTATATGAAGCACTTTATATAAATTTAGAAGAGACTAAAGAAAACTCAAATTATTTTGGAACTTTATTAAATATAAATGGAAAAAAAATTTACGGTAATTTAATTATTTTAAAAACTTACTTGGAGCTTACAACCGATGATATGAGATATGTGAATGTTACAAAAAATGATGTTATAAATTTAATGCATAATAGAGCAAATACAAAAGTTGTATTATATCATGAAGGAGAATACGAACAAGTTGAAATATTAGGAGAAATAAAGACTTTTGCAGAGAGTTTTTTTTCAGACGATATTTATAAAATAAAAAAAAAAGAATTAGCATTTTTAAAACATAATATTAATATATGGTATTTAGAAGATATATATGGTGAAAAAGATGTTTTAGGTAATTTATTAGATAAAAATATTGTTATAGATAAATGTATTATATTTACAATGAATACAGATAGTTATAGAGGTAATATTGAATTAGAAGAGTTTAAAAAAATAAAACATTTATCAAATATTTTAAAAAATTTTAATTGTGATCCTAAATTTAGTGATGAAAAAAAAGATAACTTAGGAAGAAATGTTATTTATACAAAACATAGAATATTAGAACAAACATATATTAATAACAGTTAAATTTTAATGTGCTAAATATATTTATCTATATATATATATATAAATATATTTAATGGACTACAAAAAAGATAATGACAAGGCTCCCCCAGTGTATAACCCTAATGAATTTTCCAATACAAAAAAAAAACCAATTGAACATATGCACAACACGAATAATATGGACATGAATAATATGAATAACATGAATAATATGAATAATATGAATAATATGAATCCTATGAATAATATGAATAATATGAATAATATGAATAATATGAATATGAATCCAATGAATAATATGAATAATATGAATAATATGAATAATATGAATAATATGAATAATATGAATAATATGAATATGAACATGAATAATATGAATCATATGAATAATATGAATATGAATCCTATGAATAATATGAATATGAATCATATGAGTGTTCCAAATACTTCTAATAAAGTAAACTTACCAAAAAATAAAAATATTAATTTCTGGACAGAATTTATAATATATACATTAGTATTTGTTATAGTTAGTAACAGTAAATTTACAGAAATTTTAAATAATAAAGTTCCTTTTATAAAGAATTCACCATCTGATATTCCAATAACATATACTAAAGCCGTTCTATCTAGTCTAGTTATAATTATGATAGTACGTTATGTCAAAAATTAGAACTACAATATATAAAAATTGATTTATAATATTACTAATATAATGTTGATAATATAATGAATTATTTAATTGATATTGAAGGAAATATTGGTTCTGGTAAGACAACCTTGAATAATAATCTAAAAAAAATATATTCCGATCATTCTGATAAAATCATATTTGTTGATGAACCTGTAAATGAATGGTTGAATTTTAAAGATAATGACGGAAGGAATATATTAGAACTATTTTATATTAATAAGGATAAATATACATTTCAATTTCAATTGTATGCTTATCTTACAAGATTACGTAATTTCATTAATATAAATAAAAGTAATAAAAATAAAATAATTATTATGGAAAGAAGTATTCATTCTGATAAACATATCTTTGCACAAATGTTACATGAACAAAATTTACTATCAGAAACAGAATGGAATATATACTTAGAATTTTTTAATACATTTAAAGATGAGTGTGTTCCGAATATGTATTTATTTGTCAATACCAAACCTGATGAATGTATGAAACGCATACAAAAAAGATTAAGAAAAGAAGAAATTAATAAAATAGAAATAGAATATCTACAAAAAGTAGACGAATATCATCGTAAATGGTTAACCAATACATCAGACTGTATTGAAATAGATGGCCATGAAAGTGAAGATAATATTTTAAAACAAGTTAAAATGATTATAGACAAGCGACTATCGACATAACTACATTGTAATTTTTATTTATAAAGTAATTTATTTAGTTTTCTAACCAGTAGAACCAAAACCATTCGCACCACGTTCAGTTGATGGTAATTCGGATACCAATTTTATTTTAAAAGGCGTTAAATCACTAGAACATATTTGATATAATTTCATATTTTTTTCAATAACAAAAGGAGCAAAAAATCTAGTTGGTGCACCAAGATTACCTCTATAATTTTTATCAATAATACCAACACTATTTGCTAGCATCAAAGGATACTTGCTGATTGACGATCTAGGATATAAATAGTAAGGCAATGTTTCACCGGTTTTTGTATCTACCATCATACAAGATATAAGAAAGTTTATTTTTTTAACATCATATAAGTTTCCTTCAGTATCCATTGGAGCTGGTAAATCTAGACCAGAATCATCTTGATATTTACTAATTTTATTTGAACTGGCTAAATTATTATAATATTCTTTTATAGATACAAAATTGCTGTTATTAATAACCATATCATCTAACTTAACATAAAGTACTAAATCTTTCATTATAAATATATTTGTTTAGAATAATATTTTTAAATCAATTTTTATATTTATTTAAATAGTAGTTATAGTAAATATTAATGAATACATCATTAACTACATTTGAACAATTAAGACAAGAATGGCTTTCTTTGACTAAAGAAATAATATCTTTGGAAGATACCATTTCAAAACTTAAAAATAAAAGAGATACAATTGTAAAAGATTTGCTAAATCTAAATGAAACTAATAGTTTAAATACTAATATAGTAAAACTAGAAAAAAAACCAGTTAACGATATTTTATCATCTGAATCATCTGAATCTGATCTAAGTTTATCTTCAGCAGAATCTAATAGTGATATAGATACTGATTCAGATAGTGAAACGGAATAATTTTATACTTTATATATTATATTATAATGTATTATAATATAATATGGAAATAGAAAATAGTTATGATTTTTTAATTAAAACAATACTTGTAGGAGAACCAGGTGTTGGTAAAAGCAGTTTTTGTAATAAATATATATTTAACAAAGATGTTTTATCATATCAATCTACTATCGGTGTTGATTTTTTTACAAAAAAAATAGAAAAAAATGGTAAAATATATAAATTACAGATATGGGATACCGCTGGGCAAGATAAATTTAGGTCAATAGTTTCATCATATTTTAGAGATGCATCACTAGTATTATACATAATAGATTTAAATAAACAGAATTGCTTAGAACATTTCAAAAAATGGAAAAAACAAGTAGATAGGTATTCAACTAAAGATGTAGTACATGAAATTATTTTGGGTAACAAGATTGATTTAGGAATAAAGTGTAATATAGATGATATATTAGATACAATAAATGATATACCTTTTTTACAAATAAGTGTTAAAGAAGATAAAGATTTTAAACAAGTTGAAAGTAACATTGTAAATTTATTAGATAAATTTATTAACTATAGAAAATCAGATGATATCATAAAATTATCAGGTAATAAAAATAGTAGTAAGAAATGTTGTAATATTTAATCAGAAAAATTGTAAATAGGGTTGCGGATTGTTACATATTCAACTTCTTCTTTTGGTATATTTATATTATCTATATTAGCATATAAAAATTCTTTTAATTTTTTTCCAGTTTTTCGTGGACCATGGTTATTAATAATATGATTTCTCGGCTCATAAACTCCTAAATTTTTTATAAAAAATGGTATTTTTTGTTCAAAATCTTTTATATTACTAAAAGTTATTCCTGTAGTATTATTTACATATTTCCAACCACCTAATATATTCTCATTTACCAAAATTGGTAGATTATAACACATTGCTTCTGTTATAACTCTAGGGGAAGCGTCTATTTTATTAGGAATCAACAAGAATTTACATTTTTTATAATATTGTACATTTTCACCGTAGTTTAACCATCCTGTTTTTTTAACATTTTTTTCTATGTAGTCAGGTAATTTACAATTTTTTCTACCTACTAATAAACCTTTCAGTTTAAATTTACCACTTAATATTTCTATACATTTCTGTCCTAATGTCCAATTTTTATTATGAGAGACCCAGTCATCACATGAGCTGGTATCTGAAACTTTCGGACAATTATACATATAGTCAAATTCTTTTTCTATAGATTTATCAGGCATATGATTTTTATAATTAATAAAATCTGATTCACTTATTAATATATTATTTTTATCTTCAGGAAGGTATTTGCTTGGATTTTTAAAACAATGTAACCATAAATCACATATATCATGATACATTTTAGTATAATATATATTAGCCGGTTGTTTTAAATTATAGTTATCAAAATCTTTATAATGAATATCAAAATCTTTGTAATTATCGATAGGATTAGAAGGTAATCCTGGAAATTCCATATAACTAGATATACCAATAAACTTAAATTTAGACTTTAATGTTAAATAAGTTTTATAATCAAGAAGACTGGAAAACGGTTTAGATATAGCTACTACATTTAACATATTACCATTATTATCATAAAAATGAACAAAGACAGAACTTTCTCCTTTAGGTGGGTTTAGTGTAGGTAATAATTTACCAAAACCTTCAATACTTTTATTTTTATATAATAAATATAGTATAAACATTAGTAAAAAAATACTAAACAATTTTATCATATAAATTATAATAGAAATATAAAAATTGATATATTTTATATTTCTATTATAATTTATATTAATAAAATGAATAACGATGAACTACAAGCTAAAATAAACAAAGTTTTAAGTAAAAAATGGAAATACTCTAGTTTAAAAAAGAAACAAGAAGAAGTTGTTGTTAATTTTATAAATAAAAAAGATATTATTGCTATACTACCAACAGGCTATGGTAAATCATTATGCTATTTACTACCACCACTCGTAAAGAAAAAAGTAATTTTTATAGTTTCCCCATTAATATCTTTGATGGAAGATCAAAAAGAAAAATTAGTTGAACTTGATATACCAGTAAGTTGTCTTCATAGTAATAATCCTAATTTACATCAAGAATTGGATGATATCAGAAATAATAAGATTAAAATTGTCTACATGTCACCAGAATATTTAGTAAATGGTAAAGGCATTGAACTAGCAACATATTTAAACAATAATAAAAAACTAAAATTTTTAGCTATCGATGAAAGCCATTGTATATCTGGATGGGGACATGATTTTCGGGATAGTTATTTACATCTTTATAAATTTAGAGAATTATTTCCGAAAATACCTATTTTAGCAGTAACAGCTACTGCTACTACACGAGTTATAGATGATATTAGTCGTGAATTAAAGCTCAGAGATCCTATTATTATTAGAGAAAAGTTAGATCGCCCTAATATTTACATTAAATGTATTGACGCAAAAAAAAAAGACAAAAAAACAAAAGCGATTGATTATATACGCAACTTAATAAACCCATGGATAGATAAATATAAAAACGATAAAATTATTATTTATATGAATAGTAGAAAAGAGTGTGATAACTTATCAGACAATTTAAATGACAAAAAATATAATACAGTCGCATATCATGCTGGTATGGATAAATCTAAAAGAGAAAATATACAAACAAACTTTAATAAAGGTAAAATTAATGTAATTATTAGTACTGTTGCATTTGGTATGGGCATTGATCAAATTGTTAGATGTGTATTGATTATAGGCGCGCCTAAATCCATAGAAGATTACTACCAACAAATAGGCAGAGCAGGACGAGATGGTGAAAAAGCAGAAGCTATACTATTTTTTCAATCACAAAAAATTATGATGGCAAAAAAAATGAACGAAGAAGACACACACTTATCTAAACAATCTTCTTTGTTACAACACAAAAAAAATTGTTTAGATAATGTATCCAAATATTTCTACAGTACAACTTGTAGACGTAGATATATATTAAATCATTTTGATGAAATACCAAAGTTTTTCTGTTGTAATAACTGCGATAATTGCTGCGAATATAAATTAAAAGATTACACACGTAAAATATATAACTGCTTATTTAGTAATACAACTGTTAGTAAGATGTTTACACCAAAAGAAATAAATATGTTAATGATCAATAATGTAATTGATTATTATGACAACTTTACATCTGAATTAATAGATTGGAAAACATTAGTTGAAGTAAATAAAAAAACTTTAGAAAATTTGCCAAATAAGTATAGAATTAAAATAAAAAATATTTAGTTTAAAAAATAAAATCTATATATAGTTAAAGAAAAGATTATATATATATGTATAGAATCTAAAAGGCTCTTTAAGAGCAACAGGTAACGTATCCAAGTCCGGTCAAAGGAGGGCGACTTAAGATCGTCTGCTATACGCTTCGCAGGTTCGAATCCTGTCGTTACCAAGGGGTTAAACCCATCTGTTAATAATAATAGTATTCTTAGTGCTCTTGAAGTAAAAAAGCCCCCATGGCCCAATTGGATAAGGCGACTGCCTTCTAAGCAGTAGACTGTGGGTTCGAGTCCCACTGGGGGTTTATATAATATTGTCAATTAAGATAATTCTTAATTACACTTAACAAGTTAGAGACGAGGTTCAATTCCTCGAGTCCGAAAAGACTGTTGGTACTAGATAAACTAAAAAGGAATATGCATCAGCTCGTATAGCTCAGTTGGTTAGAGCGCCGTACTTATAATGCGGAGGCCGTGGGTTCGAACCCCACTATGAGCATTATCTCGTATAGCTCAGATGGTTAGAGCACCGTCCTAATAAGGCGGAGGCCGTGGGTTCGATCCCCATTACGAGAATCGCTCTGTTGGCCCAGTGGTTAAGGCGACCGGCTGTTAACCGGTAGATCGGAGGTTCGATTCCTCCACAGAGCGTGTCATTGAAATTGGACACAAACTAATTTTTATTCCCTGTGGTCTAATGGTCAGGATACATAGCTTTCACCTATGAGGTCGGGGTTCAATTCCTCGCAGGGAAGTACAAACACATATCACGGTCCCATAGTGTAGTTTGGTTAGCACACAAGACTTTGAATCTTGGAACCTGAGTTCGAATCTCAGTGGGACCTTGGCCTCTTAGCTCAGTTAGGCAGAGCATTCGGCTTTTAACCGAAGGGTCAGGGGTTCGAGCCCCCTAGAGGCTAATTGTATATACATATAAATGTACAGCATAAAAATTGATATTTCAATATATTGATTTTTCATCATATTATATACTTGTCGAGACCAACAGCAAGAACGATAACAACAACATTAAAAGTTACCGTTTTAAGGTCTCATGCAAACAGCATCTGCTCGCGTAGCTCAGTCTGGTCAGAGCGCCGTACTTATAATGCGGATGTCGCGGGTTCAAATCCCGTCGTGAGTACTTAGTTTCCAACAGCAAATTCTTCTTGCATTTTAGCACGAGGTTATAGGTTCAACTCCTATTATGGGTAATCCATATAGCTCAATCGGTAGAGCATCGTTTTATGGAAACTAGCAATATGATAGTTTAGCCAAGTGGTCGAAGGCAGGTGTACACCCCGGGAAACACCGTAGAGTACGCATCTTTCAGATGTCAAGCTCTCACGCGAGTTCGAATCTCGCAACTATCACCAAGGTAGCGTATCCAAGTCTGGTCAAAGGAAGGCGACTCAAGATCGTCCGCTATACGCTTCGCAGGTTCGAATCCTGTCGCTACCAGGGGGTAAAACCCACCATTATTAATTTTAAATTAATATAAATTCAAGGGCTCTTCAAGAGCAAATAAGATTCTTAAAAAAAGTACAACCAACAGCGCCTTTATTAAGTATAATCATATTTTTTAAAAGGTTGTACGCACTGGTCTCTTAGCTCAGTTAGGTAGAGCATTCGGCTTTTAACCGAAGGGTCAGGGGTTCGATCCCCCTAGGGACTATAGAAACCAACAGCAATAAAACGAAAAACACCTTTTAAATCGTTTTTAAGGTTTCACGCATCAAGCACTAAGGTAACGTATCCAAGTCTGGTCAAAGGAAGGCGACTTAAGATCGTCCGCTATACGCTTCGCAGGTTCGAATCCTGTCGTTACCAATTCAAAGACTAACAGCAAAAACCAAACACTTTATCTGACTTTTAATCAGACCTTTGGTTTTAAAGTCTTTTGCATTTGTCCGCGTAGCTCAGTCTGGCCAGAGCATCGCTCTTCTAAAGCGAGGGTCGTGGGTTCAAATCCCATCGTGGATATTTCTTTAATTTAAATAAATAATATTTATATATATACATATTATTTAACGCACATCATTCCTTTTTATTTTTAAAAGCTTTAATAAAAATTGATATTTAGACATATTGATTTTCCACCATATTATATGCTTGTCGAGACCAACAGCAAAAACAACAACAACAACGTTTTAAGTTACAGTTTTAATAAGGTCTTATGCAAACAGCATCTGCTCACGTAGCTCAGTCTGGTTAGAGCGCCGTACTTATAATGCGGATGTCGCGGGTTCAAATCCCGTCGTGAGTATTTAGTTTCCAACAGCAAGTTCCCTTTGCATTTTAGGCCGGGGGTTGTAGGTTCGATTCCTACTATGGGTAACCCATATAGCTCAATGGTAGAGCACCGTTTTATGGAAACTAGCAACAAGGTAACGTATCCAAGTCTGGTCAAAGGATGGCGACTCAAGATCGTCCGCTATAAGCTTCGCAGGTTCGAATCCTGTCGTTATCAATTAAAGACTAACAGCAAAAACCAAACATAAAATCTGACTTTTAATCGGAACCTTTGGTTTTATAGTCTTTTGCACCTGCTCGTGTAGCTCAGTCTGGTTAGAGCGCCGTACTTATAATGCGGATGTCGCGGGTTCAAATCCCGTCACGAGTATCAGTAACCAACAGCACCCCCCGATCCAATAAAGGCGGGTCGCGTAATGCTTCGTGGGTTCAAATCCCTCCACACCCATCCTAAGGGTGTGTATCCAAGTCTGGTCAAAGGAAGCCCTTTACTATGGTTACTAGCAACAGGTAGTGTATCCAAGTCTGGTCAAAGGAAGGCGACTTAAGATCGTCCGCTATACGCTTCGCAGGTTCGAATCCTGTCGCTACCAAGAGCCTTAAAAAATAGGCAATTATTCACAACGGCTCTATAAGAGCAACAGGTGACGTATCCAAGTCTGGTCAAAGGAAGGCGACTTAAGATCGTCCGCTATACGCTTCGCAGGTTCGAATCCTGTCGTCACCAAGTCGTCTATTTTTCAATAGACAATTACTAATCATGGCTCTTCAAGAGCAACAGGTAACGTATCCAAGTCTGGTCAAAGGAAGGCGACTTAAGATCGTCCGCTATACGCTTCGCAGGTTCGAATCCTGTCGTTACCATAGTGCCCAACAGCAACTCCTCGTTTCTTCTGCCTTTTAAGCTGAACGACGCGGGTTCGATTCCCGCACAGGAAGGATGTTGGCTCCCCCTGGCCCTGGAGGGTAGTTATACAACATGGGCACATGCATTTTCTTTAAAAATAATTTTAAAATTTTAAAATTATTTTTATTACTTTGTGATCATTATTTTTTTACGTTGCGATCATAAATTTTTTCACTTTGTGATCATTATTTGTTTACGTTGCGATCATAAATTTTTTCACTTTGTTATCATAAATTTTTTACGTTGTGATCATATATTTTTAACTTTATTTTAAATTGGATATTTATATATATATTTAATCTAATCATATATATATTATATGTCAATGGATAATAAGAATAAATTGTCAAATGGTATAAATAAAGAATCTAATATTAATAGTGAATTTGATAATAATAAAAATGATATAACAAAAGAACTTGACAAATTTAAAAAAATTTATAATAACATACTAAATAATTTATATATAGAAGGATTTGAACAAGATTTTGATCAAACATCTGAATTAGAACAATTACTCGAAGAACAATTAACAACAAAAATTAGTAAATCTGAATTACAAGCATTGGCGCAAGAGTTTGAAAAAAAAATAACAGATAAATCAGATAGATCTGAATTATTAAAACTAGCAACTACACTTGTCTCTAAAATAAATAAAGAAGCAGAGAATAGAAGAGCTGGATTACAGGAAAATAGTCAAAGCTTTCAAAAAGAAATTAATACTAAAACGAAGATTCTTGATGAAAAATATATATGTTTACAC
>Ga0099797_100003_pt1 | contig 155545 bp, 178 predicted proteins | sample Uncmet_Sort48C_1_FD_89871 | JGI IMG/M metagenome (GOLD analysis project Ga0099797, IMG submission 89871) | Marine eukaryotic communities from CALCOFI LINE 67, Pacific Ocean - C012_Sort48C_1 | ecosystem: Environmental > Aquatic > Marine > Oceanic | place: Pacific Ocean: Monterey Bay | collected...
GCGAATAAGGACGGTGGTGATAGAAAATTAGTATTGGGTGAAAATACTTTATCATTTCAGGAGTTTACATTAGCAAATTCAACCGAATTTGTAGCTACAGCCGCGCGGCAACGCACTTTCAAAATAACACCCACAGCACCCGCATTGGCTCTATTACAAAATGGTAAAATTAAAGTAGGTGATATTTTTGAAGTAAGCGGTGGCGAGGTGACGGATGGAGCTGTAGATGAAACTTGGATTAACTCTGTTTACCGCGTCACTCATATTAAGGATAACAACAATGATGATGTCGATATGACCGACCCTGACAACCATGAAGATGCCGATTATTTCGTTATTGATAACGATGATGATCCTGCCAACACTGCTGCTGCTGACCTCACAAACGCAAATGGTGCTACCGATGGTGTTGTTCCAGATGCCCAGGCCAAAATTAAGTTTAGAAAGTTGGTTCAGATTCGTAAATTCGCAGAAGGAGGTGTTGATTATTTTTATTTAGAATAAACATATTATTTGAAAAAAAAATATTATGTATTTTATGTATAAATGCCAAAAGTAGGAAGAGCTCGATACTCAAGATATGTAGATTCTATGTCAGTTAGAAGAAATCTTGTAAAATTTAGAAAAGATAAAATGTCTGCCTCAGCACAAGTATTAGATGCCGAAGGTGTTGCCGGTGGTGGTGGTGGTAACTTAGCTGGCGAGGGTAATACTGATTTAACTTTAGGAGATGCGAACAATGATGGAAGTATTACAATTAAAAGCACCCACCCTCAAGAAAATAATATTGCAAAAACAACTACAGACTTTTCAAACTAACTATTATATAAATAATTTGCTTAATTATTTATCTAAATTTATTCTATAAATGCCAAAAGTTAATTTTGAGGCTTCAGCACATGGTAAAAACTTATGGGTAGCAGTTGGTGAAGATATGGGCAGAAATAACGCAGCAATATATACATCTCCAACACCCGATTTTAATAATGCAACAGAAAGAACATCGGCCAGTAATTCCATAATTAATTGCATTGTATCTGGTAAGGATAAATTTGTATGTGGACATAAAAATGGCCAGTTCAGTTATTCTTTAAATGGTATTAACTGGCAGGTAAGTAATGCGCACGAGGCGGTTATTGGAAATTTTGGAATTACGACTATCAAATATGAAAATAATAAATTTGTTGCTATTGGTGGCACTAATATATTTCACAGTGATGATGGTATAACATGGAATGTTATCGATATCGGGAAAGCGGCCGGCGGCCTCCTTGAAGGCACGGCACATACGCCGGGAAATTTTCAAGGAAGCTTAACATATAATAGTCCTGAAAATAAATGGTTTGCTATTAGCAGTAAAATAATTTTTGAATCTGGAGATGGTGAAATTTGGAATTTTGACGACCAATATCATGACGGAGGAGCAAGCGCAAAATTTCCCGACAACACAATGTTTAAAGATTTAGATTGCAACCCCAACAATGGTATTATGGTAGCTGCTGCCACCGATGGTTATGCGGTATATGACCCCGCGCAACAGGAAGCCACAAAATGGAGTTGGTTCGCTGCAAATGCTGATGGTCTTCCAGATTTAGAGAGTGTCGCAGGACCTCACCATTTTGAAGGTGTTATTTATGCAAATGACAAATTTTATATTGGTGGTAAAGACAAAATGGGAACAGATGATAATGGCCAAGATGCAGACGATAAAGCTATATTTTGGGAAAGTAATAATGATGGCGCAAATTGGACAAAAGTAGATACAGGTAACCTATTGGCAGACGGTCAAATTATTACAGGATTTTCATATTCTGATAATTCACTTGTTATAACTTGTGATAAAAATATTTTGCACTTACCTTTTCAGGGTGGTAGAGAAATTTTACTAGGTGGAAATATTTCTGTGGAAAATAACTTATCCACAAAAGGTTGTCATATTAGTATCGAAGGTGTATCTGAACATGGAAATAAGGATACTGAAATGAAATTAGTATTACATGGTGATTTAGAAGTTAGTAATAAGAAAATTAGTATTGAAAGTAATGACGATGCTAATAAATTAGAAGTAAAAGGAAATTCCAAAATTGACCAAGATTTAACCAGTGATTCTACACAACCTGTCAAATTTCATCATGTTGAAATTACAAAAGGATTAGATACTGCTGTTACTGTAGCCACCATGGACGATATTGATTATAAAGATGAATATAATACAATTTTGGGAAATGAAGCAGCTGACCCCGATGCCCCAACAGTCACGGAAAAAATAGATGCATTATTGAAAGCATTGAATATTACTGTCGCCGCCGGCGGAGCATCTGGTAGTGGTTCCGATGGTCAGATTGTAAATGGTATTATTAAAATTAAAAAAGCTTTTGGTGGTCAGTATTTAAATGTAAACACTCCAGACCCTGACCCCTTTAACAAAGCTGACACCGACGTAGAATCAGAATTAGCACTAACCGACATCAATGGTAATTTTTCACTTTCTGCTGAGGTAACAGCAGTGCTGAATACTGATGCCGTCAATGGCGGCTTTTTTATTGAAATTAAACCAATTACTGCTGCTGCTTTAAAAGCAAGAAATACATATGTTGGACAAGTTGTAACAAGACCAACATATGATAAACAATCCGATGAAAATGTAGATATGACTTTTTCAAATGTATTACCTGAGACTGACTATACAAGTAAAAATATAGCTATTACACCGTTAACAACGATTAAAAGTAAGATGGTTAGCGACGCTGCCGCCGCCAACGCGGGTGAAAGCAACACCGCTGTCACTAATGCAAATAATGCTGTGAAAGATACATTTAATATTGATGGTGAAGAACTTAATGAAGTTGACCCATATTCCGTTTTGGAAGAACCTGATGATGATGAAAGAGATAAAGCTAAAAAGGTTTTGGATAGAATTAGTGAAGTTATGACAATTACAGATTCTATTGTAGCTTCTACGAAAAACGCAAGTATTGCTGCCGCCAATAAAGGAAAGAGTCGAGATGATGTTTTTGCTAAAATAGCAACTACTTATACAGGTAACAATCTTTCAATTATGGGCAATGGGGGTAATGCGTCTAAAATTAAAGATGAAAAGGTTACTGAAATTGTTAATACAGTAGTTACTGGTGCTAATGCTGGTGATGACCGAACCAATACTAAAAAGGTTGTTGATAGTTACTTAGTTCAAGCAAGAGTAAAACGTGAAGAAGATATGGATACTACATCGGCCACCGACGCCTTACAAAAAACTAATAATACAGTTGAAAAATTTAAACAGCGCATAGCAAAAGAATCTAAATTCGTAAGAGCTCTTAAAGAAGTAAAAGAGAGAGTCCCAGATTTTGCCGATTTCAATGATAATCCAGACGCTATTAATACAGAATTTATTAAAGATGAAATTGAGTCAAAAGAAGAACTCACATTTACAAAAAGCACTCCTATTGCATGGGAAGCTAACGATAAAGATACTCACACCTCAGAAGTAGGAGTCCTAGTTGATGGTAAAGAAGAAGATAATTTTACAGCTACGTATAAAGTGATTACTGATGGTAATGCAACAATTTCATTAAATAGTAACCCTTCTAATTTAACACTTAAAACAAAGTATAAAAAGAATCAAATTACAATTACAGTAACTAATATACCCATTGGTCAACATGTATTAGAACTTAAGGCAAAAATCCCAGAAGCGTCAGAAGATTTGGCTATATTTAAAAAAATTAATATTACTAGAGATCCTCCAAATGACGGTCCAGTCACATTACCAGCACCCGAATTCACAACTCAAGCAACACAAGTTGAACAAGCTGAGGATGATGCCGATGAAACTGAAATATTAGATGTTGGTATTGACCCTGATAATGATGAGATTCAAATTGAAGATATTGAAGACCCTGATAAAGAAAAAGTTACAAATGTATCTAGAGAGTTTAAAATTAAAACTTTGAATGACAAAGCTGCTACTAATCCGGATGATATAGTAAAAGGATTATTTGTAAGACCTAGAAAGTTTGGTTTATACAAAATAGGATTAATTGTTAGAAGAAAGTCACCCAACACTAACCTACTTGTTCGCAAAATAATATTTTTGTTGGTTAAACCAAGATACAAGATAAAAACACTAAAATTTGATGTCACGAAGAGGGTTCAGATAAATCTTTTTTGGAATCGTTCAATAATAAGTATAGACACTGGTAATACTTATAAAGGTAAAACTAAAACAGCATTGGAAATTGTAAAACAAATTAGAAAATCAGCTATATACAGTAGATTACCATTTACTGTAAGTTTTGATAGATTTGATGGTAATGATGCAATAATTAAAATGAAGGGGAAAGTTGCCAAGAATGGATTCAATTTCTTTTACACCGATTGGGTATACGATTTTACACCATTTACAATTAAATTGGCAGATATTGCCATAAATGCATTATATACGCAGGATAATGGTGGTATTGATATAATTAAACTAGTTGAAAGCGACGTAAGTGCAACTGTAGCAATGTTGAAATTACCTGGTGGATACAATGATGAAGACGATAAAAATATTCGATGGACTATTGTATCAGGAGATGGTGTAACATTGGATGATCCTGATGATGACACTAATAACAAATTATTAAAAGTCAGTAAAGATGGTGATATTAAAATTAAAGTAGAATATATAGGTAGTGGTGGGAATGCACCTGACATAACAGAAAACATTATAGATATTACAGTAGTGCCACCAGCATTAGGTAACCAAGCTACCGTTGTTGTTAATACAGTAAGTGGTAAGGTATTCGGTTACAGTATAACTGAACATGAGTTTAATGTCTTTTCAGGTAAATTCAATAATCCTTTAGATGGAAACTTGGGAAATATAGTCCCTAGTCAAAATCCTGGTTATAATCTCATTCAGGGTCACGCAGATTCGAATGGAACTTTTATTGCATATAATGAGGGAGGTGGAAATATTGGAGGTAAGAAAAACTATGTTGAATTGTTTACTATTGCTGCCGGAGATAGAAATAATCAAATTACAGAAATTACCTTATTTTCCGCATCAAATAAAAACCCATCAGGAAATGCAATAGAAATAACACCAGAAATAAGGTATTCTACATTTGACTTAGCATAAATTTATTTATTTTAAAAATATTTTTAAAATATATATGACATTACAAATAAATGGTAATAATAATTTTGAATTTATAACATATAATTATGACCCTAGTTTAGTAGATTCTATAAATGTAGCTAATAATGATATTGAACAAGATGATGTGAGAAATATTATTAGTCCTCCTGATGGAAACACCCCTGCCCATCCACATATTGCAAATATTGACGAATTCAAAAAACAGTTTTACACATCACCATTTATTAATATGAGCCAAGGTGCAAGTATTCAATCGGAAAAAGCTGCTTATGAGGATCTTCTAGAAATGGGAGCACTGGATAGAGATAAAGCTATTCCACCTTATCCTGGGTCATTAGTAACTATTACAGGTAATACTACTGATTTTGTAAGAAGTAGATTTGACTATGATAAATTAATAAATATTATTGTTCAAAAATTTAATAATGTTGGAAAAATTTATAATCCTGAAGATATTGCTAATATTTTAAATGGAAATATTGGAGGTAATCATGAAATATTAACTGAATTAGACATGGATGCTGATGATTTTTGTAAGGCTATATTTCAATTACCTGTGAAAAACTTTAATGAATTAGGATTATATTCAGAAGTATTTTCAATAAATAGTTTAATTAATGCTAATAATGCAACAGCTTCATCTCTAGCAATTCCAAGTTTTGACACAATATCACCAGAAAATCCGACTATAACCTTTCTTCCTGATTTTACAAATAACACCACACCATTAAACGTTACATTGACAGACGATGTTGTAAAATGGGAATATTCTGTTGACAAGGGAAGTTCATGGACAACTATAAATGTCATACGTGATAATGATAGAAACATAACAAGCGAAACTTCTTTTACATTAGCCGACAATACCTATATCGAATATGATATTGGCATACGAGCGTATGATTATACCGGTAATTCTTCTACTACTTGGAATGGTAACACTGTTGTAGTAAAGTCTACACCTCCTACTGTTGTTAGTGCCAGATTATTATCAAATAGAACAAGTATTGAAATTATTTTTGATGATACTATTGATTTAGCTGCTGGTGCTGGTGCTGCAAGTAATTTTAATTTTAATCAAAGTCCTTCTCCTGATATAACTGAAGCTTCAGTATATTCAGTTACAGAAAGTGAAACCGATACACCAAAATTAGTATTAACAATAAATACTTTTACCATATTTACTACTCCTTTAACAATAGGTTTTAATACAAATAAGATAAAAGACAAATATGGTAATACTATAGATATTGCTAATCAAAATATATTTATAGAACAAAATGTTGAATTATATTTGAACAAAATAACTGGTGACTTATATTACAAAACTACTGAAAGTAATATTAATGTGTTCCAATTAAACTTTGATAATGTAAATATAACAAGTATAAGCGAGATTTTAACTGATTTTAATGTAGTGTTGGGCGGAAATGGCAAATCTATGGTTGGTTATGCAAATAATACAACAACAAACTTAGCACAAAATGCTTGGACTAAATTATTGAAGATAACTTCTGGGAATTTAAATAATATTGCTTTAGCAAATAGTCATAATATTTTTACAGATGGAACAATTATTTATAATACAATTGGATTTACGTTAGCTAGTAATATTCCTTAATAATTTTATATTTAAAAAAAAATATAAAATAATTATATAAATGCCAAAGCCCCCTGTAAGAGGAACATTAAAAACTAATTCTGACGTAGGTGATGACGAATCTGGTGATAGATTTAGATTAGCAAATCATATTTTATATACTATGGACACTGATAACAATCCTGTTAATGATTCACGAGATTTCGGCTGGGTAGATGCACCAGTTAATTATAAAAATTATGTTGCTGATTGGAATGGAGACAACAATATCACCGGATTGGATTTATCTCAACTTTGTAGTTTGGGACCAATTAATCATGAAACCAACCAAAGTAATTGGCCCGACATGGTTAAACCTTGGGCACCAAATACTGTCAGTGATGTCGATGCACTTACCTCTGCTGATACAGATAATAGAGTGGTAACACTAACATTTAATTATGATTTAGATAAAAACTCAACTGCAACAAATGATGATTTTGCTATTCATAAAAAAAGTGACCATGCAAAAGTAGTCGGCGCAGTAAATTCGGTTGATCATACTGCAACCAAAAGTAAAGAATTGAAAATAACATTAAATAATGATTCAACATGGGACCTATTAGAAGATAATTATTATGTTAAACATACTAGAAGTGAAGCGAGCACTATTAGATTCGATACAACAAATGACAAAATATGGGACTTTGACAGTGGCAACTTTTCATTAGATGCTTCAAATTTTGAACCAAAAGCAACTATTTCTGCAGCAATGCCGGCGGGCGCCATCGATAGTGGAGACAAATTTAATGATGATTTGACAATTACTGCTACTTTTAATAGAGACGTTCAAAATGTCACTAAAAACCATTTTGAAATTAAAGATAAAAATGATGTTATTGTTGATTTGACCGGAGAGCAAATAACGCTGACGAAAAATAGCGATAAGATATATAGTATTACAGTTCCAGTCGATAAATTTGTTACTCAGGAGGGTATATATAAGATTAAAATTCTAAAAACGAATCCATCCAGTGAAACTATTATATCAAAAAAACATACTTCATTAACAGCCGTAGATTCTGAAGAATTTCAACTTACATTTGATAGTTTGCCACCAACATTTGATAGTGTAGTAATTGATGCTGCAGGAACTACTGTTACTCTAACAATGAGTGAAAATGTTGTTCTATCAGATACTGTATCCAACCATGCAGCCGATTTTTCAATTGCTGGTCAAACTCCTATTAATATGAATCAACCTTCTGATAATAAGCTACAATTTACTTTAGCTGCCAACGACAAAATTTTTAAGGATGTAACTTCAGTTACTATTGATTACACCGCTCAAGGAGGAAGAACACTAACAGATGAGGTTGGAAACGCTATGGCAAATGGAACTAACGTAACATTGAACGGCGATGCTGTTACTAACGAAAGCAAACAGGCACCACCAGCAAATAATACAACATATGGTGACACGACCACGAACAACCTCGATGATTTAGACATGCATATTATATATGATGGAGATACCGGATTATTATCGGTAAAAAGATGGAACTCTTTAGGTGAGAAAAATGCTCAAATGCTTTTCCGAAATGAATCAGACCAAACCGAACTATTTGAATTATTTACATATACTGGGTCCGACACAGCTGTCGCTGACACTATAAAAACTTATGATGCATTTGGTAGAGGAACATTAGGATTTACGCAAAACAATGATATAACAAAAGTCGCGTCAGGCTTCGGTGGAGCGAACACCTTACAATTTGGGTGGGGTCCGACTTCGGGGAACGCCGACCGAAATGCTATCACAAATACTAATACAACATTTTACATTAATGAAAATGGAGAATTACCATTATTTATCATAGCAGATACCGCGCCAAATCCAAATGATCGCAATCTCGAAGATATGAACATTTCTGGAACAGCCTCGGACATTGCAACCAAACAAGGAAATGCTTGGAAACCATCTAAAACCAAACTGGATGCTGTATTTGCTGTCACTGGTTTTAAGTTGTTCTTTGGTGGCCCTACCCCCTTTGAAATTAGCAGCGCCGATGGCACGTTTGACGGCACCAAAAAGGCAAGAATAGAATTTAAAAATTTAGCCGACTAAAATTTTCAACCGCATAATTTTTTAATTATTCATATTTTTTTAAAATATGTATAATTATATTATATACAATGTCTTGGGATAATTTTGGAAATTCAGACTTTACAGGAATGAAGTTTGATTATGATGCTTTATTAAAAAATTTACGAGATTATACTAATAATCAGCTAGGCAAGTCTACAACATTAGAGCATTGGCAAACAGCATTAACAGATGAAGATGAAGAATATACTAGTGACCTATCATTTTTAAACACTTACGGTCCACCCTTTTCTAAACCAAACATGATAAAATACATATGTTTATCACCATTTATGGGACAGCCCGTCCTTACAACGGTTTTTAATTCATATAATAATATATTACAAATCAATAAATTATTTAGAGACCAAGCAATAAATTTCAATACTGTTGCAAAATGTATCGCAGCTGCTGTTCCAAACATAAGTAATGAAGACTCTTGGAGTAGTTTTGGAAATTCAGACTTTACAGGAATGAAGTTTGATTATGATGCTTTATTAAAAAATTTACGAGATTATACTAATAATCAGCTAGGCAAGTCTACAACATTAGAGCATTGGCAAACAGCATTAACAGACGGGAATGAAGAATATACTAGTGAACTATCATTTTTAAACACTTACGGTCCACCCTTTTCTAAACCAAACATGATAAAATACATATGTTTATCACCATTTATGGGACAGCCCGTCCTTACAACGGTTTTTAATTCATATAATAATATATTACAAATCAATAAATTATTTAGAGACCAAGCAATAAATTTCAATACTGTTGCAAAATGTATCGCAGCTGCTCTTCCTAATATACCAGCACTAACTAGTGGACCTACTATAGATGAACCCAGTAATAATAATTATAATGTTGTTATCTATGGGAAAGAGTATATCCAAGAATTTACTGTTAGTGATACTAAAGAAGTGACAGCTGACACTACTCCTTCAATAACATTAACTGGAAATTTGAGCGGCAACACATATACTTTAACTATTGATTCTAATAATTTAATACAAGGTGAAACTTATGATATTACTTTAACACCAAATGATGGAACAGTTGATGGAACTGCAATTACATATACTCTTACTGTTGAAGCAGCATTAGCAATAGATATTTCTGATATATCAACATTTATTGGCAAAAATGGTGGAGAATTAGGAACCGCAATAGCAACTAAAGAGGTCACATGGGCTCTTACTGGAACTCACTATGACAAATTTGAGATTGATACCGGTATTGTAAGTGTTAAGAGTGCCACGGAGCCAGGTCAATATAAATTTATAATAAAAGCTACAGGCACCACAGATGCAAGTAAAAAATATAGTGAAGATGCCATAGAAAGTGCTGAAATTACCGTAAATGTTTTAGGAGTGCCTACCGTAACATATAATGATGTAGAAGCATCATCGGGTGATAATATAACAATAACTGGAACATTAGGTGACACTGTAACTAGTCAACATACTGTCGTTATGCAACTATGGAATACCACAGCAGAAAATGCTTTTGCTGATATTCCAGATAATCATGCTAATTGGGTCCAGAGACATTATTTTGAAACTGTTGATGATGATGATGATACTTTTAAAGACTATAAAATTACATATGGATATTGGTCAAAGTCAGCCATAGCAACTTATTTTCCCATTGGAACATTGTTCAAATTTAAGCTAGTAGCATTTGCAGGCAGTAATTATGATAGTGACACCACAAAATTAATAACACTTATTCCCGACACCGGAAAAACATATACCATACCTCCTATCAATTTAGAAAAATTAAGTATTATAGATCATGACTTTGCCACCGACACACGTAAATCATTGGGGGCAGCTGGTATTACGGTTAATTGGAATAAAAAAGATGACGGTAGTGGTTTATTAGTAAAAAATTTAATAATTCGTGATACTACTGTTTCAAACCCAATCGATGTTGATTCTGCGGCGACTGATGGTTTTACCTATTACGAATTAAATCCAGAAATCCCAAATTCTGCTATATATAAGATTGGATATACAATTTATGATTCTGACGATGTGAATAATAAAGTTGACATACCAACGAATGACTATAGAGCATTATCATATGTGGCGTGGAATAGTAAATTTACTGTAACTCCAAACGGATCTGGAGGTTCTTATACAATAAACGATTCTAATAGTAGCATCACAAATAGTGGTTCTATAAAAACATATTTAGAACGTGGAAAAACATACAAATTCAGTGGTAGCACGATCCACCATCCATTTTACATTAATTCTAGAGTCAAGAGCACCAGTGATATTGTTGGTAAAAATTATGATGATAATAGACTATTAAAGTCTGGATATGATGTTAATATTATTTCTTCCGATGATGGAAATAAGTATGTATTTAATAATGAAGGCAGTTATAATGAAAATATTAAATATTTTTTAAAAGACGGAACTTATACTATTAAAAATGTCCCTAAGGAACATCCTATTGCTTTATTAAATAATGGAATATCAGGAATTAATTATAGTGTAGTAAATGATACTCCAATAGTTATTAAAGTTAGTGGTGGTCAAAATGAAGCTTCTTCTAGTGGTGATTATTTTGTATTCAAAGATGCAAATGATCAACCATTAAATATGGGTAGCTTCCGATTTATGAGAGGAAGAACATATCAATTTACATCTAACGGTTTTAATCCGTATCATAATTTTCGAGTTTATTCAAAAGGCAGTCTAGTAGGAACAATACCTAACATTGGAGGAAGTTTAAATGTAACAATAGCGACTGATGAAGTAGAAGGGACCGGAACCCGTGATAAATTTTACTATAGATGTCAACCACACCAAGGCATGTTTAGAAATTTGAAACTATTAGTTAAAGAAGTAGATATAGATAGTGTAACATATGATTATGATTTTTATTATGGAGACGTAAATGTAACGGTAAGTGATGATTTTGATAAAGTAAGTGCATATTGTTATTATCACGGTTATATGGGCGGACAAGATTTATTTAAATATGGCAATCCAGTATTTTACGGCATTAGTAATGGAACATTAACAGGAAAGGGTGGAAAATATAATCCAATTCAGAATGCTAGTGAAAGTATTTATATAACTATACCTACTGATTTCGATGGTGATTTGTATTATTTTTGCACCGTGCACTCCGACATGAAAGATTATTTTGTATATGCTAAAAAACCTACAATTTCGAGTGATATACCTAATAGTTTAGAATTAAATCTAAATGGTGTTGATGGCAACATAAAAACAACCCTTATTATAGGAACTGTTTCTATTGGTAATATGGATACTGGTGTAACTCCATCATTCAATATAACAGGAACTAACTATGAAAAATTTGAAATAGTTAATAATGCTAGTGATGGTGAAGATGCAGTTTGGAATTTACAATTTATTTCGAATGAAGTAGCCCCCGAAACTTATGATTTGACAATAGAAGTTATAAATACACTTGTAGCTGATAGTAAAAGTGGAAAAAATACTAGTAGTATAAATATAAACTTTGAGGTTATTAATAATTTAGCGATTATTTGTTTAACTACAGAAACAAATATAAATATTGTTAATAGTGGTGGTAATAAATACTATGTATTTAATGGTAAAACAGAATATGTTTCGGATGAAAAGTATGGTTTATTTACTGGAAATTATACATTTAAAGATATTCCCCAAGAGCATCCTATGGCCTTATTGAATAATGGAAAAACAGAAAAAATTTCTTATAGTGTAGTAGATGATACTCCAATAGTTATTAAAGTTAGTGGAGGACAACAGGGGAGTCCATATAGTAGTGGTGATTATTTTGTATTCAAAGATGCAAATGATCAACCATTAAATATGGGTAGCTTCCGATTTATGAGAGGAAGAACATATCAATTTACATCTTCTGGTTTTTCATCAAATCATAATTTTCAAGTTTATTCAAAAGACTCTCTCGTGGAGGACGGAACAATATCTAATAGTGGAGGAAATTTCGATGTAAAAATACCGGATGATGAAGTAGAAGGGACCGAAGTCCGTGATAAATTTTACTATAGATGTGGACCACACGCAGGCATGTATAGAAATTTGAAACTATTAGTTGACGAAGTAAATAGTGCAACATATGATTTTTATTATGGAGACGTAAATGTAACGGTAAGTGATGATTTTGATAAAGTAAGTGCATATTGTTATTATCACCGTTATATGGGCGGACAAGATTTATTACAATATTCTTTACAATGTCAAGATAAAGACCCACCTGTAGTAACAATTATTTCTAGTGCAACTGGAACTACAAATGAAGAATTTACAGTAACAATTACAAGTGACGAACTTCTTAAGAATGAATTAACACTTGCTATGATAAATGTTACTGTAAATGGCACAGTTATAGATGAAAATGCAATAAAGAATTTTAATACTGCTCCAAGTAAGAAAATATATACATTAGATATAACTCCGCCAATAAATGACAGTGGTAATATTGTAATAACTATAGATAAAGAGAATTTACAGGATGCTTTAGGTAACAAACCCACTGAAAATGCTACTGGTTCACAACTTTTTGATACAAAGCCAGCTGACTTAACTATCACAGGCTCTCCAAATACTACGGTAGTTGAAGATAATCTATATACATTTACTCCTACAGCAAGTAATGGTATTGGAACAGTTGAATTTTCTATAAGTAATAAACCTGATTGGGCAACCTTTGAGGCGGCGTCCGGAAAACTTTCTGGAACACCTGAAAATCAACATGTTGAAACTTACTCTAATATTACAATATCAGTTAATGATGATAGAAATAGTTCTGTCAGTTTGCCTGTCTTTTCAATCCAGGTAACCAACGTGTCTATAGAAATTAATGAGATATCAAATCAAGAAACTATAACAACATTATCCCCAATAAATACAAATGTATTATATGTGACAGCGAATGATCCAATAGATGTAGCTAAAAGCTTCGTAACTCTTGTTAGTTCACCATCAACACCTTCCGATTTATTTAAATTAGTAATAGATGAGAGTGATAATAAAAAAGTGTGGCTTAAGCTAAAAACACAAATAACAACAGCAAGAAGACAGGATGCTATAGCAATTACAATAAGTGATACACACTCCACCGTATCAAGTTCAGTTTTTCAAAGTGATGAAATACTTATTGATGTTAGTGAGGGAACTACATCAGAGCCTACACAGGATAATTTATTTACTGTTAGAACAGAAGGAGGTAGATATGTCATCTATAAAAACGATGAAGAACAGCCACAAACATTAAAATTACAACAAGGTGTTTATAAATTTAATAAAACTGCTAATAATGCAGACAAATTTAGTTTATATGCAAATTCAACTATTGTAGGTTCAGAGACTTCTCAAATTATTACTGTTAATATTAATTCATTAATGCCTGTGATTTATTATAGAAGTTCAGACAATACTTCAACTGGAGGTTCAATACAATTATTACCACCTTGGGTGGGAGACCCCGAACAAAGTGGAGCTACATAATGATAATTATTTAGTAATATGTTTTAAATAAAATATATTACTTTTTATATATAATGAGCCGAACGATAATTAACGGAAACGGTTGGTATTTGTTTGGAGTGGACCACGGTGCTACAATACAACAAGATATAGAAAAAGGAAGAGGCACAGGCGCTAATTCATCAATTTTAGACCAATATATTGTAGGAAATCATAGTGCAAAAGTTGAATCTGCATATGTTGTTCAAAAACATAATCCTATTAGAGCATGGATTACAAAAGATGATACTACATCTACTACATTTGACACAAATACTAATTTAAAACAAAGAAGTGGAACTGATGCCTTAACATATAGATGGTTTTGGGATGATGAACCTATATATACGAATTCGGGAAAATCTACTCTTTTAGAGAGTGCCTCTTATGTTTCAACTGTTGAACGTTATTCTACTAATACTACTATTGCTACTTCCACAACAGATGCAGAATATTTTACTAACTTAAGTGTTGAAATCAGTAATTCCGATGGTGATAAAGTAAGTGCAAATTTTAAAAAGGTTGTTATTTATGGAACAAGTAAATCTGATACAGTTGCAACTAGTAATACAGAAGAAAATACTTGGACAGGTGAATTAAATGGTGTGTTACAAGTTAAAGTGAATGATAGCTCTTCTTTAACCTATATTGCATGGTATAGAAAAGACCCAGATGGCGAATTATTTGATCTAAGTGATGCGTTGAAATTAACTAATGATGATACTTCTTCTAGACTTATTAAAAGTGGTTTGTTAAGTGAAAATAATACACATACTATAGGTGGTGATGATGCTAGTAAAGTAATATATGTTGTTGTTGGTTCTACTTTAGTCTCTGTGGGAACTTCTGCAACTACTACTTCAGTTTACGAAATATATGAAAATATTGGTGCAGCACATGACCCATTTGAACGTAGAAATTGGCAAGCTGTAATTTATCCACCATCTACAGTCAGTGGAACAAATGGTGTTAACACATGGAAAAACACTACTAATTCTACTTTAGGCGTTTGGGTTAAAGTTACCGATTTTTTTGATACTGTTGCACCAGTTAGGTCGGCGGAGACAAATCCAGCGACTAAACATGTAATGGCAGATCATAGTGAACAAATCAAAAAACAAGTTATTGATATGGAATTTTCAAAGCCATTACTTTTAGAATACGTAAATGTAACAGACTTTACTGTTACTATTGGAGACACCAGAGGTAATGTTGGAGATTCAACGACTGGAAACAACCAAATATCTTCACAAATGGGATATCCTACGGGCGGCTCTTTTGATGTGATACCATTATCTGTTGCGACAAAAAGGGGTAATGGTAAAACTGGTGCAGAAAAAGCAAATCATGATGATTCTATTTCTGCTGATAATATTTTACGAATAATTTTACCAACATACAATGGTAACCCCACCCAGGCAAATAATGCAGCTATCGGTCGGGACACGTTAACCGTGAATGGTGCCGTGAACGATTCTAATGAGGTCATTGTGGACAGTGTTGGGAATGTTGACATAGGACATCATTTACTTAACAATTCTTCCGTTAAAGTTGTTAATTTGAATGAAAACACACTTACACTTTCACAAAATGTAACGCTCGCAGATGACGAACAAATAATATTTGACGGTGACCCAAAATATAATTATCCATATATTTTTAATGATGATAATGTTACAGTAAGTTATACTCGAACTGGTTCTGGAGCTGGAACAATCTTAAAAGATACATCAGCATATGACGGAACTAGTTCTGGCCTCAGGAAAAGGGTTAACTTCTACTATGTGCTAGCAGTCGATGGTAATGGTGATTTTACAATTGCTACTGATTCGGGTGGGGATGCATTAACTGGAGCAGCGTTAACTACTGCGATAAACAATGTTGGTGGATGGACAGCATCTGGCACAGCTGGTTATGTTACATACTCTGGTGGCACGGTGCAAGCCGGTGATAAATTTAGTGATTATTATGGTGGAAGAGAAAATATTAAAGGTAATTTAGTTGAAAATTTTGCCGGAACGGCAGCTCAAGATATTAAAAATAATTCCTCTTTTGATAACAAGTCGCCTATTCTTGATGAAACAAATCCAATTAAGGTTTTACCATCAGGAAATCAAATAACAATTAAATTTAATAAGAGTCTGGCGGGTGCTGAGCCGCAGGCAGCCGAATTTACAATCCATTATACAGATAATAGAACTGCCACGCAAAAAGGCGGCTCCAGCCCAACAACATGGCAGAATGTGAGTAATTCAGCGACCAATGCCACCGTAACCACCAGATATGATAGTGCGAGTGGCAATCCAGCTCGACGAACCGTCAAGGCTGACGAAGAGGCTGACGAAGAGGCTGACGAAGAGGCGGTAACCACTAACATATCAATTTCCACAGGCACTGATTCAGCAATTTCAAACGACACTATTACACTTACACTAAGTGATTACATTTACAAAAATCACACTAATGCAAGCCACAATGTTAGCGTTACCTTCACTCGCGGCACCTCAAGTAATGGTTTTAAAGACACTACCACGTTTAATAATCTTATAAATAATTTTTCAAGTGTAGTAGCTCAAAATAACAGCGGTGTAAATAATACATATCCTACATTAACTACCGCCGACACGAACGGGCCAACCATTCAAGCTTTAAATACCGAAACAAATAAATATGTGAGAGCCACAACTTTAACCGCAGAAGGACCTGCCGGACTGGAAAATAACTTTACTTGGGCAATAAAAGAATATTCAGATGCAGCTGGGGAAACAGAAGTTGCCGTTGCTGCTCAGAGGTTTACTTTAAATAACGGGAGCGAGTATGGAAACACAATTAGTAATAAAAACGAGGTTAAAATTGTAGTAAAAAACAAACCTACTTTTACATACGAACCTGGAGATATGATTGATGGTTGGGACGAGACCAGCAGTGGTTTGGCAGCTGGGAATTATTTTGTAAGAGTTGAATATAGCGTTACAGGTGTTGCCAGTAATACGACAAACACTACAACTGAATTAAAATATAAAACACCGGTAATGACAATTGGAGCAACAGCTACAGATGTTAAAAAAAATAGGACAAAGGCATTACTAAAAGCTAATAAATATCTAGCGGATGGCAAAGCGGTATTGTATTTTGATAAATATAATGGTGATGTGGCTTTTGGACCTTTTGATAAATTAAAGCAGCTGGACGACAACTCTCTAACTGATGTAACCGATGATACCGGCACGGTAGATACCGACACCAAACCAAATGGTCTCCAATCAATGTATATGGTTTGGAATGGGCTATTTAATAACACCAGTGCTTCAACGTCATATGAGTATGGGGCAGGCACCACTTTTAATAATCTAATTGCAAACTTGCACAGCCAAATCGCGGCAGCATCCACGACAGCTCCGCAAGTTAATAATTCGTTGAGCACATCCAACACATCTTTCCTCTATAATGCAGCGGGGAAAGTCAAGCCAATGTTCAATCCACATTTGAATGATGCGGACAGGAATAACCGTGGTTTATCTACCAGTTCTGGCAACTCGAAAGGTAGAGGTATGGGATATTATGAAAATAGAACTTTGAATCCATTTTTAATTTTAGATACAACTTTATTTAGAATGTTTTCTGTAAAAGATTTCGCCAAAGAAAGTGGTCAGTCAACACACACTATTCAACTTTACAACGGAAATTTGACTGCCGGTGCTGGGGCTGGAAATCTTCGTGACCAAGCTGTCATTACGAATAAAAATGATGCTTCTGGGGGTTCCGAGGCGTTTAAAAAGCCTGGAGAAGAGGTGGCTCTGGCTATATCCGCTGGCCGAAAATACGAATTTGTGATTGTAAATATTTAGTAAAATGATAATTGATAATGACATATTTATATAATATATATATATATGTCATATGTTTCATTAATACGAGGTGATGTAGATGGTTCGCAAAAAATTAATCAATCAGATGTTACTAGTCTAGTTCTTATCTCAACAAATATAGGGGGTGAATCATATACTATTGGAAAATGTAGCTCACCTTTTTTATATACAGACGGTGCTTTAAATGGTTATGGAAAACCCCATCCTAACACTATGATAGTAAAATCTATTAATTCATACAGAAATGGCGAAATTGGTAGAACTTTAAATGTAGCCTTAAGTGGTAAATGGAAAGAAGACTGGGAAACCGCTAGTGAACCAGATATTAATGGATTTACGGAGGCATACTATAGTTATGCAAAAGATGGTTATGCTGATTATTTGGGTGATTTAAATAATGCGGTGGCATGGCCTAATCAATCAGACGTTACTCAGTTAGTTGCGTATTCAACTGGCGGCTCGGGTGCGGGCATCACACCGGCAACTAAAACACATCCTAGTCTGCCATTATCTAACAGTGTCTCAGAAAATACAGTAAGTATAACATTTGCGAGGTCTTTAAAAACTCTAGATGATCAGGACTTAGATGATAATAATCCAGAAAGGTCTGTTTTAACGGCTGAAAACAAACAAATTGAAATATATGGTGGTGTGAGATTTAGTGATTTTAGATTATATAATAATTATGATAACTTTAACACTAACTCTACTAATTCGTCACATTATTTGAATCCAAACAGTATTGATTTTGCGGACTCTGGGGCGTCGGGTGCGCCGAATAATGATACAATTAAATTAACATTTGACCTATCTAATTTCGACGGTAGCGGAGATAATACTGATGAATATTGGATTCGATTTATACCTCGTCGTGATAGTGAAAAATTAGGTATAAGTTTAACATTTAATCAATTTGTGTTCTATGCCAATAAATTCGTAAAAGAAGGTGTATTTATTCACAGCTTTACTTTGGGCACAGATACGTCGCCTTTAGTGTTAAGTCAGCCTACCAGCAATGCGGCACCAAATATTATTAGTTCAAGTCCTAGTGACTTGACTATAATAATAGGTGACACATTTACATATGAAATTCAAATAGATGATACAGACTCAGTCGATGTTTTAACAGTCTTAGCAACTGTGGATGATGCGAATATAAATTCTGTAAGTTGGGCTACAATCGCAGATGTTGAAAGCCAACCGCGAAAAAAATTATTTAGTGCAACCCCACAGTCAGCTGGAGACTATACAATAATATTGACACCAAATGATGGAACCGTGGATGGGTCCACACAACAGTTTATTTTGACTGTAAATCTGATTACTGTTACTATTAGTGATCAATCATTCAATTACACGATTGGAAGTAATACCTCAACAGGTCCGATCACATTTACCCCAGGTGATGCAAGTTTGTCTATTGAAAGTGGAAATAACAATGATTACTTTGCAATTGATCCCGCAACAAACAAAATTACAGTGACTGAGCCGGATGGAGGCTTAACCGCATCTAATTATGAACTATTAGTTAAAGCAACTTTAGCCAATGGAACAAAGCCGACGGCTACTATCACTATAAATGCTATTGCTCCATTAAATAGTGCTCCTACATTTGTATCTAATAACTACGCGATAACCGCCACAGTTGGTGTTCTATATACATATGAAATCACTACCAATGATGTTGATGGAGACACTCTCCAATTAACTGCTAATGGGGTATCTTGGTTGACATTAGATGGTAATACACTGAGTGGAACTCCAGCTTCTGGCGATATTGGAATAACAAATAACACTGTTACACTAGAAGTAAGTGATGGAACTGACACTGATACACAAAGTTTTACAATTAATGTATTGCAACCTGGTGCAGCAGTAGCAATGACAGTAACAATTGATAGTAATAATAAATATGTTATTAAAGATGCAAGTAACACGGAATTTACTAACAGTATAAGTTTATTACATAAAACATTTGAATTTGATTTTACTAGTGCGGCAGGTTTTCAAATAATAAAAAACGGCGCAGGTGTTCCTTTTGGGAGTGTTATTGGAAAGAAACAAACAATTACTGTTAATTCACTTACACCAACATTATACTTTAGTGATTCGACAAACACAAATATAACAGGAGGAGTTATTTACACATTACCACCTTGGTTGGGACATCCAGAAACAACACAATAAATTTGTTAATTATATACATTATAGAATTAACAAGTCAAATTATCAATAATCCATTTGTGGATTTTTTGTTCGGTTGGTTTCAAAATGCTATTTAGCCCATTTACGTATAAATTTATGTTATTTTGATTCGTTTCTTCCCCCATAATTTGAAAAACACTATAAATGACAATTAACATTTTTCTATCATACAAAGAAGTAATTTTCTTAAAAACATCGTCCACACTTATACTGTGCTCATTTTCATCTTTAAATAATTCATCGGATTCTTGTGTTAATATATTTTTGTATAAACTAAGCGTGTGTGTAATCGTAGTAATACCAACTTTGTTATATGTTTCAATAAGTTTTTCAATGCCATTAATAGCAAGTTCTAAAATATTAGCAAAGACTTCATCATCTCTATTTTTATACCATTTATAATATCTCCGTATGGCATGAAAAAGATAAAATAGGTCATCTTTGTTATCATTTTGATACCATCGAACAACACCTTGAAACATGGTGGGTTGTTGAAGAAATAATATATTATTATTAATAGAGATTTTGGTTCCAACAGGTAAAAAGGACAAAATGGCTAGTTGGGTTAATACTTGAAGGGGTTCCAAAATCATATCTATTTTTTCCTTTGGTTGACTTTTTACGAGGTCCATTAATTATACTCATAAAAATATATTTAATATATTTAAAGTAATAAAGAAATAAATTATATAAGATGGATTATGTTGAACAACTAGACTTATATTTGGATGCAAATACAAATAATAAGGAATTTAAGATTTTAAACACCGAAGACCAAAACTTGGTAATACATTTGGGGTTAAAAATGTTTAAAAGGGGATTAAAAGATGTTCAACTATGGAAAAACACAACATGGGAGGAAAAACTAGAAAGCTTGGAAAAAAGTAAAAACAAAGAGATAGACATCTTAAAAGAGAATATAAAAACAAAAGGTGAACAAATGCGAGAAATGCTGGTAGAGCAAAAAGAACAACTCATTGTTATAAAAAGAGAAGTGGAAGGTCAAACAAAGTGTTTATATGTGGATAAAATAAGTAATTTAAATAGCAAAATAGAACAATTGGAATCGAAACTAGACAATGAAAAGAGTAAGGCATGGGAGGTTAAGGAATCATTTCATCAACAATTAACAGAAAAAATGGAAGTTTTGCGTTTTACGGAAGAAGAAAAGAGGAATTCTTTGCGAAAAAATTATGAACAATTACTTGAAAAAGAAAGAGAAAAGTATTTAACAATAAATAAACGAAATGAGAATTCGACACTTTTGGGTCAAGATGGGGAAACATTTACATATCATAATTTAAATATGTTATTTCCCAAGAGCGAGGTAGTGGATACACATGATGAAAAGCAATGTGGAGATTTCAGGTTGGTGTATAATAATATGCCATTATTGTTAGAAGTGAAAAATTACAGTGGAAACGTATTGAAAAAGGAAATAAGTAAATTCAAAAGAGATATGGAATTTAGGTCAGAAATGAAGGGGGGTGTATTTATAAGTTTAAAATCGGGGATTTGTGCACATAGTGATTTTCAAATGGAAGTGTATGATGGTAGACCAGTAATATTTTTAACACATGTGAAAGACAATATGGAGAAAATCAAATTGGCAGTAAAGTTTATTGAAACGGTAGTGAAGGAGAAAATAGATTTAAGAAATGAGGAATTGGTGGGGAGTTTAAAGAAGTTAATACCTAGTATAAAGAGGAAGTGGAATACATTAAAATCAAATGTGGAAAATTTCAAAAACAAAATGGTAAGAGATATTTTAGAACAGGAGTCTAATGTTATAGAAATATTTAAAACAATTGGAATGAAATATTAATGTATATTATATGTTTAACTTTTGTATGTATAAGAATTTATTAGGTGAACCTAAAAAGGGTGTTCATAGTCATAGATTTTTCAATATTGCCATAGTAGATACATTATTAACTATATGTTTAGCATATGTTATTAAACAATATATATATCCAAGTATACATTTTGGGTATATATTGGTAGGTTGTTTCTCAAGTGGAATTATTTTACACAGGTTATTTTGTGTAAGAACAACAATTGACAAATTTTTATTTTGATTTACGTTTACGTGTTTTTTGATGTGGTCCCATTTTCATGCTTATTTTACGACTTTTAGATTTAGGAATAATATCTTTTTTTTTGTTTTTAGAAACATCTAGTAAAAAAAAATGCATTTTATCTAACTTTGTGTAGTTATAATTATTTATAATATTTAATAAATGTTGTAAATTATTTTTTTTTGTTCTAATATTCATGAAATGTTTAATACGAAGAAGTTGATTTTTTTTGAATGATTTCAAAATATGTGATATAATGATAATTTTTCTACGTTTATATTCAAGAATAATTTCATTTTTGAGCTTACCATTTTTGAAGTCACTTGGATGAGCACCGTTATCAATATAATTTTGTGCTAAAATTCTACTATTAGAGACGAGTGCTTTTTTTTCATCAAACATAGAAATATTAAAACCAATGTATTGTTCAGTCATATAAACTATAATTATAATATTTTTTTCATAATATTAATATATATGGCGTATAATTATTTATTTAAATTACTGTTAATAGGGGATCAGTGTGTTGGAAAGACTAGTGTAGCTTCTAGATTATCTAAAAAAGCATTTAATCCTGTATATGATGAAACAATAGGTGTAGAGTTTTCAACTTGTTATAGTCACATATATAACAATTTGTTAATAAAGTGTCAGTTATGGGACACATCGGGTAGAAGGGCATTTTTACCTGTAATAGATTCTTATTACAAGGGTGTGGCTGGAATAATATTAGTTTATGATATATCTAATAGAAAATCTTTTGATAAAATTGGATTTTGGTTAAATGAAATCAATAAAAACAAAAAAAGAGATGAACATGTGAATGTGTTAATATTGGGAAACAAGGCAGATAAAGTAAATAGGGTTGTTAGTTTTGAAGAGGGAAAAGAAAAAGCAGAAAAAAACAATTGTTCATTTTTCGAAACAAGTGCAAAATTAAATGAAAATATAGATGAAATTAAAAAAGAATTTTGTAAGATTATTTTTGATAATTATGATGCTACAGAAGGTCATAGTGGTGTAAAATTACCAGTAGAATTGAGTTTAGTTGAAAAGAATGATGAATTAGATAGGGATTGTTGTTGTTGTAGTTAATCGTCTTCTTCACTGCTAGATGACCAATCACTTTGAGTTTCGCTACTACTGCTACTACTACTACTAGAATTATCAGTAGTATCGTTGGGGTCATACATTTTAGGTTTTACAATAACTCGACCTTTTGTAGACAACTTTATTCCAGTATTTTTATAACCGAATTTTGTAGCCTTTAAATCTTCATATATTTCTTGTTTGTGTTTTGGAATCAACCTTTTACTTAGTCGTTTGTTACGATAATAATTAGACCATACTTTCATATTTATACTACTAATTTCTTCAATAAGTCTTTCAGCACTACAATTAATTACATCTTTATCTATTGATGTATTTGATTGATTTTTATTTATAAAAGGACTACAGCTAAGTGAAATATAAATACCAGGGCCTAATGTTTTCATGATGGTTTTTTGCGAAATTGGCTTTCCATCTGACCATTTTTTTGTTTTTGAATCATATTTTGGTAGAGAATCTTTGATAATTGCTGTCATTTTATGATATTTTTTCAATAACTTATGTCTACCTCGCCAGTCTAGTTGTTCAATGACTTCATGATTGAATATTCTGTTATCTAAATCATGTGGTTTTGTATTTCTATACACGTAGTCTTTAACATATAGAGTGGACAGTGCGTCATGTGATTTGAAAATCGGATATACACCCATATACCAATTGTAACTTTTTTCTTTTTCGGGGTCGTCATAAAACCAATAATCTTTTCTAGGATATGGCATACCAGGTAAGCTAAAATTAGGTGTTTGGTAATTGGGAGCACAAGGCCCGTAATGTATATTTTTAAATAGTTTATTTGGATTTTTGGAGAATAGCAAATTTTTTACAGATGTTGGGTCAGTTGTCAAATAATTCATAAAAGGGTCGTCATACTTTGATGGACACACCAATGTTCTAATGGGTGCACTATGTATCACCCATTGATTGTCAGAAGATGTTTCAAACAATTGACCATCTCTTTTTTCCTCAACAATAGGCACACCTTCTTCGTGAGAACGACGGCTAATATGTAAATTAGCAATATTTTCGCCATGGGCAGATATAATGTAGATTGGAAGGTTTGCTATAGATTTTTTAATAACCGAATATTGTTTTAATGGTATAGGTATATTTACTTTTACATATCCTAGGAATCCTTTTACGTTGACCAAAAATGATTTATCTTCGACATTTAAGTTTTCGAGCCTTTTAGAAATAGAACCCTTGGCCTTTTTTTGGATTTCTTCTTTTCTTTTCAAGTAAAACATGTTCTTTATAGTTGTATTTAATTATAAAGAATAAAAAATATTTAAAATCAATTTTAAAAATTGAATTCTAATATTATTTTATTTTGCTAGAGTAAATACCCAAAAATGTGTGAATGCAATATATGTTATCAAGAGTATAACAAAAGTTCTAGGGCGAGGACTTCATGTCCAAGTTGTAATTTTGAGGCATGTAAAACTTGTGTAAGGTATTATATTACAAATTCAATAAAGAATGCACATTGTATGAGTTGTAAAAAGGAGTTTGATAGGGATTTTATGGTTCAAAGTTTAAACAATGCATTTGTAACAAAAACATATAAGAAACATCGTGCTGGAGTATTGATGGAACGAGAAAAGGCAAGATTTCCAGATACAATGCCTATTGTATCTAGGAGGGTAAAAGCCCAAGGATTGAAAGAGGAAAATAAAAAGGTGGATGATGCAATAGTAGCTCTTAGAGTGAAGTTATATGGATTAGAGGAAAAACGAAGGCAAAATGAACGAAATATTAGACATATATTAAATGGTGGGAGTGGTGAAACAAAAAAACAGCAATTTCATAAGCGTTGTCCAGCGGATGGATGTAAAGGGTTTCTCTCTTCGGCACATAAGTGTGGATTGTGTAATATATGGGCTTGTCCTAAGTGTTTTGAAATTATTGGTTATAATAAAAATGACCCACATACATGCACAGAGGAAAATTTGAAAACGGCTGAAATGTTGAAAAAGGAAACAAAGAGTTGTCCTGGTTGTGCAGCGGCAATTTATAAAATTTCTGGATGTGATCAAATGTTTTGCACTCAATGCAAAATTGCATTTAGTTGGAAAACAGGAGAAATAGAAAATGGTGTGATTCATAATCCTCACTTTTATGAATGGCAAAGGCAAACTGGTGCAAATATTCGAAATCCTGCTGAAGTTCCATGTGGTGGTATTCCAGATTATTGGACCTTTTCTAGCAAGCTACGGAGAGCACATCAACAATTGAAAATTACCGATAACCAACGAGATTGGTGTGTTATATTTCACAGAGAAGCAAATCATTGGCAACATTGGGAAATTCGTCGGCTCCGAACTCAATGTAGAGACTTAGAAGACAATTTGGAAATACGAGTGGATTATATGATGAATAAAATAAATGAACATGAAATGAAAAACATGCTTATTAGTCGTGAAAAAAGTAAAAATAAAAAATTTGCAATGTTACATATTTATGAACTTATGAATACAGTGTTTACAGAATCATTGACAGATATTTATAATATTTGTAAATTGGACAATATAACAAAAAATCAAATTCGTATTCAAAAGTTGATAGAGTATAGTAACAAAGAATTGGCTCGAATTAGTTATGTGTATAGTCAAACGGTAAAAATGTTCGATAATAAAAAGTTTACATTGGTATCAAAAAAGTTTAATAAAAAATCATATTTAAATTATATTGAAGATAATGAAGAAAATGAAGAAAATGAAGAAAATGAAGAAAATGTAAAGCAACAAGAAGAAAATGTTAAAATATCATCACAAGCAGCTTTAAAAGAAGGACATTAAGTATTGATATATTTCATCTTTTAGTTCTTTTGAATAAATTAAGGATATACAATTATGATTTTTTTTTATTTCACCGCATAAATGACACTTATAAACTCCTTTTTTTCTCATTTTTTTCTCTTTTTTTCTTAGTTTTACATAGTTTTTCAATGCATATCTTGAACTCCATACTTTGTTTTCTCCATCTTCTTCATACATAACCGTTATTTTGGGTCCATTTACATCAATAACAATACCATGAACACCTATATGACTTCCTTTAATTTTTTTAACTTTACAACCAATATTAAAATTATTATCTATTTTTTCTCCCAATCTGAATGTTGGAATAATGGTAATACCACGTAATCTTTTTTGATGTTTGGAAGTTGTAAATAGCAAATATTCCAAATGATTTAAAATAGTAGGACATAAATCATTTCTATCTATGCGTTTTTTTCCTTCATATACATATCGATTATACTTATTATCGCTATGTATTTTTATTTTGTTATTGTAAAAAGCATGATTCTTTATACAACCAATACCTGTAATTAAATTTAATTCATTATTCATTTCAATCACTATAATTTTTTTGTATGATTTTACCTTTGATGTTATTTTATGAGGCACACTATAAATACAACCGTCATAATTATTTAATAGTCTCCACTTTATATTTTCACAATATGTTTTATTATCAAACCGTGTTGTTGCTACATACATGTATTTTTTTAATTTACTAATTCATATATATATATAATTCAATTTATTGTTTTTTCTTGAAAAAAATAATAAAGATAAAAATATGGTATGTATATATATAATATGGGAGAAAGTATTGAAATGGAAGATTTCGAGATTGCATTTGAGGAGGCTTCTAAGTTTGTGAAGGAAAATCCGTCATTATTTAATGATGAGCAAAAAGTTAGGTTTTATGGATTATATAAGTTGGCAAAGGTTGGAAAATGCAATACAGATAAACCGGGTGGTTTATTTAATTGGGAAAGAAAGGCAATGTGGGACAGTTGGTCAAGTTTATCGGAGAAAAACATTAAAAATCCGTATAATATGTATGTTGATTATTTGACGGGTTTAATAGAAGATTGGCAAACTCGTGAGTGATGTTTTTTTAGTTACTTTTATTTAGTTCTCTTTTTAATGTAAAAATATTTAAATATACTTTACATTAAATAAGTATAATGCCAATTGTATACAAAGAATTAGAAGATTTATTAATTGATTGGAAAACCTTCGCAAGATTACATGCAAATAAACGTGGTGATAGAACAGGTCAGTGGGTATATAGTAAAATGACAGAGAAAATAGATTTTATATATATTGAAAAAATAAGAAAATTAGTTGAAAATTTGACAATAGAAGAAATAGAAGTTGAAGAAAATATGACTTTAGATAGAGTAAATTGTGGTTTTGTAAATCAAAAGTTGATACGTATTAAAAGTTCTTTGTAAGTAATATTAGTTATTTTTATTAATAAAATCCTTATATACAGTTTTTAATACGTATTTATACCATGGTCGAATATTTTTAACATTGTTTAAGTTTTCAAGTTTAACCCATTTTATCATGTCTTTTTCATATAAACCGTTATGTGTTGTAACAAGGTCTTTCTTATTTTTTAATACATCTAAGTATATTTCTCTATGAACTTTGGGTAAGTCTTTTACATATGGAACTTGTATGACAAAAGTAGAATATTTATTTACTCTGAACTTTTTTATTAAACTATTATTTATTAAGTATTCAATATCTTTCATATTTCCAAATAAGCCACCTGTTTCTTCAAATCCTTCTCGAATGGCTGTTTCCTTTATTGTTTCGCCCTTTTCTATAGAACCACCAAAATCACTCCATTGGCCCTTTGCGCGATGTTCAACATCAATTGTTTCCCTTCCTAAGAGGAAGTAAATATTATTGTTGTAATAAGCTACAGGTAAAATACCAGCCATTGAATTATAAAAATATTAAAAAAAATAAAATTAAATTTCAATTTTTATAAAGAATTAAAGATTGACCAATTGGGTATTGTTCCTGGAAAAGTGTTTTTTACATATATTTGATACATCTTTTTCATTTTATTGTAGTATAAAACTGCTGCGCCTTTGGGCCAATCTTTGAATCGTTCTTCCTGATTTGGCTCTATTTCTATTTCCGGTATTTTTAAAAAATCCCTATTATGAACATACGTATTTGAAGTATTATTGTAAAAATATTGTTGTAAATCTAATTTCAAGATATTTTCGGCTTTTAATATAAATTTTATTATTTCTTCTTTTTTAATAGTAGATAATTCAGTATCATTGATTATTTTTGTTTTAATATTGTCTGTTTTTTCTATAATTTCATTTTCTGTAAATGGCACTTCTAAATCCAATAATTTTCTTAACTCCACTAATGTGTAATTTTTTATATTTAAATCAAAATTTAAACTTGTCATCTTATATTTAATATATATTGTTTTTTAACATTTTTTGACACTTTTCGAAAGCCCAAAATTGTAGAGCGAATTTTGGAAATATTGTAATATAACATGGTAACAGCCCTCTATACAATCCACGTATTCCTTGATGTTTAAATATTTTTTGTATACAATCTATAAACCCTGTATAATGTGGCACATTAGGGTCAAATCCCTGTAGTTGTAATTGTCTTCTTATTAAATCTGTAGGATAGGTGAAAGTTACTGCTGCCATTCCTGATAATCCACCTGACAAAAAATTAACTGTATTTGGCGCCACATTGCACTTTGTTATTTCTTCCTTAAATTTATGATAAAATGCAAAACTTAATGCTGTATATGGTGTAAATCCAATTAAACTTGTTCTTAAACCACGATAATAATCTACAAATGACATTTTCTTTAAACAATCATATATGCCATTATAATGTGATTTATTCGTTTGTAAACTTAATCTAGACCTTACTGTTTCTAATGGATAAATACTTACCATAGAAACCGAACCGGCTATAGCTCCACAACATAAATGATTTATTTCTTTATATGGTGTGTTAATATATGATTTTGCCTTTTCAAATACGGCATAATTTACTGCTGTTTGAGGTGCAATTCTAATGCAATTCGTAAAATTTCCCTTCCATAAATATCGCAAACCTTCTTTTTTTAATACCATGCGTAAAGATGTGTCGGGAATATAGCTTGCTTGACTTTGAAGTTTCCATAATTCCAAAGGAGCAACACCCGAACGTGATATAACACCCGCTAAACCTCCAGAACATAAATCTAAAAACATATATATTTTTTGAAAATATATGTTTATATTTATTTTTAACTTTTACTAAAATTGGGGGATTTTCTCCAATACACCTTATCTTCTTCTTTTTGTTCTTCTTTTTGTTCTCTTTTTTTTAAAAAGAGATTTTGTTCTTTTTTTCTTAGAAAGAGATTTTGTTCTTTTTTTTTTAAAAAGAGATTTTGTTCTTTTTTTCTTAGAAAGAGATTTTCTTTTTGTTTTAGGCTTTTTTGCTGATTTATTTTTTTTTGACGCACTTTTTTTTGGTGAAGGACTAGGAGAGGATTCTGCTGAAGAAGATGAAGAATCTAATAGAAAAACTTGTTGTTTCTTCTTCTTTTTCTTCTTTTTTAGTCTCTCTGCTCTTTTTCTTTTTATTTCTTCGAGTTTTTGATTATATCTTTTCTTTTCAGCTTCTTCCATTTTTTTTGCTAATAATTTAGCTGAAGGTGATAATGAATTTGAATCTGACTTTGATGACATGTATATATAATACAAATATTTTGTTTTATAAATAAATTAATAATATACAAATATATTATATATGTCTAGTTTTTTTGTAGACCCTAACGGTAGTATTTTATATGGAAATCAAGCAGCAAGAACAGATTATATTAATTCTAGTTATACACCCGATGATGGGGGTATTATAAATATGTATTTACCAAAAGAAATGTATAATCAAATGATGTTACATCTTAAACAGGAAGTAGCTGCTATTAAAGGTAAATATAAAGGTAAGAGTCAAACAGTAGTTAGAAATTGCATAACAAATAAAGGATTTTTGGAAGTTGGGGATACGTCAGTGGCTAAACAAATTTTAAAAGATAAGTTTGAACCTATTTTAATTAAAGTTACAAGAACAGTTCAAAGTTATATTTCACAATTTCGAGATTTTTTTCAAGAAGGAACATTCAATAAAATAGTATACGATAGAATAATGGCATCAGCTTGTTTGCTATTATGTTCTAATAATGGAAATAGTATATCAAAATTTATTAGTGGTAATAAGTTAAGTAAATCAGAATTTTTGTTTGGACCACTTAACAGTGATATGGGATATGCTGATGAAAATGTTAGTGTTCCCGCAGGTTCTTTCGTATTAAAAATATATACTGTAGATAATGAATCTGTTAGAGCTATGATGCCACCACCATTAGGTGTTAATATTGAAGACCTTATTAAATATAAGGCTACAATTGAATTGCGAAATCAGGCAGCAGAAGAGGGTGCAAAAGAGGTTGAACCGAAAGAAAAGATACAATTAGATGGTTCATTTTACAATATATCTACCGCAGGTGATGCATCTTATAGTTCTGGTAAAATTCCTCAAAGTGATTCCGCAACATCAGAAAATTATTTACACTGGCAATTAAATGATGAGCAGAAAGTATTGTTTCGCACAAATCCTAGAAATCAATACATGGCTATGTTATTAGCATTAATAGATTATTGTCACGATTTTTTAGATGCTAGTGGTGACAGAACAGCTGACGGTTTTACTACTAGTAATCCAACAATTAGAGAAAATTCTTGGGGATGGGTTAAAGCTCTTAAGATTCAAGCTACTATAGGAACAAATGTTGTTTGTGTAATAAAAAAATCGGCATGTCCTCAAGAGTTTAAAGATTTTGCTTCAACACAAATAAAAAACCCAAACTATGAAAGGGTTTTGGGTGCTGAATTATTAAATACATATAAAGAATTTATTAAAGCAAATGGAGAACATGTTATTTTATATACAGATAGCAACAGAGAAAAAACAATATCAAACATGGAACATTTCAGGGATACTATTTTTGATAATGAGGGTGTTTACATAGTTTTTTGTCCTTGTAATTTATTTTTAACTGGAGAAGAAGATTTAACTAGGGGGGAAGAAAAGAATGAAATCATCCGAAAATTTAATGAATTTATTTCTAGTGAACATGCTATGAGGGAAACTGTTTGTTGTTACTATAGAGGAGCATCTACTGTTATTTTAAATGGAGACACATCAAAAAATACTATATTATATGATGCTGCAAAAGGAAGAATAAACAGTGAAAAGGATAATTTATTATTAAAAGTTAGTAGTATAAATAAGTCTGCTCAAGGAGATGGATTATGGAATTTATTAAACACAACTTACAATTATGATAATATGCGCCCTTTATATGGTGGTGGTGTTATTGACGATTTTTCCGATAATATTGATTCAAAACTTGAAAAAAACTTTAAAAATAAACAATTTAACCATACTCCTGACCCTGTATATGGTCCTCAATATGTTAGAGATTGTGGTTCAGCAGATGCACTCGTTGAGTCTATACTAGGTTACAATTCAACTAGTTATTTGGGTGAACAATCTTCGGGAGTAAGAGCTAGACAAGCTATTTTTTCTGGTATTATGGACCCTGCAACAGGAAAAGAAACGGACGCATTATTTAAACATCCATATAATCAAAAAACTCAAAATAAACTTAATATTGAATACAAAAGGTATATGCAATATTTACCTATTGTTCAATTACCTTATTCATATATTTATATTCCTGCACCTGGTGTCGCTAATAAACTATTATTACATTCTATTGTTCTAATTAAAATGGAATTGAATTTTGATTATTATGATTTTGACAGTCTTAAAACAAAAATGATGACTGTTTTTTCTGGTGATGAATTAAATACAGATGTAGCAGACAATGATTTGGGAACTTTTGCAAAAAAGCGTGTATTAATGAATAAGGTCACTTTCGATGTGTTTATTAATCCCGGTGGGGAAGAGATTTTTGATTTAAATTATTGCTATACAAATGAGCCTTCTATGAGTTTTTCTTTTTTACAAATAGATAAAACACCTGGAGTGTCTGGAATGTGTAATTTATTTATGAATTATCACTATGATAGGTCTACAGCAAAGGAAAATCATGTTAAAATTTTAAAGTATTTTCGTGGTGAGGATGAATATTTACCAATAGCTTATAGTAGTAAAACATGGTCTATTTGTATGATGGAGATTTCTCATTTTATAAGCTCTCTTACATTAACTGTATCTTTAAAAAAAGACCCTTATTACAAAAATATAAAAAAAAGAATACTAACTCGTTGGGGTCATACAAAAAAAAATGAAAAATCGGTTGTTGGTGCCGGTAATAGTAGTCTTTGGAAAAAACTTAGAGAGCTCAATGTTAAAAGTAATATGTATTCACCAATGCAATATGGTTACATTTTAGGGACTACGTTTAAAACTTTCGGTGATAAATTTAGATTTATTGATGGTCATATACATGGTAATATTGTAGGAACATGCGATAGTTTTTTGTTGCGTATTTTAATTGTTGCTGGTGCGCGTGGTATATATAGTTACTCTGATTCTTTAACATGTTGTGGTCCAGTCCCATTGAGAATGGGTGAGCCCGTCCAACAACGCGAACAACAGTTCCCAGATTTACCCAATTTATTCCAAATTGATTTATTTGAAACTATCAGCTCTGTGGACTATGATGAAGTAGAGTTGTGTGATATTGAACAATGGAATCCTTTTAGAGTTAAAAAGGCAATTGTGTATTGTAAAAAAAACAGTGGTGATGCTGATTATAGAATTGTAACACAGGACTTATTATATAAATTACATTTTTGCATTATACTTTCTATTTTAAAAATTTACAACATGACTAACAGTATTTCTGATGGTTCTAAGGTAATTATTTTAGGTAGTGCTGATTCAATTATCACAAATATCCAAATATTAAAAAGCAAATTAAATCTTCTGCATGGAATAATGCAAACTGGTCAAAAAAGACCATTAAATCTAAACATACATTTATATTCACTCTTAACAACTTTATGGGAAAACTATGAAGATATTAGTATTAATAGTGGTAATAGTTCTGTATTTAGAGATATATATAATTGGCATGCTCCAATGTTAAGTAACCAAGAATTTATTTCAAAAAATTTAAATGAACTTTATAGACATGCTTTGAGTAGATTAAATATATATGTATCTACTCGTGATATGATGCGTATTTCTGGAAATTGGATAGATATTCCAGGAACCGAAGATTTAAATTATGAAAAAATGGTTAAAATATTTGGACTTGACTTAACTACTGATGGAGGTATGTTAATGTATGATGTATTTAATCCTGAAATTACAACACCTACGTATCATAGACATATATCTCAATTTCAAAGGGCTGTTCAATTAATGGACACTATTCGAGAACAGATTTTGCGTAGTGGTCAGGCGGACACTGGTGGTGGTCGCATACAGCGTGGTAGTGGAGTTATGGTTAAAAAAACTGTAAAACAAGATGTTGACCCTGTAATTTTACACGCAAATGGTGAAAAAGTAGCACTTCCAAATAACTCAACTCATATAATACCATCAATTGTTAGTGATGAATATTTAATGAGAGATGATGAAGCCAGTCAGAAAACTCTCGGTGAGTTTCCTAATGCGCGTATTAATACAGCGTTATATGATTATCATTTACTTGAAGAACTAAATTTATTAGATACAAATACAAAATACGATATTGGATGGTCGGAAAAAGGCCCAAATAATCAGTCTTATAATAATTGGAGGCAGCATCTTATTCCATATAATGAAAGTAGTTCTATGAGTGAAATAAATGATTTCTTGCATTTTTATCATATATGTAGAACAACTGATATGAAAACTACAAAGCATCCATTTGTAAAAAATATAATTAAAACTGGTAAAATTATAATAGACATTTTAGCTCAGCCTATTTTTTATGATGCGGAGCTGGAAGATATCGACGGTTACATGGTTAGAATAAACAGATATTTATTGGATTTATTGGAAAAAAAGAGAATTTTGGAAACTAGTATTGAGTATCAAAATATTGAAGAAAAAATGTATTCTGGACAAAATAGTATATTATTCGAGCCTTTAAAACAAAGAAAACACTATATTGATAGTGATGTATTAATTAATAGTTTTTATCAGGATTTTAATGCTATTTTTCTAAAAAATTCTGCTAATCAAAATGGTGAATATAAACCAATGTTATATTCGAATTTAATTAATAAATTTGTTCATATTATTGAACTTATTGCAATAAACATGTATCCTTTTGTCATAGAATTATATAACCCAGCTGATATAAAATATTCCACAATTGAATCTAAAAAATTATATGAATTAATGGATCACACAAAGAAATTTACTAATGCTGGACTAGGGGAACGTGATGTTTTTCTTATTGAAGGAGTAAAAGTATTTCCTTATCATGACATTATATCTCAAGAAAATCAATATAACATAAGGACTGATGATGGCAAGCGAGTAAACAATATTATTTCCGAGGAGTTAAGTGTATTAGCCAAGAAGGGTGATGTTCAGGAACTGGCTGCACGTTTAACTGAAATAATAGTATTAGTAGATATTGTAAATGATATATATTTCTATTATCAAGGACAAGTGTATGGATTTATAGATGAATTAATAAGTGTAATGAGAGAAAATGAGGAAGTGGTTCAAGAAGAAGTTATAATTAACCAAATTGTTAAAAATGTTAGTGTCTTGAAACAGCCAGAAAAGTTAATTGATATTATGCCAAAGGATGGCGAAGGGGGCGTAGAGAGCCATACAGATAAAAATACTAGATTATTATCATCTAATTTAGATTTTCTATTTGGTAATCTACCAGCATTATTTAACAAAGTGGGAGGTCTAGGTTGGTTTGCTAATTTGGATACAAGTTCCCGTAATCATTTGTTACTAAGTGTATGTTACCATAGAAATATAGTATTATCACCTGAAGAATTTGTAAATTTATTGTATGTAAATAGTTTTGTTATGGATGCAATAAAAAACATCGGGGTTGATGAAATAGACCAAACATACAATAATTTATTAAGTGATGCAAAAATATATACTCCTCATAGTGAACCGATTCTTCTTGAAGAAAAGAGTCCGGGTATGGGAGGTGGTAGTAGAGGAAAAACAATAAAAGTAAAAAGAGTGAGAAATAAACTTCACACTAGAAGAAAAAATGTGCACATTTCTAACAACAATACACGCAAACATTTTAAGGAGCGAAAACGCACATTTACAAGGCGTAAATATTAAATTTGAATTATGAATTAAAATTAACAAAATATAATAATATAAATGCATTCATTATATTTTGATGGCGCTAGTAGAGGTAATCCCGGTCCAGCATCATTTGGTGGTGTTATATATGATGAAAATAAAAGGGAAATCTTGACTTACAATAAAGCCATTGGAATTTACACAAATAATGTTGCTGAATATATGGGGGTATATATGGGTATAATAATATGTATCGAAAATGGTATTAAAAAGGTAGACATTTATGGTGATTCAAAGTTAGTTGTGGAACAGTTAAATGGTAATTGGAAGGTAAAAAATGAAGGTATAAAGGCCATTTATAATAAAATACAAAACGTGTTACATCCAAAAGATGATTTTTTTAAAAAAGGGCACGTCTTTGACCATATAACATTTAATCATGTTAGAAGAAATTTTAACAAAAGAGCGGATGAATTAGCAAACTTTGCACTAGATAATTAAAAAAAACATAGTTAAAAATAATATTCTTTTTTACTTTATAAATGGTAAAGGACGTATTGCATTTGAAGAATGTATTTTGGTCAAAGAAGGATGGTTTTCTTTTGGAATCTGAAATAGAAGATGCTGATTTATACTTGAATAAATATTCGGTAGCATCTGACACAACATCGGCATGGCAACTCAGACCGGTCGCGCAAAAAACAATCGACAATCCTGTTATTGTTATGAACACCCTACACTCTTGCTTTGTTCACGCAGTAATCGACGGGATTTTTTCAGCTTATATGTTGAAAAAACAAATTATAGAAGAAGAAAGATGTTTGGATAACTTTGCTTTATTTGTTAGAAAAGAAGATATACTTGAGTATCCTGAACAAAATTTAAAGAATATAGATAAGGAGGGTAGTGTATATAGCGGTGTGTATGGTGATATGATGAAGGTAGTAACAAAGGAGTCTATATATTTCGAGCATTTATTGGATGATAACGAAGTTTTTTTGTTTAAAGAAGTCTATGCAACTAGATTGAAAACAGAAAACCACCGTTCTTTGTGGAACCATTCTTCATATTATCCTGGTAGATATGAAGGTGATGTAATGTTTAGTGATGAGGAATTACAAAGAATGTTAAATCTCTTTTTGGGGGATGTGTTAAACTTATATGGATTAGAGAAAAGGGACAGAGTTTTTAAGAAGAACATAATTATAGTGGATAGAAAAACAGATTATAGAAGTTTTCGAAAAACATGGTTGCATGCTACAGAAGAAGTGGATAAAAATGAGGATAATACGTTATTGGACTCATTAGACAATATATTGATTGAACAGCCATGTTTACATTATAAAGGAATAGTGTATTTGGAGGACATGTCTTTGAAAGAGCAAATAGAATGTTTTCAAAATAATGATATTATTATAACACCACATGGTGCAAATATGGTGCATAGTTTATGGACAAATAACAAAATTATAGCCGAAGTTATTTATGATGAATCAACAATTCCAATGTATAAACGAATGTGTAGTTTTACGAATAATAAATTGGCACAAATGACACCTTATAATATTGAACAATTTGTGGTTATGCTTTGTAAAAGATTTAAACCTTTAGAACCGGAAGTTGAAGTAACCGAGATTTAAAGTGTGTTTTTTTCAGTTCCTTTATTTACGTTATCAAATTGGTTGTAAACTTTTAATTGGTCCAGGTATTCGTTGTTATTTGGAGATTCGTTAATAACAGTATTACACAATAAGTATACACCTTTACTTATAAATTTCCCTTGTTCTTCTATAATATTTATTTTATCAGACATTAAATCTAACATACCGTTTGTTTTATTTTGATTTCCTTTTATATCTTTCATTTCACATTTTAATTCATCACTTTTTTGTTTAATAGTTAATTTCACATTTTCATGATTCGTTTCTACTTTTCCTGTTAAATTATCTAACTTTGTATATACTTTTGACTTAAACTGATTCACATTATCAATAATAAATGTTAATGATTTTGTGATATTACTTATTCCATTACTTAATTGTCTTTTGGAGGCATACATAAGACTATCAAATCCAATAGTTTTAATAAAAAAGAGTGTGCCGATACTAGATATTGCAATAGTTGATTGCCATTTATATATTTTCATCAATTCCCAAATAATTTTAGGTTTTAGATTGCTGATAAACATAGAACCTGCATTCTTTGTTTCATCAATTTGTAAAGAAATAGGTGATTCTTGAGGATTATTTGTATTTATGTAGGATGGTAATATTGTAATACCAAAAAAACCTAGACCACTGACGGCGGTTAGTTTAGTGAGTTTTGGTAGTAAATTAGTTAAAGCCATATATAAATGAATTAGAGATAAATTTATATGTGAAAGTAATGGAGTTAGACTCATACAAAAAATTTGAATCATATATGAAGGATTTAAATTACCTGGTAATTTATCCAGACAAAGAAGTGCACTTTTATAAAAGTTTACGGAACATAAGTGATGAAATTTATGTAGACCACACAACAATATCAAAAAAACTCAGAAATGAGGATGCTTGTTATGTTATTTCTAAACTCAACAATTTTATGTATTATATCAAAAAGATGCACCTTAAATAACATCTACTTTCTTAAAATTAGCATCTACCAATATATTATCCAACTTTTTTCTCTGATTTTCTAATCTTTGTTCATCGGTATAATTACTTTTTAAATAAGATTTCATCAAGCTTTTGTATGATTTCTTTTTTTTCTTCTTTTTCTTGTCAACATTTGGCAAAGGTTGATTAGTATTGCTTTCCATATTTGTAGAGGGTTTATCAAGGTCAGACATTATGTATATGATGTATATTTAAAATATATAAATAATCAATTTTAAAATTGAATAATTATATATTATTATTAGTTGTATTATTAACAATGTATAAATGTTTCTTATGCGATAAGTATTATAAATCAGAGAAAGGTTTAAGGAAACACTATGTAAAATGTGGATTAAAACATAAAATGAATGTATTAAAGTGTGACCAAGAGTTATTTGAGTTATTGGGAAGTGTGGTAAGAATGAATGAAAGTTTACAAAAGAGAGTAAAAAAGTTGGAAACGTTGGCATATAAAGAGAAGAAGAAGGTAAATGTATTGGAATGGTTAAATGAAAATAGGTCAATATGTATTACATATGATAGGTTTTTACATAATATGGAAATAAACAATGAATTATTGGATGTTGTATTTAATGAAGGAATTATAGAGGGTATTGTAAGTATATTAAATAATAGTTTAACAAATGAGGAAGAAAAGCCGTTAATGTGTTTTGAAGAAAAGTCTTATACACTGTATTATAAAACAATTGATGGTTGGAAAAAGCTAAGTGATGATGAGTTTAAGAGAGGTGTATGTTATTTGCAAAGAGAAATGCTGAAGTATTTTAGAGAGCAAAATCCTGTGGATGAATTATATACAGACAAAGAGCATAATACATATAACAAAAGATTAATGAACATATGTGTGTCGAATTTTTCGTCAAAAATAAAAAATATAAGAAACGATATTTATAGACATAATAAAGTAAGTATCAACAAAATAGTTAGTTATGATTTTGATTTTTAAGGAAAATAAGTTAAAAACATAAAATATGCTAATGTATAGTTAATGAAAAAAATTTTTTGCATTCGACATGGACAAGGATTTCACAACACCGATTTTTTAAAATTTGGTCGTTCGGCATATTACGATCCTCAAAAAGCGGACCCACATTTAACACAAATAGGAATAAATCAAGCAGATTATTTAAATAAACATTGGGAAGAATTAAATAATATTGATGTTGTGTTGGTGTCACCTTTAAGTCGATGTTTACAAACAGCAACACATATATTTAATGGCAAAAACATTGAAATGATAGCTTTAGAAGATGCACGTGAATATCCAATGGGACAACAATATAGTAACAGAAGGTCGTCAAAATCTTTATTAAGAAAGGAATTTCCGCATGTAAATTTTATAGATTTACAAACAAATGAAGATACTTTGTGGGACCCAAATAATTACGAAACATTGAGTAATTTAGCAAGACGTGTAAATCATGTTAAAAAAATATTAGAGAATCGAACAGAAAAAAATATTGCACTTGTTGCACACAGCACTTTTTTAATGAAATTATTATTTAATACTGTTGATGAGGACGAATCTAAGGAGTTAAAACATTGTCATCCTTATATTTTTACTCCAAATAGTGATTATTGAATGCGTATGGTGTCATCATTTTAACCTTATACGAGCGCGCTTTAGCTGCCTTTCCAGAATCCGAATCCAATGTATCCACCAACAACATAAATGTATTTTTACTTACCGAATTACTAATAATACCTCCAACTTCTTGAATCGCCTTTTCCAAAAGTTTATCCCTGAAACCTGTCATAACAATCTTTTTTCCATATAGTGGATGATTCGTATCCAATGGACCTGCTTCCTTCACCTCCAACTTTCTCTCCAAATTTGTATTTTGTATAAATGTCATAAACGTTTCAATATAAGGAACAAACAAATCGGCAGTTTTAACGCTGAATCCTTCCAAATTTGTAATCATTTTAACTTTTTCCTCATCGGATACATCACTAGTTAAAATGTTTGGATAATTTTCCATAATTGCTTTAGCTCTACTTTTTCCGATGCCGCGACCAAATAGATTTGTTGCAACCATCAAATCTGGAAGTGAAATCTCCTCCAACTTTTGTGCCATTCCCTGTGATATTTTTGTTGCCATTTTATCTTTGAATCCCGGAATTTTCAAAAAGTCTTCCTTTTTCATTGTCAAAACCTTTGGAATTGTATCAAAACCACAGTCAAATACCTTTTTGACATTTCCGGGACCAAAACTGGGAACATCCAATGTTTGCACAAATGATAATATTTTCTTCATCTGAACAGTTTTGTTTTCACTAATGTTTTGCAACAATATATCTACATGACTTTCATTCCACACATACGGCACTGTTGGCATACTTGGCTCATCTGCTGGTTGCACAACACTATGCACCTTCGGTATAACATCACCACTTCGCACCATTTGCAAAATAGCACCTACGCCAATCTTATTCTTCTCAATAAATGCGGCATTGTGACCGCTGCAATATGTAATAGTAGCTCCACCGATTTCAACAGGGTCAACTTGGATTTTTGGAATAATATATCCATTTTTGCTAATCTGCCAATGAATAGCAACCACTTGCGACTCCATTACTTGGTCACTCAATACCATCTTAAACGCAAATGCGTGTTTCGGACACTTTCTGGTTGTTCTTTTGTAAATTCTATCATTCGCTACAATGATTCCATCAATATCATATGGGTCTTCTTCTCGCGTTTCCAACAACAACTTCGACAATCCCTCATTATTAATAGAACGCACTGTCTTATTTGTCACCGTAATAACATTATTTTCCTTCAACCACTTCATTTGTTTCGACGGTTTCAATACAGGATTTATAACTTCATAACCCACAAAATCAATATCGTCCCATTTCTTCTGCTCTATTTTCTTTGTAGTCATCACACCACCTATCATATTTCTCACATTTTTGTAAGAACCCGTATATTTTTCTTGAAATACATTCTTTCTCAACAATAGTTCTCCTCTAATTGTAATGTTTTCTACATCTGGAAACTGCAAATGAGGAATCAAATAACTAATATCCAATCCTTTTACTCCGTTTCCACGAGTATACAGTTTCTTTTGACCGCCTTCTGTCGAATACAGAGCGGAAATACCGTCCAACTTAGACGATACAACGTAAGGTCCTTTGTAGTTTGCCTTCCAGTTTTTTAATGCATTTGTATCAGGTTTGATTTTTTCCATAGAACCCATGAAATAAGGAAGGTCTACCTTATCCTTACTAATTTCAATATTGAGATGACCATTTTGAATAATTTCATTATTGGGATATTTACGTTGAGCATAACTTTTCAAAATATCATATTGTGAATCACTCATAAGAGGTTTGTTGTGTTTGTAATAATAGTTATCAGCAGTTTTAACGATTTTCTCCACTTCTGCTTCATTCATTACTTGTAAAACACTTACACCCCCTTCCTTAAACTTTTTAATATTTTTCAACACACTGTTTGACTTTTTCTTTTTCAATGATTTGTTTTTCTTTGTTTTCAACAGAACCACCGAATTATGGTCAATCCTCTCAAATGGATGTTTATACTCCATTTTCAAAAACTTAAATATGGACAATTCATCTTTAAACTTTTGAGAAATTTTGTGAGTCTTTTTGCCATCCACCATTTTATACAACCCATGCTCATTCAGAGAGTATCCCAATTGCAATGCACGATTCCTCATAAGAGTATTGAATAGAGCACTTCCTGTGAAATACAAAACAGCAAAAGCATATTCTTTAGGTGGACTAAACATGAAATCGATACGACGAGCTGGGTAGGTATAGTCTAGCTTACCAATTGCCAAACACTTAATACTACCTCGCGATAACACCTCCACCAATATGTTTTTTTGAATAAGAGTGTCCAAAAATCTGTCTAAAATAGTTGCATCTTCTGGGTCACTCAAAATCAAATCAATATCCCCCGAATCCGCCGCCTTTCTTCGGTATGAACCTACAATGTCATATGTAGAATGCTCACCCTTTACTTCGTCAAAAACTTCATTAAATAAACACTTAAATCGTTCAATCTCGCTTCGCGGTATTCTTTGATTGATATCCTCAAAATAAGACAATCCCTTCTTTTGCACATCATTCAATAAATCTTGACGTGACCTTAACATTTCAATAGATGTAATACCTTCGCGAATCAATTGTTGCGCTTTCTTCAACCCAACACCATGAATCTTCAAAAACACAAACAATGGGTTTGTTTTGTAATCTTCAATCTCTGGGGTAGTTCCAGTTTTAATATATGTTTTACATTTTCTCAAGGTCATAGGTCCAACCCCCTTAATACTTTCGAGAGATGTTAGATTATTAACAGGTGCCGCAAGTATATTTGTTAGTGCACGCTCCATAAGCTTGGCCTTATAAAATTCGCCCTTAGCTTTCTTGATAGTAATAGTAGTAGACAAACATTTGTGAATGTGATTTTTGAAAGATGCCATTTCTTTATAGTGTTTTGTAATATTTATATAATTTTTGTATTTTATTAAATTCAATTTTATATGATTTCATATATGAACTTATGGTATTACATATTATGCAAAAACATAAGTTATTTCTTTTTGGATTCTTGAAAGTATTTATTTAAAAAATCTTTATCTAAATTAACATCAATAAAGTCATACATTTTCTTTTTTGGCTTGGGAGTATTACTTTTTTTTTGAATAACAATAGCTTTTTGTGGGGGTAAAGAATTTAGTTTTGACATACTTGGTTTCATTGTAATATATTAATAAATTATTTTTTTAGTTTTATATTTATATATGGAATCTATTTTAATGAATGATGAACAAATAGCGGAAGCTGTCTTTGGGGGTATAGCTTTTTTTATTACTGTTTGGTATTTTAGAGACTATTTGGGTTGGGGCAGAATAAAATCTGCTGGATTTATATTTCCTATTACTTGGATAATTAGAAGAGTTGGTGTTAATGTATATAATCTTTTGAAACAAAAAAATAAATGAAAAATTAGTTAACTTCTTTTAATTGCTTTAATAATAACTGAATCTTGTTTATAAAGATTATTAGATTTTCGTTTTTCTAAGTAATCTTTAGCCTTCTCTTTTTGCATCATATTTAAATACTTTGATGATGCATACATAATTTCGTAAATACAATTTTCAAAGAAGACAGATTCTATACGCGCAGTTCTTCGATGGTTTTTTTTTACATAACGTATAAAATTAGCAACTAATTCTTCATTTTCTTCAAAAATAAATGTTAAAATAAAATGATGTCTGTATATTTTTCTATTTTTTCCCATAAATTCATAATTGAAGAAGTAAATTTCACATTTATTTTGAAGCGCTTCTTCGACTAAAATGTTTTTTAAATGTGAAATATTACCATTTTTTTTTGTGTCCAAAGATAATTCCAATAAAAACCCCATTTATATTTCCTAAATATTTTTATTTTAGTAGGGTTTATATAGCCTCTACAAATTGGTGTTGTAATATATATAGTAATATAATATTTTTGTAGTAGAAAAAATTGAAAAAAATAATAATTTTAATATAATGAGTATCTAAAAATAATGATTCCTACGTATTTAGCAGAAAAAAATGCTCATAAACGCGATAGTCACATTAAATTTGACGAAGGTCCTCATATTTATCACATAGATGGAGATTCTAGTTTTACAAGTGTGACAACTTGGAACCATTCACATTTTGAAAAGTTTAATCCGGACAAAGTAATAGGTAAGATGATGAATGGAAGGAATTGGAAAAAGAGTGTATATTATGGAAAGACGGCAGAGCAAATCAAGGCGCAATGGGCGGAAAATGGGAAAAAGGCATCAGAAGCAGGAACAAAAATGCATTATGATATTGAATGTTTCTATAATAATATGAAAATCAAAAATCGTTCTATTGAATATGAGTATTTTCTCAGATTTCACAAGCAACACAATAATTTGGAGCCTTATAGAACGGAATGGATGATTTATGATAAAGAGTTAAAATTGGCAGGGTCTATAGATATGGTATTTAAAAACGAGGATGGTAGTTTATCTATTTATGATTGGAAGAGATGTAAAAATATTAGAAAAGATAATCCATGGCAAAGTGCAAAAACAGAATGTATTGAACATTTACCAGATACAAATTACTGGCATTATTCTCTACAGTTAAATACGTATAAGGCAATGTTGGAGAGTAAGTATGATGTAAAGGTGAGGGATTTATATTTGGTTTGTTTGCATCCGGAAAACAAGTCAAATACGTATGAGAAAATCAAGGTGCCAATATTGAAAAAGGAAATCAAAAGTTTGTTTGAATTGCGTAAATCTCTATTGAAATAAAAATATTACTTAAAAGGTAAAAAATTAGTTATATATTATGAATATATTTGATGTGTTGTATGTTTTTTATTTGTTTAGTATCGGAGGGGCTATTTCATTAATTTTTGTTTCAAATATTTGGAAGAATATGGAAAGGATTGAGGAGATAGAAGAAGAAGAAAAAGAAATAAAGTATACAGATAAGTATAGTTTGGACAAACTAAAAAGTTTGTCTGAAAAACCAAAGAAAAATAATTTTGTAATAGAAAATACGCAAGAAAATGGGTTAATTATTATGAGATATTCTAATGAAGACGAAGGATTTGAGTATTGGACAAATAGTAAAAATATTCCATTTAAAGTATTAAAGACAGTATCTCGAAAGTATTGTCTAACATTTGATGCGAAATCTTTATATATAGATAGTGCAAAGGAAGTAGAAAAGCAGAAAAAGAAGTATGATAAAATGGTAGAAAAAATAAAGAAAAAGGAGGAAGAGGAGAATGAAGAAGAAAAGGAGGAAGAGGACAGTGTATTTGTGAAGCCAAAAGTGAATAAAGATAAAAATAAAATAAAAAAATTTAAGCCGATATGGGTAGAAAATAAGTTTATAGCACGAGGAACTGTAAAGGAGTCACCATTAAGTGAAAAAACAAATATAAGTAAGGGGGAAATAAAGGTAAGTTATTTGGATTTTTTAAAAATGATGAAATCAGATTAACAATTTTCTAGTTTATATTTCCAAAGTTTAATTTTATCCATATAATTATTATTAATTATATATGTATTATTTTCCAAATTATATATTAAGTTATTAATACTTTGTGTATATGATTCATCTAGTTGTCGAAGAAGAGATACATTATGAAAAATTTCTTTAAAAATTTTTTCAACAATTATAATTTTTTGATGAATACTATTAACTTCAGATAGTCTATGACAAGAATCATTTAAATAATTTGATAGACGGTCTAATCGACCTTGTTTAGTTTTGCTACGAGTTTTTGGAGGAACAGTTCTAACATAAGGAATTTTTTTATTGATTATTTTGCATTTTTTATAACCCCAAACAGAACGTCTACAAACGGGACAATTATGTTTAATTTGTAACCATGAAACTATACATACTTCACAAAAATTATGATTGCATGCAGTATAAACCAAATTATTGCTAGTATAGCATATTGCGCATTTCATTAAATATAAATAAATAGTTTATATTTAATATCAAATTTTAGATTTTCTTTTTGTTTTAGATTGTGCTTTTCGTTTTTTTGTTTTTCCTTTTCCTTTTGTTCGCTTTTTTTTAAAAAGCGATTTTGTTCTCTTTTTCTTGGGGGAAGGTCCCACTTTCCCCCTTTTCTTTTTTTTTAAAAGAGATTGTTTAAAAGCAAATCCAATAGAGCCACCCACGTGACTATTATCGTGTTGTTCTTCCAAGGCTTTAAGTCTAGATTGTTTTAAAGATTCCATGGATTCTATTTTTTCATCACCAATTCTATTTTCTAAACCGCGAAGGGTATCTCTAGCCAGATATTCTAAAGGCCAATTCGAGTCTAAATATTCATCAGGGTCTGGATTTTTGAAAGTATTATCAATAACGTCTTCTGCGATGTTAACAGATGCGGCTTTTATTAATTTTGCAACTTCTGGAGATTGGTCAACAAGTCTTGATAAAGTAATAATTGCTTCTAATGATTCAAGAACACATTCACCATTAGGTTTTTTTGTTACATTTTTATCAATAATTTGCTCTATAAGTGTAACATTTGTTTCAATAATACTAAGAATACGGTCAGCATTTTTAGTTAATTTATCTAATATACCCACAGCACTACCTATGGCGCCGACGCCGGGAATAGCTTTAATAGCATCCATACCAATTCGAACAGCATCCGAAATAGCATGATTTAATTGTTGCATAGGATTTATTTTTTTACTTAATACATCATCTATTTCAGAGGAAACAATTTTACCACTTTTATCTATTTCATTAACTAGAGTTTGTGTAGCATTTACAATTGCAGCTAATTCATTTGCTGCTTCAGGGCCAACTTCTGGTGGAGGGCGATTATTTACAACATTTTGTATATTTTGCATATTAACTGGATTACCTCCCGTCATAATTTTATGTGCGTCTTCATGGTTTTTAATAAAGTCAGCAACCTTAGGGTCTATTACTTCAGGTTGATTTTCTAATAAACTAGCTTCAAAATCATCAATAGCCTGAATAATACCGTCATTAAAATGTCCTGAAAAAAGTTTTATTATAAATCCATAATATCTTATGAACACACGCATAAATCCCATAAGTTGGTTAATTAATTGAAGTATGTTTGTAGCTACACCAGTAGTGTCATATTTGTTAGCTAAACATGTAAAAATTTCAATTAAACTATTCATTTTGTGAAATATTTCAATAGAACGAATAATAATATTGGGTGCATCATGAATAAATGTGGAAACCAAAGGAACACGAATAGGGTCTATTTCTCTTGCGGGATTGTCCCCCATACCTTCTTCTCCTTCTAGTTTTTCTTTTTGTTCGCTTTTTTTTAAAAGGCGATTACCACCAAATTGTAAATGTTTTTTTTGAATTTTTTTTAATGTATTTATATGGTTTTTAATATATGATTTTAAAAAACTTATTTTTAGTTTATTGAAATACATATGTTTTAATTGTTGTTCCATTTTAATATATTACTATATTTTTTAGTTTGAAACATAACATATAAATTTACTGTTTTGTTTAATAACATCATTAAAAGCATTATGAAGTTGAAAGTTATTTGTAACTAGAAAGTTAAATAATATACCAATGTTATCTAATTCTAAAAGTTTATTTTCATTGCGAGGGTCGGTAATTGCATAAATACAATTAGACTCATTGCTGGGAGTAAATGATGATAATCTTGGTGAATTTATTCGTTTGATGATAGATTTAAAGGTTGGGTCGGTTGGCAACATATTTACAATGAGTATTTTTTTGTAATTTTTATTAAGAGAGTCTAAATAATTGGTATAACTAATTTCAATAAGAGACATAAAATTGAAAACTATAAAATATGTATAGTTTTTATTATTAAATATAAAATGGAAATGTATAGATTTAATTTCAGCGATGAATTTAAACAAAGTTTGGTGAAGTTTGCTGCAAAACACAGTGAAGATGATTTGGAAACATTTAAAGATAATTTTGAACTATGGCAAATAAATAATAAATATGATATCGATAATGAAAAAATACTATTGAATAGATTTGGATTTACGGGAAATATGGAAATGAAGATGTTTAAAAGCATTCGATATTATTTTATGAAGCGATGTAATGAAAAGACAAAAAAGCCAAAAGAGAGGCAAAGGTATATTTGTAAGGACAATGGATTTTTGGAGTCTATTAAAAATCATATTCAAGGGATTATGAAACAAAAGTTGAAGCCATCAGTAGCATATAATAAATTTAGTGAAACGTGTAATGATGAAATAACTAGGATGAAAAACATGTTAGTAAACGTGCATGATTATGAGGAGAAGGATGCTATGAAAAAAATTAAGAAAATTTATAAGAATAAATATTTTACAGAATGTAGAAAGTAAAATATTTAAGAAACAATACAACATTTTGAAGTATAATGATAATGCATTATACCGTCTCTATAATAAGGTGTAAATTTGGATAGTCAGTCGTGATAATTATGTGGAAGTGTAACATATAATTTTCTTACTTTTTTTCCGGCAAGTCTTTCAACTTCACCTACATGTGGAGCGTATCCGGATTCAAACATTTCCAAAAATGCTCTAATGTAAAGTTTTTCTCTTCTGTCGGGTGCACACAATTGATAAATTTCTTGTTTACCACTAGCGAAACGCTCAACCAAATTGAAAAAGTTACCTTTTAATTGATTTTGAAATTTTTCTTTTTCTGCTAACCAACGTTGTTCATAGTGTTTACTAATGTTATCCCAACTGGGTATTACGATATTTGTATTTGCTTTTGATTCTTCTTCCTTAGCATAATCAAGTAATCCATGAGATTCTTCTTCTTCTTTAACAAAGTCCATTTTATAATAAATATATACATTATTTTTTTAATATAATTAAAATACTTATTTATATTTTCTCATTAGTTTGTAAATATGTATCAAATGGGAGGAGCATTATTTTCAGAAGGAGCATATGGTTGTGTATTTTATCCTTCAATGTATAAAAATGGAAAACATAAATATGTAAGTAAAATACAAAAAAATAGTTTTAGTGCAAAAAATGAAATATACTTAGGAAATATTATAAAAGAGCATCCATATTTTTTGAATCATTTTGTTCCTGTAGTTTATAGTGAACCTATCGATGTTAAAAAAATAGATGATGATGATATTAACAAATGTAATATATTTAAAAAATACAAAACCAGTGACTTTTTAAATATGAAAATTTACTACGTGAAAGGAAAAAATTTTTTGGAATATATTATTACAAATAAATCATCTGATTTTAATTTTGTTAGTTTGCTTATTAATAGTTATAATCATTTATTAAATTCTTTACAAATGTTAGTCGATATGAATATAGTTCATTTTGACCTAAAAGGCAATAATATTATGTTTAATGAAGTTAATAAACTTCCGTTAATTTTAGACTTTGGATTATCTATAAAAATGGATGTATTAAAATCGGATACACTTTCAAAGTTTTTCTATGTATATTCGCCAGATTATACACCATGGGCATTAGAAATACATTACTTATGTTATTTAATGAAAATAAATGATAACCCAAGTATAAGTGATTTAGAAAATATGGTAAATAATTATGTAGACAATGATACTCATCCTGTAGACATATTATTTTCAGCGAGTTTTAAGACAAAGTATAAACGTCTTTGTTTGAATCAATTAAAGAAGTATAAATCTATGGGTGCAACAGATAGTATAGCATATATTTTAACATGTTGGAACACATGGGACAATTATTCATTGTCTATTATTTATATGAGTTTCTTTTATTACATTTATAGTTCTAAAGTCCCTAAACAGGAGTTTATTAAAATAATATTAGAATCATTATTATTAAATATTCATCCTGACCCTGCACGTAGATTATCAGTGAAGGAAACAAGTTTAAAATTCAATGAAAAACTACTTCAGTTTATAAAAAATTTAACAAACTTTAAATATATATCCAATTTAAATAAGGATTTTGCAAAAAATAAACAAATGGTTATTGAGAGGGCGCAAAGTTATAAGGACAAAATGGATACAATGACCAAAAAAAATAAGAAAACGATATGAATAATTAATTAAATACATAATTAATTATTTTTTTAATAAATTAGCGTCTTCTGCGGCGACGACTCTTTTTTCCCTTTCTGCGGGTTTTTCTCTTAGACTTACCTCTCTTCTTCATTCCCATCTTTTTGCTCTTACCTCTTCTGCGCTTTTTGGTCTTACCAAGATTCTTAAGGGGTGCCTTACTTTTCTTGTAAACCATGCCGAGCATGGGATGAGGGTGTCCATAGTATGTAGTTCCGTTGTATACGAAAGAAGGTTCCTTCTTCTTTTTAGCTGCAAGCATAAGTTTGAAAAAGTTGTTCATACCACGTTTCTTTCCGCTTTTTCTCTTCTTCTTCTTTCTTCCTCCCTTTCCACCACCCGTGCACACATCTGGTTCTCCCTCAACTTGGTTTGGCTGACATTCTCCTGATTCACAACCAGCAGGGTTATTTCCTCCCTCCGGTAATTGTGGACATTCTTCTCCTGATGCTACTGACATGTTTATAATATATGTTTAGAAAAAATTGAAAAAAATAAATTACATTTATTTGCTAAATAAACGCAAATATGATATCCTTTTCCAAGTATCTTTATATTGTAGATGACGTAAAATGGTCATTTATAGATGCTATCATGAACAAACGAGTCGAAGAATCTTTATATTGGATAATAGAATATTATAATAGTGGTTATGAAGAAGGGACCTGGAAATTATTATGGATAGTATATAGTAGTTTTTATTTTACAAATAATGTATATTATTCAAAAAAAATGCACAAATTGTATAAAAAATGGCAAAAAAACAAACAATTGGATATAATTATTGGCGTTGTTTATAAATTTTACAAAATGAGCAAGTTTGATTTTGCATTTTTCAACATATTTCGTAAAATTGGTAAATATACATCTGTAAAAGGGTGTGTAAATCTAGAACTACGTAATAAATATAAATTAAAAAAGAATCATCTGTTTACCAAATTAGTTTTAAGTTTACAAAATAAAAATTTTCGAAATGTATGGTTCTTCATTGTTTATAACTTTGACTTATCTTTGCAAATAATTAAAACCTATTTCAATAGTGTATTCAGTTTTGAACATACAAAAGTTCATGATATAAAAATTCAATTATTGATGCATGTGTATAAAAGTTCTATGGTAAACAATGAAAAGAAAAAACAATTTACAATACGATTACCGAAAAAGTTGAAAACTTATGTAGATGATATAGTGAAGGATTCGGTTGAAAAGCCACGAAATGTATTGAAAAAGAAAAGATTATATGAAATTCCAGATTCTGTTGGGTGTTTTAATTTGAAGAGAAACAACCTGAGTATGGAAGAGATAAAAGAAAAGTATTTTTATCATTGGGAGTATTATGCGGGTAAGTCAAATTATTGGAAATCTATTTTTGAACATTGGGCGATAGAGTTTGATGAAAAAGAAGAGCCAATATTTATAAATGATGATATATGTGAAAAATTTTATGAGAAATACAATTTGGAACCCGATGAGCAAAGTTTAGAAACGCATAATAAGAGTATAAAATATATTGAACCTTATGATATAAAAGTATGGATGAAAACAGTGAATACTAGATAAATACAAAATTGAAATTACATCATCATATTTTTTTATACGTTATTAATAATAAAATATGGTAAAAAATAAGAAAGGTGGTTCAGGTCATAAGAAAATGGCAAGGAAACATGTATCAGGAGGGGAATTTAGACAAAGAAGGCTTCGTGAGCCAAAGGAAGGGGAAATATTTGCCCGTGTTACTAGAGTAAATGGTGGTGGTGTGTGTGAGGTTATTTGTAATGATAAAGTAAATAGGCAAATGATAATTAGAAAAAAATTCAGAGGTAGAAACAAGCGTGATAATAATATTGGAATAGGAACGATAGTATTAGTAGGTTTACGAGATTGGGAAGTAGTATCAACGAAAAAGAAACCCAAAGTAGATTTATTGGAAGTATATAATATAAATCAGATAGATGAATTAAAAAAGTTAAAATCATTAAATAATGAAATTTTGCCAGAGCAGGAGATGAACGAAGGTAATGATGGTTTTATTATGGATAAAAGTAGTGTAGTTATTGATAGTAGTATTCAAGATGAGTTAAATGACAATATTAATAAAAAGTTGACAAGTGTAGAAGTGGATAATGAAGAGAAGAATGAAGAAGAAATAGATATTAATTGGGATGATATTTAATCAACCATATCCATTTCTGAATCATCCGAATCTGATTCAACAAATATAGGAATTTCAACTTCACTATCAGATTCAACTGTTTCTGTTGCATTATTTTCACTTGATAAATCTAATAAAGACTGTTCAATAGCTCTTTGAACTAAGCGATTTTCCTGTGCTTCATAATAATTATTTAAAAAATTAGTAAAACCTATTCTTCTATTTGTTGGACCAAAGGGATGACTACTTGTTGTTTCCACATTATTTGATGTAATTTTTTCTTCTTTTGATTCCATTTCATATCTACAAACAGGACACTTATTTGATTCTTCTTCTAACCATTGTATTATACTATCTTTATCAAATATATGACCACAAGGTAGTTGCGCTATTTCATCACCATCTTTAAATGGCATTTGTAATATAGAACACTTGGTTTCTTCATATTTTCCTGCCTCATATTTCAAATATTTTATTTTTGTTTTTCCTTCATCGGATAAAACATGTTTATAACAATTTTTTTGACGTAAGGTAGATTGTAATAAATTTTGTAAGGTATTTTGGGATGATTGGGTTATGGGTGGTAATTCACTATTAATCATATTTAATAAAGAAAAAATATGCGTGTGTGTTGATGGAGGATACGTATTATTGGACAAATCATGGTTTACATCATGGTTTTCATCATGGTTTACATCATGGTTTACATCATAGTTTTCATCATCATTTGTTAAATTACTTATTAAATTATTTGACAAATCATTTACTGGATAATTCAATATAAGTGATGCCAAAAAATTATTAAACTCTTGGTTGCTCATTTAATAAATATAATGATTTAATTTTTATATTCATTAAACAAAAGTATTATTACAGTATATATCAATGAAATTATAGTTATTATGATTCAATATGTCTTCCAACATTTTAAAAGGTGTAATATTCTTCAATTCATCGAATCCCTTTTCGGAAAACGCATTCAAAAGAACCGGACTGTATCCTGAAATCATTGTTGTATTTTTCTCATACACAGAATTGGGGAATCCATCTGTCTTTCTCAGATTCCAGAACAATATATGTGGCACAGGATAAGGTTTCTTCCAAATAGACTTCATTCCTGCTTCATTAAACAATATTTTAATATTTTCCATCATTGTTGCCATATTCATTGAACCACTTCGAGATTTATTAATTTGCATATCTGAAAAGATTGCTAATACCATTTTTTCTACATCAGTAGGAGGAATATTATTTGTCAAACAAACATCCAAAATCATTTTCAACGCCTTATAGAAGTTTGTAGACTGTCCCCAATTATTATCATTTTGCATAGCAATCACCTTTTGGCGAAATGTCATATTTTCATTAATTTTGAACCATGATGGTTCGTCACTAAATGTCAAAATGCGATTTCTAAAATCTGGATGTGTCTTTTCTGACATTCGGATACCGAATCCTATGGAATTATATAGTGGAATCATTTCATCATCACACATTGACCCTGATACATCTGACATTGGAATAACAAAATGACTCATTTCCTTTGTTTCACTTGAGTTGTCCTTCCACTGCTCGTTTACTAGGTCTATCTCCAAACTATTTTTTGCACCAATAGCATCCTTTACCAACTTATACATATCCACTCGCTTCCCATTGACAGACTTAACACCCCTTTTTGAGTCCTCAATAAACTTTGCTAAATTAACTGCACAAATAACTCTATCTTCACTACTACTTCTTTGAGTATTTGTTTTTGTAATATTTTGAAATCCCTTTCTATGAATCCTCAATGTTGGACCAGTTACCTTATTAAAATCAATAAGTGACCAAGTTTTTCCTGTCATATGAATTTGAGTTGTATCAATTTTCTTATTGATTTTTGCCAAAAGTTTTCTGAGATTCATCTTTGCCTTACGTTTTGCACTATTCAATTTTGCAGGTGTTCTTGCAGTTTTAATGATGTAATCATAGTAAACAACTGCAATCTTATCAAACAACCAACCAAACTTCTTGGATTTTCCACGTGGCAACCACTTTGCCAACAAACTATTTTTCTCTCCCTTATTATACAAGGCCTCCTCTTCCTTTAACATATAAACTGTTGTTTCAATAATATACTTAATAAATGGATGGTTTTCATTTCTTTCGCGAATTTTAATATAATTACAAAAATACTTTATATCTTTACAAGAACCCAAACAGTGAATATTGTCACCCATTGTAAGAAACTTCAAAAACGTAAGCTTGGCGATAGCAGGATAATACTTATACAAAACATACAATAGTGTATATGACAAACTATATTCACCCTTACCATTTTTAATATCTCTCACGTTTGCAACAATCTTTAATGCCATTTTAAACATGCGCAATTTTTCCTTTTCCTTTCCTATAAAACTTGTTATGATTTTTGTCCAATTTGATTCCAAACTACTGTGATTTTTGCTTCTAACTAACTGAAAATAGAGCTGACAGATTTTTTCCTCTTCATTATTTGACCATCCGTGTTCCAAGTGTCCATTTTCTCCAATAGTTTTGGGGGTGTGCTGGTCTAGTGCTCCAATTAGTGATGCCATATTACTTTATTTATAGTCCTTCTATTTAAGCCTTTTTCGTTTTGTTTTTTTCAATTTTTTTGTTAATAGTATACGTTTTGTCTTATTATGATTGGTGGTAGATTTTGTTTCAACAAAAAATAAATATAAATCGTTTAATTCCTTAAAAAAATTTATGGTTTCTTTGTAATTGATTGCAGATATTTTTTTGTGAACATTTAATAGTTCAAAAGAATTTGCGTTTTTATGATACTTTTTTACTTCACTATTATTTAAGTCAAAGTTGTAACTTAACATACTCATCAATCTATATTTCTTTTTATTTAAATACATATTATTGCGTATAATTTCGACAATATCATTTTTATGTAATACATTATTTATTATTTGAATATCCATTTTTTTTCCATCAAATAGTTCGTTTTTTCTATTAATATAGTAAATGTATACTTGTATTGATTTATTATTTGTAATAAAAAAATCATGATATATTTTGGATTCTTCTTCTATTTCTTCCATCCAATTTATATCGAATTCTTCATCTTCTGATTCATATTTTTTTGATTCCATTATTTATTTTATATAAAAATTTCTTATAAAATAAACTAATTCTATTTTATTATTATAGTGTAGGAAAATCTTCTTTTGTAATTTTAAACTCCTTTTTCACTGGTTCCGGAGTTTCCACTGTATCTTTTCTTTTTCGATTAAAACTATTGTAAGAATCCCTATCATTATAACGTTGTTGATACTTTATTCCGGGTCGTCTTCCATAAGTTGCACCCCTTGATTTGTCAAATTGATTTAAATTTCTTTCACGTCTATTATAATCCATGTCTCTGCCAAAATGATTTCTCTTTCTATGAAATTCATTACGTTCATCAAAATCATTACGTTCATCAAAATCATTACTTTCATTCTTAAAATTAAATCGTTCTCCTCCTCCTTCTTTCTTAAATGTATTTTTCTTAAATGTATTTTGTTTTTTTTCACCGTTTTCACTGTTTTCACCGTTTTCACTGTTTTCACCGTTTTCACTGTTTTCACTGTTTTCAATCAAACAATCAAATCTTCCTTTACTAGTCATAGTATATAATTTATTATATATTTATTTATATTGTTTAAAAATATGTTTTCAATTTATAAGTTGCATATGTAGTCAAATAGAATAATATGCCTCCCCATATTGTGTCTAAAGCTAGTGCTTCTAAACTCCAATTTGAAAATATTGCATAGTTAGTAGAATCATATACACCATAAATAACTAATCCAAACAAAGCTGCTTCAAATGGAGATTTATTTTTGCTAATAATAAAATGATTGATACCTAATATTAAAAATACATAACATATTATGGCACCTAACATGTTAAACTTTATTTTATGTCCTTGGATATTTTTAACTAATTTGTTAAAAAAATTACTCATTGATGTCAAGTAAACGGCATCAATTGCTACAAAAAGCAAACCAGAAAGAAGTATACTTTTCAAATCCATATACATATATTAATGATTATTTTTTACGACAATCTAATAACCATATAAATTCCTTTACACCCTCATCCACTCCTTCTCTTTTATAGCTAGCTATACCACGTAATCTATTATATATATTATGTTCAATTGGTATTTTCATTAATGTTCCATATTTTTTTAATATAGAATCAAGTTTATCTAGTGGTATAATTCCACCATTATTATACGAAATCATTATAAAGTTAGAATTTGTATTCTTAATCAATTCTTCAAATTCTTTTTCGGCATTTTTAAAACTATTATATTTTGATTTAATCCAATTTTTTGGTTGTCCCCTATATGTATTAGGTATTTCTTCTTTTGTATTCCAATTATTAATTATATCCAATAAAAAATAATATATACAATATGGATGTTTATTATAAGGAGGGTCATAGTATACTAAATCTACTTTTGGTAATTTTTTCACCCAAGTATTTGTATCTTCCCTATTTACATATATTTTGCAATTTCTATTAAATAATACTGGCATTTCTAATGAAATTGGCTTTGTAATACGTTTAACATCTATTCCATTTTTTCCACCATATGTTCCTATCTTATTTTCATTCTTATAAAATGCAGAAAACTGTCCATTTGTATTATTATGCATAGAACACTTAATTAATAATGGGGCCAGTAAAAATGGTTGTAAACTTGATGGTAATTGATTAATAAGATGTCTATACTTATCAATACGTATTCCATTTTTTTCTGTAAAATATACTCGTTCATCTATTTTAATATTTTCATCATTTTCTGGTGACCAATGTTTAGATACCCATGGGGTATAGTCTATTGGTTTTTCTTTGTCCACTAATACATTCATCTGATTTATCAATATACTTATTCTCTTTTTTTCTACATCATTTATATTTGCTAAATAGCATTTATTCAAAGTTTCTGAATAACCAGCAATATCATTTACATATATTGTATGTGCTTTCGTCTTAAAAAGTCTAGATACTATACCAGTTCCAGAAAAACCTTCTGCTATACTTAATTTTCTACCTAAGTCTTTTTCAATATTATTTACTATATTAACTATTGTGGGTAGAAATTTACGTTTATTTCCCATATATGTCATTATTTGTGATGTTAAATAATTATGTTCCTCCATTTAAATTAAACAATAAAAAAAAAATGAGAATCAAATTTATTATTTAGTTAATATATATATGTCATTAACACCAACACACAACACTCCCGAACCAACTAATTTAGCACCACCACAATTAAAAAGGAGACCCAAGAAAAAAAGAAGAAGAACAAAAAGAAATTATAAATTTAGACCTATTCAAAATGATGAGAATCTTAATCCTCCTGTGATTAGACAAAATCAAATTATAGATATAGATAATATAACATTCGGAGCGGACAATAAAATAATCGATATCGCAAAAATGGAAAAAAATGGCGGTAGAAAAACAAAATCTCTTTTTAAGAAATCTCTTTTTAAGAAAAAGAGAACAAAAAAGAAAAGGGGGTATGGGGGAAAATCCCCCAAGAGAACAAAAAGAAAGAAAAGGGGGTATGGGGGAAAATCCCCCAAGAGAACAAAAAGAAAGAAAAGGGGGTATGGGAGAAAATCCCCCAAGAGAACAAAAAGAAAGAAAAGGGGGTATGGGGGAAAATCCCCCAAGAGAACGAAAAAGGGGCATGGGAGAAAATCCCCCAAGAGAACGAAAAGGGGGTATGGGGGAAAATCCCCCAAGAGAACAAAAAGAAAGAAAAGGGGGTATGGGGGAAAATCCCCCAAGGTTAAATTATAAATTGGGTGTCAAATAATGGTAATATTACAAAAAATTGAAAGAAAAATTGGGGGATAAAATAAAAACATAAATAAATTAAGATGGATATTAATCTAGTAATTACAAAGATGTTTGATGATAACAAAAAGCTGGGCATTAGGACCTTGAAAAAGCGGACAGGCTTGTCTCATAGACAAGTAAAGAAGTTGGTGTGTATGATGGTAAAGAATGGACAGTTACGAAGGGTTCATCCAATTGAGGTGGGGTCAAATAAGTTTTATAGTAAGCCTTGTCCTACAGATGAGGAGTGGTTGCAATATGGAAAAGAAACGAAGAATGGAAAGTTTGTGAACAAGTTGCCTTCAAAGGAGCGTAGAAATATTCACATAACCATGATGAATGAGAAAAAGTTTGATGTATTTGCAAGAGCGTAATAATATTATGATGACTACATTTTTAATTAGATTTTCGTTGAGTATGGGGGATTCCCCCAAAAAAAAGAAAATATTAATTTTTTTTGGATTTATGACTTTAAAAGTTGTTTTTAAATTCGCAAATCATCTTTTGTTTTACCCGTAAAACAAATATAACCCTTTTTAGCATCATAATGTAAATGAAATGGTTGTAATATTTTGGTATAATAAAATTTCAAAGAAGGCATGTTTTTTGTTTTAATGATTGGATATTTACTATACAATTTAATCCTACTTCTGATTTTTTCTGATGTAGGTATATTGTCCAGTATTTTAATATGATATTCTATAATAGTCCTATTTACATTTTCAGGTGGCTCTAAATCATGCACTTTCTTCAAATGTTTGTGTAAATGTGATTTTTGTGCAAAACCCCTTTCACAATGATTACATTGATATGGTCTTTCTTTTTCTGGCGTATGTTTCGAGTATATATGATTTACCAACTGACACTTTGGTCCACTAGTTTTATAGTCACAGTGAGGACACTTATGCTCTTTTTTTACTTTGTTATTATTACATTTTTTACAATGATACCATAAACCAGACTTGCTTGTAAATACTTTGTCACAATGGATACATGAATACATTTTGTCTTTCGTTTGTAAATAGTAAAAAAAAATAGTTCAAAAGTATATTCAATTTTTTTAGTGTGTTTTTTGTAGTTCTTTTTTTTATTATTATAGTCAGTCCCAACTTTCCACCATTTCTTCATCACTGGTATCATTACCACTTTCCCATTCACCTTCATCTTCTGATTCCAATTGTTTTGGTGAAACAGGTTCTTGGTCATCCACAACGAAATTGGTCAAATTACTTTGATAGTGAAGGCTTTCGTTGTCATAAAAATTTCCGCGGTCATAACTTCTGTCATAAGTATCACATCCTGAAAATCCAGACCCACCAATAAATTTCTCGTCACCAATGTTGACAGGTTTTCGACTCACTCTTCCGCTCCTGGTTTTAAATGCTCCATTTGTTTGTGCACAACTGGAATGATGTATTGTGGTGATTTCATCTTGAACATGACTAGCCACTAATCTTTCAACTTCAGCTGGCAAAATACCAGAGGCAATTGCCACCGCATCTTGAGGTTTGACAGTGCTGATACGTTCACCTACGTCAATGTGGTCATTGCATGTCGCACAACGAGTATATTTACGTGCTGTTGAATCTTTGGTGATTGATGACTGACGTCTAATCATAACTGGTGAGCTCGCAAAACGTCGAGGAGGAATTTTGATTGTGAGACCAGGATTTCGAGACTCGTTTTTGATGGAGTTAATACGAGTATGAACTGCTTGTGCCATAGTATAATATAGTTTAGTATGCGTGATACTTTTTCACAACTTCTTTTTTTCCCTTTCAATTTTTTTATCTTCTTGATATTAGGGTATGAAAATGTATGAATTTCCAAGATAACTTGGAAAATTGAAAGGAAAATGGTGCTTACATACTACAGACATATTTCCCATTCCCACTAGCTAGCAATTCACAAACTGCATACAAAATACATACATAATACAATGGCTTCTACCCATACTACTGTTACTCGTCAGCCCACTACTGCGGCTCAGAAGGCGGAGAATTTTGCTCACAACTCTCAGGACAGCAATGGCATTTCGCTGGTGCTGCCGCGTGTGTTCCCCAACTGGACTTACCGGAAGATTAAGCAGGTGTTCATCCAGTGCGGATGGGGATTTGTGGAGCGTGTGGATGTGACCCCACCGGGTCGCATTCCCAAGGGCCGATTCAAGACGGCTTTTGTGCACTTCCGCCCCAACAGCTGGAACAACCGGAACCGCATGGCTCGTGAGGTCCTTACTAAGCTCCAGCGGGGTCCCAAGAGTCACATTGAGCTGACCTACGACGAGCCGTGGTTCTGGAAGGTTTACATCAGTTCTGCGCTGAAGCCTGATGAGGCACCTCGCCTGCCGGAGCGTCCTGCGGTCAAGATTGACACAGACAGCAGTGCTCCCGTTCTCCAGCAGCCCCCTGCTGCCGCCTATGACGCCTCAGCCCAGCAGGACGAGGAGATGCGCTCGCCAACGCCCGATACCACGGAGCAGGTTGCTCATGAGGATGGCGATGAGCACATTCTCAGGAGCGAGAATGGAACAGAACAGGACGCGTTCGACTACGCGAACGCCATGTAAATGAAAACATAAAAATCAAATAATTTCAAAAAGCGCTTGTGTCAGGGGCGGCTAAAAAAAAAAGTCTGGTTAGCTCAGTTGGTAGAGCACTAGTCTAAAAAGGCTAGAGGACGTGGGTTCGAGATCCACATCAGGCACCAAACCAGTATTCCCGAGTCCGGTCAAAGGGGGCGCACTTAAGATGCGCTGCGTAATGCTTCCTGGGTTCGAATCCCAGTGCTGGTAACTTTTTTCTTTGCTTTTTTGCTTTTTTACTTTATATGAATAGTTGTGTTATGGCAAAAAGTATTAGAAAAACAACTTAAAAAGAATAAAAAATATATAAATGTGTGCAAAAATTGAAATACAATTGTCTATCATTGTAAATAGTGTTACCAGTATTCCCGAGCGGTCAAAGGGGCTCCTTTCAAGTGGGAGTGCAATAGCTTCGTGAGTTCAAATCTCACTGCTGGTAAATTTTCCAGAGTCCAGTTGGTGGTGCCCGCGTTGTCGGGAATCCGGTTCGAAACCGGACAGGAAAAGGGGAGCACGGAATATCGCGACTTGGCGCAGTGGAAGCGTGTTGCGCTCATAACGCAAAGGTCCCAGGATCGAAACCTGGAGTCGCGAACGGGGAGAACGGCAACTGTCAATATACAGCAATTCATCAAAAACATTAAGACTCAAAATCTTCCGCCATAGTGCTTCGCAGGTTCGAATCCTGCCTAGGGTGTATGCCCTAGTATGCAAGAGGTCAAAGCAGGTTTGTATAATGTTGACAGCAATATGGGAGCACGGATAAAGTTGTTTGGTTTTAAAGGAAAAACAGTCACCCCCTTACGGTGAAAGATATTGGTTCGATTCCAATAGCAACTCCCTATTACCCATTAGGGTTACGGCGTTATCGTCTAATGGTTAGGACGCTGGTCTTTGAAACCAGTAATCCGGGTTCGATCCCCGGTAATGCCATTTTTTAATTGATAAAATTGAATATATTTTTTTAAATTTAAATATACTTAATTACAAACAAATAATGGGTATACTAAAGAAATCGGGGGCTGTAACGGCATGCATAAAAAAACGTGTTACATTTGGCAAAGAATTACATCAAAATCATAAGAAACCAGTAAAAGATTTTGATGGCATGTGTGAAGAATCAAAATCTTGGTATACTTTTGTAGACTTAGTATTTAAGCTAGGAGTCTATCCACAACTCGCGTGGAATAGAGTCCCCCCCAAACACAGTGATTTTGTATGGGGTTGTATACTAGATTTTCTAGATAAGTTTATGTATAAGGGGCGGCATATTTCAATGCCTATGGGTAATCCACACTCATTTTATATTGGAAAAAGATATTCTGACTATGTGGATGAATTGGCATTGTGGGTGAGAGATCAAATTGATTTTATGCAAGATGAAAAAAAAAATTTAGAAAAAATAATGGGTGGCTGGTTAACGGTTGATGATGATGGTTATGTTGTAGATTTTGTGTTGATGAATGTAGATAGTAAGGAAGATGATAAGGTTTGGGACAATATTAAAGAAAACGTATGTGTATAATTAATTAAATAATTTAATGAATAAAATAATATTTTTTTATTTTATAGTATGAGCAAGGTATATGAATCCACAAATATTTCTATAGTTAAAAAAAATAAAAATTATGTATTAGAGTTTAAAAATATGCATGAACGACCTGTTTCGGTGTTATACAATTCTTTAAATCTACAAAATAACGACTTTATAGAAACTGAAAGTAAATGTCGAAAAAACAAGTCATGCACTGTTAATTTTCAGGCAGTAAATGTAACACCATTAAAAAAAATGGTATCAAATTTAAGTTACAAAGAACTAGTCTTTTTATTTTTGTCATTAAAAAATCAGTTAACACATTTACACAAACATAAATTAGGACTTCTTTATTTCAATGTGAATGATATTGTTGTCATACACACATCAGAATCACCATTTTTTATGTTTTTGAATGCAAATAATATTTATCCCATAAATGATGATTTTTTACAAATTTCTCAAAGTTTTAATAAAAAGAACCCTGCTTCTTTCATACCACCCGAATTATATAACTTTAATTCTATACCATTTAACGTTCACTATAAGGTTTCGTTTTTTTCATTAGCCCATTTAATTGCTTATATGATTGATGGTAAAAAGGTTGATTTTACTGATACTACAGATTGGAACAGTGTTGATTTTGAAAAACTATGCGAATCTATTGATAATACCAAACTATTTTGGGCTTTGTTACGTTGTCAAGAAATTAATCCGGCAAATAGATATTTACTATGGATTTAGGAAGTAAAAATAATATATACTTCATATATATATATATTATGTCTCTAGTTGTATTAAGACGAAAATACAAATGCACAAGAAATGGTAATAGGTGTGTAAATAATAATAAAATTGCCTTTAATGGTAATCAAAATGTTGCAATGAGTCGTAAACATCAGGCTATTAGGAGTTCAAATCCAAAGACAAAAATAAATAGAAATAGAAATAGACACTTTCCTAGTGGCGGAATTGTAAATTTAGGTTCTGAAACAAAAAACAAAACTCTAGGTTATCACAGTTATTACAATAAAAAATGTAATAATGTTTGTAATGAAAAGGGGACCACAAAATCTATAGTGAATAAAAGAAAAACAGAAAGTCAGAAAATATTAGAAAAGAAACTTAAGGTATTACAGCGTATTAAGTGTCAATTAAGAGCCAATGACGACGGAAAGAAGCCTCTTAAAGATTTTAAATGTTCTGCTGAAATCGAAAATTCTAAAACAAGCACTGGCTACACTAGAAGACAAAATTCAGCACAATATTGTTCTATTACAAAGGACCTTAATATGGCCGGAAGTGGTAGAAGTTATGAAGAAAGGTATGCTTATTTAATGGCTGATAAATCATATAATTGTCAAAAAGAAAAAGATGATTTAAAATTTAAGGACCCATCTAGATGTGGTATATATTAATTAAATTGATTTGCATATTTAAAATGAATTTAATTGTATAGAAATAATAATGAAGGCATCTATCATACTGTTTGTTGAGTTTGATGATATTATCAAGAGTGATAACGAGTTGATGGAAAAATACAATGAACGAATTGACAAGCATAATCGAATGGTAAAAAGTAATATGTATCCCGATTCGGGATTTGATTTGCTAACTCCAAAACTAGAAAACGTATCATTTCAGCCTAATGAGACGAAGCTTATACCATTTGGTTTGAAGTGCGCTGCGTATCATATTTTCGATGGTTTACAGGGTCCTTGTTATGAGCTACGCGTGAGTCAAGGGCGATTTGCCAATCTACCATCTTATGAACATGTAGTGAACGATATGATGCATGGGGGGTCTCCATTACGCTTATCACCACAGCCATTTTGCGTTTATCCCCGCAGTTCTATTTGGAAGTCTCATTTTCGACTAGCAAACAATGTTGGTATTATTGATAGTGGATATAGGGGGACGCTATATGGTCCAATGCATAATGTTAAAAATGATACTAATGCGTTAGTATATGGTAATAGATATTTGCAAATTACCATGCCAGATTTGCAACCGTTTTATGTATCCGTTGTAGATAAGATAAAAGTTGATTCGCAAAGAGGTGCTGGAGGCATTGGTTCAACAGGAAATTAAATAATTATTATAAATAAATGTATTTATTTCATCTACATAATCTTCATTTTCTAATATTTTAAATTTTTCACAATCTTTACAATAATAAATAAATAAAATATAGTCTTTATCGCTTGTTTCAACTTTTTTATAAAATTTTATTTTACTAGTTAAAGAGCTACACCATACACACGCTTGTATCCAACCTTTTTTTGGTAGGTGAGAATCTTTATGAATTTCAATACATTTATTTATTTTTTTTGTTACTGAACACATATATAAAATAACTATGTAAATATAGTTACTTTTTCCGCGAACATTATTAAATAATCCAGAAATATAGTTATTTAGAATATAAATAAATATGTTTAATAATTATATATATGACTGATTCACCTAAAGATGTAAAAAATATAAAAAATAAATTAATTCGTGCAAACTTTACAGGTGTGGAGAACTTAGGACTCACTTCAACCAAACTTCAACCTTATTACAAAGAAATTATAGAAATTCGTGAAATTAAGCCAATTTCACACAAAGAGCGAATGAAAATGTTAAAAAAGGAAATAAACACGATTTATAGCCAGGTTACAGGTGATTCCGAAGAATTAGATAGTTATGATGGAACTATGGATGGTGGTAGTGTTATTGAAAGTGATGATGATATTAGTAGTGATTCTTCATCAGATGATAGTTCACCTGATTCTGAATATGAATCAGACCAAAGTATTGTTTATGGTTCTGGTTATGATTCATATGGAGAAGAGGAGGAAGGAGAAGACGAAGAAGAAGAAGAAGACGAAGACGAAGAAGAAGAGGAGGTAGAAGATGAATTAATAAAAGGTGGTAGTTCTGAAGAATCTGCTGACCTAATAGATATTTTAGTTCAAAAGAGACTAGCATTGAAAGGTGTAATGTTCTTACATAAGTATGAAAAAAAGTTTGCAAGTTATATAAAAAAACAAGGTCAAAATGACGGTGAAAATTATTTAAATACGTTAAATATTGCAAACATATATTTGAGTAAATTTGGTTTTCATATGCACACAACAAATATACATATGTTTAATTTAATATGGGAATCATTAACTACTTTAACAACACCTTTAAAACGAAAATTATCTACACTATACATTGTTATGTATATGGCAAATAACAATGAAAAATATAAATTTTTTGTAAGAGAGTTTGAAACACAATTACCTAATGATAAGGTAATGTTTTACGTATTAGGAGTATTGTTTTGTTATTTAAAAAATAGAACACATCCAATATGGATATCTCCAAAAACAGATGATGAAGTAAAGGAAATGTTTGGTGATAAAAATAAATGGAAGACAGTAGATTGGAGTTACAATTATATAAATCAAGTATTTTGGACTGTTTCAAATAAGGGAAGAGAGAAGAAACGAAATTTTTTGAAATTATATTTAAAATATGGTTTTTCTGTCATTGCATTAATAGTGTCTAATAATTTAAATACTTATATTGAAGGCGGTAAAGACTTACTAGAATTTTATTTCAATGGTGAATTTGAGTATGACAAAAATAGTTTGAAGGATTTAAATGAAAAAAATGCGAATGAAGATTTGTTTAGTAAGTTGTTTTTAATATTTGCCAGTTTAGATTTTACGCAAAAAAATAGTTTAAATATGCCCAAAGGATTGGTGAATCATTTTACCAAGACACCTTCTTTTATTTCTTGGAAACCAGTAAGAAAAATGCCTATATTAAAATATTTTAGAAAACTAAAATTTGGTTCAAACAAAAAAAGGAATAACTTTACTAGTTATTTAAAAGCCAAAAAAGAGTTATTATTTGACGAACAAGTAAATGATATTATATGCTCTATTATATTAGGCCCTGAAAAATTAGATAAATATTATAATCTAAAAGGTGGAGGAATACCTATGAAAAAAGATAGAAAAAAGCAGAATGAAGAATTAATGAAACTAACTAAAACATTAGATACTTTAATTAATGATATAAAACAAGGTGATTTAAAAAAGGTGGTATCAAAGATGACTAAAAAGGAAAAGATAAAGATATTACGTTCTATGAATATTAAATCAGAATTAATTGGTTTTAACAATAATAAAATTATTAGTTTGAAAGATATTTACAACTTAGGTAATATATATTTGACTCGGTTTTTATTACAATTATTAATGAGTCATCCTTCCACGCAACTGATTTTTGATACACAAATTATTAATGTTAGAGAAAATGGATTTACAAAATACAATTTTGAAAACGATGAGTCTTTGGATGAAAATTTAGCTATACAGAACTTTGCAGGTAAATTTATGGATAAAAACGGCACGTTGTTTTTGTTTTTTTGTTGTAATAGAGACCAAGATGGTAAGGGATTAAATAAGTATCAAAAATCATTACACTTGTTTAAAACATTAAAGAAGAATGTTTCTTTAAAAAATTATTTCCATGAACCTAATATTCATTTGGCTGTTAAGATTGTAACAACGCAAAAGTCCACTAGTTCTATGAAAAACAAAATAGATTCTTTTCCATTACAAGTTATACAAATCAAAAATCCGTATATCTTTAATACTGGCTCCTGGTTAAACCCTGGTCTACAAATGTTTTTCCGTTCATCCAATTCTCGAGAACATATTAAAACAGAAAAAGAAGTATTAAGATTGCAAACTACAATTAGTAGAAAAGAATATAGTAAAAATAAAAAGATTATGAAATATCAGAAAAAATTAGATAAATTACAAGATAAGAGTAAGATTTTATTGGGAAAAATAAAAGCAGCAAAAAATGCAGGCAAAACATTACAAATGAATAAGTTACAAAAAGACCATCGTAACTTAAAAAGACAAATTAAAAAATTAAAAAAGAAAATGAAGGAAGAAGAAAAAGAAATGACAGAGGAAATTCGTGAATTGCAAGATTTAAAACTAAAATCTCAGGATAGACTTACGCGTTTTAATCGTCCTATAGGAGAATCAGAGTTTATTCGTGATGTTGAGGTTGCTTCCGATGTTGCTGCCGATGTTGCTGCCGATGTTGCTTCCGGCGTTACTATGTCAAAAAATAAGGAAAGAAAAAAAAATCCCGATAGTCAAGCAGAAGAAGCTGGTAAAATACAATCAAATAATCCAATATATGGTATTGCAAATGGCGGTAATACATGTTTCTTTGCTTCTGCTTTACAAGTATTATTTTCATTATCAGAATCACGTTTTGGTAAAATGCTAGAAGACTCTATAGCTGCATCTACTGATGTTAAAGAACAATGTAAAGATATACTAAGTGTCATTCAAAAAATACATAATATAACGATGCGTGATGGTGAAAATAAGGTTGTTCAAATCGGTGATTATTTTCCAGATATAAGACAAATATCAAATGCTAGAACATTGAATTGGGGATGGGTAAATGGATGGGGAAGGCAACAAGATGCTGGAGAAGTTATTACTACATTGGTCAGTGAATGTATGGAAGATTCTTTTAAACAACCGGTAATAAAATATTCAACATATCAACATAAAAATGGTTCGCTTAAACGATTAAATAATATTAGTGTTGATGGACAACCTTGGAGTGAGGCACCAGTTATACAACTGGATGGTAATGATTTTGATGGATTTGAAAGTATAACTTGTGATGATTTATTAAGAATACCAGTTCCGCAAGATGTAGATGAAAAAAAATCATTTTATCGAAAGTTTCTTGATGCAATAGAAGATTACAAAAAATATTCAAATCCAAATTCAAATAAAGGAAAGTTAAAAATAAAAACAAAAGACCAAGTTTTCTCCATACCTGGTATTTCATGGATGGTTTTATCCGAGCTTGTCTCACTTTATAATAGATATAATAAACTCGATTCATTATTGAATGAAACAGATAAAGAGATTTTTGATATTCTTTTTCGTGATTTGAATATTGATATAATTAATGATATGAGGGTAAAATTACAAATCGCATATCGAGCTGGACTTGATAAATTAATTAATAGAAAAATGTCAACACAAGAATTAGAATATGATGATGGTGTTAAAAAATTTTATGTTAAATCGGATATCTCAAAAAAAGCGATAGAGGTTACAATTATAAAAAAAGAATTGGAGAAACTTGTTCATGAGGATGGTAATGAGGAAGTAAAGAACATTTTAAAGAAAATTCCTAACTTTGATATAATTTTAAAGAATCCTTCTCTTGTAAATTTATTAAAAAGAATTACATATTCACCAGAAGAATCTAAACTATTTGATACACCTTATTTATTTATACTTCCACAACTTATAGAATGGGGTTCTTCTGCTCATAAAAAAACTGATATGGTAGGAAAATTTCAATATCCTGTCAATATAGAGGATACTTTTAATTATAATGGAAAAAATTATCAATTAATTGGCGTGGTTTATCATAGTGGATATGCTGGAGGTGGTCACTATGTAGCTGAAGTTCTAAGAGAAGGTAAATTATATTTATGTAATGACAGTTCAACTCAAAATATTACACATTGGAATACATATGATGGAACTAATGTAGTTCCATCGGTATTTTTGTTTCAAGAAGTAGTTGATATGACTGAGCGTGTGGTTGGTGGACGTAAAACAAAAAAGAGAGTAAAGAAAAAAAGAAATAGAACAAAAAAGAAGCGGGCAAAGAAGTAAAAAAATGTTATTAAACGTTAACAAATATTAATAATATAAAATGTATATTATTAATGAATTATGGTGGAAAATCAAATCTTATATGTTTCACGACATAAAAAAGCATGGAACACATTTGAAAACAAATGATATTTATGTAAAAAAATATAATGAAGTTGTGAAAAGTGTGCCAACTATTGTAAAACCATCTAATGGACCCTATGTTATATATACTTCACATCCATTAGATAATAAATCTATGCAAATAGCTAAGCTTTTATATTATAATGTTCAACTGAGATTATCTAGAAATAGACCATTGTTTAACACAATCATTGAATATGTTTCACTAGACCAATTTTTACTAAAAGGATTTAGTTTATCTCCATTATATGAAGCGAAGTCAAAAATTATAAATTATTATTATAAAAATATACAAAATGTAAAATCTAAATTGACTTAAAGACATATTGATTTTATTTGTCATAATGCTTTTTCTAATTTCATGGAAGATTTCTGCTGCTAATCGTGTTGCCTGTTGGAATGTTTTTGGTAATATGACCCCTGCCGATGACCTCAAGGATGCTGGTCCACATATTAATATTATTGGACGTTGGCACCACCTTAGTGGAGATGGTGGTGTTTGCATTTGTGATACTGATAATGTATCGGCACTAAATTCATTTATGCTTAACTGGTCACCTATTTGTGATATTAGTGTCAGTCCTGTTGTAGACGATGCATCTTCACGTGCTGCAATTCAGACCAAGCCATATTTTCAGGCTAAGTCTGCTGAAGGAGCTACTAAGTCAGATTCCGCATAGGATTTAATGAATAATCAACCAGGTTGTTGTAAAACTGGTTGTAATATAGTTTAAATTTATAACTTTTTATTTTATAACTTTTGATTATAAAATAAAAAAGCGCTGTGGGCAGGATTTGAACCTACGCGGGCAGAGCCCAAACGATTTCAAGTCGTTCTCCTTAACCACTCGGACACCACAGCAATGGTGGAAATGCGGGGCATCGATCCCCGTGCCTCTCGCATGCAAAGCGAGCGCTCTGCCATTTGAGCTACACTCCCATTATTAGTATTGTATTTCTATAGGTATTTTTTTAAACATACATAATATTTATAACATTTTTTGTTATTTACACGTGCAGCTACTTGCACCTTCCGGTAATCGAAACCGGGGCACTTCCTTGGAAGGGAAATATGTTACCACTACACCAAAGGTGCTAAAAATACTAGTAAAAACTTGCGTTTTTTATTTAATCCGGCGAGAGTGAATCGAACACTCGACCAATTGATCTACAGTCAACCGCTCTACCAACTGAGCTATCACCGGTTGACTTAATTTAAAACTTACAAAGGCAATCTGAATGTCTTTTTTTGGGTGCGCTGCTTATTCATATAATATGAACGTCAAGCCTTTTTTATTTTATGACAAACTAGAACATCTTTCATGTAAGTAAACCTATTAGGGAGTCTAATTACACCACATATATGATGTTGGTGTTTGATTTATGCTTAGAGCAAATGTGACTCATAACCTAAATAATTGGTTTTAATCTCTAATTAAAACTACAATACTAGAACCATAACCAATTCAATAAACACGCTTTTAAGGGGTAAGATAATAAAATTTGTTGCTGTTCGGTTCCATAAAGAAGTAGTATTTTATCTTTAAGTTGTTTCATTTTTTATGCGTTAAAATTTTTTTTTATAATGTTCATTTATAATGTCCGATTTCGAAAACTGTATGCAAATGCTTAAATACAAACTAGGAGAACTTGAAATTAGTCTTGAAAACATTATGACAGTTGTAAGATTCGCTATGGAAGTTGTTGAAGTTACTGAATTAAAAGGTGCTGCTCAAAAAGAATTAGCTATTCACTTGGTTCGCAAAGTTGTCGTGGACGCACCAATTAGTGACGACAAAGAAAAACTTTTATTGGATATGATAGACCAAGGTGTTTTAGGAAATACTGTTGACTTGGTTGTCGATGCTAGTAAAGGAAACTTGAAAATTAACAATGTTGTAAAAGTTGCAACTGGGTGCTGCGCTACATTTTTTAAATAAATTGATAAAAAATTAAACGTATAAACAGATTTATATAATTATGAATTTGTTTACATACTTCACCGCAGCCTTTTACTCACTATCATTAATCATATCTGTTGTTTGTGTTCAAGAAAATGTTATTTGGCATAGAATACCACAATTTTATGTTACCGAATCTGTAAATAACTTTTTAAATGACAACCAAATAAATAACTGTTTTTATAAATTTCAAGATGAAGATACCCTTTTACTTAAATGCTGGAGAGATAAACAACTTGTTGATGTTTCCATAAATATAAAAAATAAACATCAACACAAAAGTTTCTATTATAGTTTGTCCATTTAATTCATAGCATATTCTACTGTCCAATCTCTTGCTATGCAGTCATACAATGCTCTATTATTAATATACTTATCCGCTATTTCCATTACCAATGGATCGTCTGGATTTGGTTCATCTAGTAAAGAACAAATAGACAAAAGCACTTTTGATACTGTAAGTGCTGGACTCCAATTGTCTTTTAATATATCCAAACATATTCCACCTCCCGAATTTATATTAGGATGATAAATTTTTGTTGTAAAGCGCACCTTAGGTGGCTTAAAGGGGTAATTTGTTGGAAAGTCAATAGATAGTTTAAAAACACCACCAGAATATGGGGTTCCCTGTGGACCCATAATTGTTGCTTCCCATTTATATATATCCTCCTCATCAATAGGTCCTGCGCTACAGCTAGTAGGTGGGTCTCTTATGATTTCCTTCAACTCTGCACTAATACGTTTTGCTGACATGATTACATTAATATGGTTGTATTTTTTTAAACTATTTTATTAAAATAAGTAAAGAATAAGTATAGAATAAGTAAAGAATAAGCAAAGAAAAAGGTTTTATTTGTGTTTTTTGTGTTTTTTGTGTTTTTTGTGTTTTTTGTGTTTTTTGTGTTTTTTGTGTTTTTTGTGTTTTTTGTGTTTTTCTTACTGCACTGACTCTATCAGTTGCATAAGCTCTCTTTTTGTTTGCTGTATATCCATGCAAAAGTTATCTATTGTTCTCTCGCCATCTTCAAACTGTTTCATAACAAATCTAAATACTTTTACACCACATTGCTGTCCGATTCTATGTGCACGCGCAACTGCCTGGTCTTCTACGGCTGGATTCCAGTGGGGACTGGTGAAATATATTTGCGAAAAGTGTTGCAAGTTCAATCCTTCTGAGGCTGACTTAATTTGAGCAATCAGCACATCTGGTGCATTCTCATCATTTTGACACAGTGAATCCTTTTGAGCTTTCGACGCACGACCGTCATATACTCCCACATTGTAGCTCAGATTTTCCAATGCTTCCTTCAATGCATCGATTTCTCCTCTGTAGTGACAGAACACGATTTTCCTAGCGTCTTTTGATTCACTCTGAATTTTACTCACCACAGCATTGATTTTGCTAGCCGTTGGTATTTTTTTCATAGTGAATGATGCCGGCACAATGTTTTCACGTTTCATTGCATTGATGACTTTTACCAGCAACTGCGGATGTATACATACCTGTCTGGCACGAACAAATAGTGGCAGCGGTGACTCATAATCCATGAATTGCATAAGTTCGTTGACGTTTTCACGCGTAACATGGACTCCGAAAACCGGTAGTGAATTGTGAATAGAAGCCGCCAAATTCTTTTCCACTTTTGACTCCCACTCAACTTCCACAACTTCGGTTTGTAGCGTAGGCATCTTAATACCAACACCCTCTTTGGTCCTTCTCAGGATTTTACTCTTAATCGCCTGATGGAACTGCTTTTCGCTGTTTGCCATAATACCAGTTAGTGCAAACAATACCCGCAAATCGGCTTTTTTGTTCTGAATAGGTGTTCCTGTCACCATCCAACGAATAGATGCCAGAAGTTTGAATGCTCCTTTACATATACCCGTTTTGATGTTTCTCATATGGTGAGCTTCATCACAAATAAGACGGTCCCACATCATATTTGGTCCCCATAATAGAGACTTATAGTTCAGCGGTTTCTTACGGACCGCGATCATGCCATATGTTGTTAGCACAATAGGATGCTCCTTCAACGATTCCAATGTGGCTGTTTTCGCAGCTGCACCATGATATACATACACTGGGTGTCCTAGAAACTTCTGAATACATCCTGCCCATTGATTCAAAAGTGACGGAGGAACAACAATGAGGGTCCTCTCCTTGGGATTCATAACCACACATGCCAACATGAGAATTGTTTTACCAAGTCCCATCTCATCACATATGATCCCACCTTTGTTTTCCCGAGCATCTTCCTGTTCCAAGCACCATGAGAAACCCTTCACCTGATGAGGTTTAATATCTAATCCTACCATTTGGCACCATTGTTTGTAGGCATGACTAGCCATAGTGTTTCAGTAAATAGAGTTGTATAGTAATTGTGTGTAGCGTTATATACGTAGTTCTGTATTGTTGGGTTGTGACTTTATCTTCCCAATTTTGGAATCTTTCCTTTCAATTTATAAAGAAAAAAAATAGTAACAAATGAAAAAATTAGGGCAGGCGGCTTTTTTTGAATTTTAAGGTTTTTCATTTTTAAGGTTTTTGTAATAGGGGATATGTATTAGTTCTCCTCCAATCGGGGCTCACTGTTGAAAATCGTCAGCCAGAGATCACCCATCATGCTGTAGTGCGGTTCCTTCAGGACATCAGTCTTCTGTTGAAAATCGAGCCAGATTGCGAGTTTGTCAGCGCTGAGATTGTCCCACGTGTAGTCCATATCATTGTGGAGTCGGTGGAAGAGGGTGAGTGCCTCATTGTAGTAGGTCACAGTAGCGTCGTGGTCCTCCGATTTGAGGTCTTTTTTGTCCGAATCATAGTGGTGGATAGTATTGAGCTTGTATTTTGCTCCTCCACACCCATCATCGGGATTGGAATCGTGGGGCTCTCCGTTGGCATCCTCCGGGAACCAGACCCTTTTGAGTCCCAGCGGGCGGCGGCCTAGGTGAGCGGTATCTTGCGGCAGCCACTCTGTCGGGCATGGAACCAGAGGACGGAGCGTGTTGCTTTTGAAATGTGCTTTATTGTAGAGAGTGTTCATATTTCTGATAGCTGCGGCCATTGATGTTGATAATGTATATGTGTTCCTTTTTGGTTTGTGCGTGATTAGGGCGTTTGTTATGATATACAATAACATATTTTTTCCTTTCAATTTTTTTGAAATATGAAAATAGGGTGGGTCTTGGAAAATTGAAAGGAAATTTCAGCTCTAGGTAGAAGTCATTCAACCAACCAACACACACGCAAACATCGAACACACATCGACAACCAAACACTCAAAACTCACAACAATCAACATGTCTGTTATCGTTATGAACCGTAAATTCCAAAAGGCTATTAAGGCTGGTGCTCGCACTATGAGGAAGAAGATTTTGGATACCAAGAAGGCTGAGAGAGTCGCTCAGAAGGAGGCAAAGATGCAAGCTGCTGCTGCGAAGAAGGCAGAGCGTGAGCAGAAGAAGGTAGCCGCCGCGGCCAAGAAGTTCGCCAAGAGGCAGCAGGTTCTCTCCAATAAGTTTGCCAAGCTTGCGAAAAAGAAGCAGGTTGCTGAGGTGAAGGCACAGCGCGAGGCAGCCAGAGCTGAGGAGGCCCTCCAGAAGGAACTCCGTAGGCAGGCTCGCATTATTGCCGCGGAGGAGAAGAAGTCAAAGAAGACAACCAAGAAGGTCTATAAGCCTCGTCGTCGCCGGGGAAGCATTGTTGCGGATAAGGCTGCAAAGGAGGCTCGCCGTCGCATTCGGATTGCGAAAAAGGCTGTCAAGGTGGCGTCAGATGGTGTCAAGAAGACACGCGCTCCCCGCCGCACCAAGGAGGAAATTCAGATTTCTGTTATGGCAAAAGAGCTCGAGAGACAGGCGGCATGGCATGCAAAGTTTGCTGCTAGGTATGGTCTGAATAAGACTAACCTCCGCCGTGTCATCAAATCCGCGAAAGCCACTATCTAACCACGTAGATGCTCTACTGTATATACGAAAAAACTAAAAATCAAAAAACACAAAAAACAAATAAAAATCAAAAAAACACAAAAACAAATAAAAAACCTTTTTTCTTTCGGTTGTCTTATTATCCACAATATTGTAAAATTTTTTCTTGGAAAATTGAAAGGAAAAATTGTTTCATTGTATATGGTATTAACACCCCAACAACCCACATCGAACATATCGAACACCAACCAACAACCAGCATCATCATGTCTCGCACTCGTGGCTACACTCCCATCTACAAGGTCTCCTGTGCGGAGCTCGGAGTTCCCGCCGGTGTCGTCATTGGACGCAGTGGAGGGACTATCAATCTGATGAAGTCTCTCTCTAGGGCTCAGATGCGCATCCGCAACAACGTCATCGAAGTGATGGGGGGGTCCAGGGAGCTCATGACGGCGAAGAATCTTCTCGCCAGACTCAAGGAGAACTACAGCAACGGTGTCATTGGACTCCGGATGTCTCAGCCGACGCGGAAGCCGCGCAGGAAGATTCGCGTGAATACCGATGCCGCTACAGGATGGTCCAATCTCGAGGCCAACCGGGAGGCTGAGTCAAAGACATCCTCTGAGCCGAAGAAGGTGGTGCGCGCCACTCAGAACAGTTTCGCGGGTCTGGATTTCGACGACTCTGACACCGACTCTGACGAGTCTCACGCCGAGGAGCAAACCATCGCAACTCAGGAGGTCAAGGAAGAGTTTCCCGCACTTCCCAGTTCTCCTGCGATTAAGCTCAGTATCCGCGAAAAGGTGGACACCAGTCAAAGTGACACCAAGTTCAAGAGCTACCTCGTTGATAGGAGGGAAAAGCGAGTCGCATCACGCACTGCTGCCGGACTGCCCGTCAATGCTAGCTGGGCCGATATTTGCGACGAGGAGGACGAACGGCGGATGAACGACCACGATGACGAGGGAATGTTCCTCCAGAACTACTAACTGCACATACAATAATTCAAAAACAAATAAAAATTAAAAAATATAAAAAACAAATAAAAAGCGCCTTGCCTATTTTTTCCTTTATTTTTTATTTATTTTATTTATATAAAAACAACTTTTGATTAATAAATAATGGAGCTGCAAATTTCTGATATCAAACCTGGTTATTTAGTTATAAATCCTCTACATAGTGAATTAGACAATGCTCCATTACCACATGAAAATTTAAAACGTTACGAATGGTGGGACGGAACTCTTATAAAAGTAATAAATATAGAAAAGTCATATAAATACTGGTGTCAAGCTTGGAAAAAGGAGTTAAATATATCTTATGATATAGATAATAAATTTAACGAAAAAATGCAAAGTATATGTGATATAAGTAATAGATTAAAAAACATAAAAATGAGTATTTTTAACTAATATGTAAATATTTCAGCCATAGCCGGTTGCGAGTAACCCTAATTGCGGGGGTGAAATTTGAGTTCGACTCTCTTATATGGCAAAAATCATATATTTTTGGATTAAATTTTTGGGTTCCATTTTTTTAGTTATTTTTTTTAAGTAATTTACCTATTACACCTATAAAATTGATATCATGTATATGGAACTACATACATGATAAAAAATGGATTACTATGAATTCCCAAAGTTATTATATATATATGCAATGGCATGCACATTTGTTTATGCATTTTGTTCAGTAGCTATTACGTTAGTTGTTCTCACGTATAGTGTAATATATAAAGATGATTTTATTCGAGTGAATAGAAAAAAGGTTGGTAGTAATAATAAACAAAAATTTAAAAGGGTTTGGGAAAGAATTGATGGTGGTAGGTTGAAAAGGGTATTACGGGATTCAGATAAAATACATCAACTATATGAAAAATGGGTGGCGGAATCTAATTCATGTGTTGGTAATAAGACAGTAAAATGTTCTATAGAAATGGCTACTAATTAATTAAAATATTTAATATATAAATCAAATTATTAATTTATATATTATTGTTTTTTGGGGCCGCTGGGGGAATCGAACCCCCGACCTCTCGCACCCAAAGCGAGAATCATACCACTAGACCAAGCGGCCAAATATTTTCTTCTTGTTTTTTTTAGATATAATCATTTACTAATCGTTCCAAATATTCTTTTGCATCATTCTCATTTTTAAAAAAAGTTGCATAATTCATTACACTAGATTTTAATGGAAAAGATACCTTCCAAACTAATTGGCTTAAATCATTATATACTTGTTCCAAACTTATTTGATTTGTTTGCATTTTATTTGATATATAAGTTGTGTTGGGTGGATAATGATAACCTCGATAGTTCTTTTTCAACAACTTTTTTTCAGTGGTGAGAAACATTAAATGATTATATCGTTTTCTTTTTAAATGTTTTTTTATTTCTTTTGCCAGCAATAAACGTATTCCTGCCCTCTTCTGTTTTTTATATCCCAATTACTTCCTGCTCTTTTAATTATCATATAATCATCCTTGGTTGTGCACTTTTTCCACTTTTGCTTTATTTTATCATACATTAAGTCTGGTATGTTTAAACATAACCATTTATTTTTTGGTAAATATTTGTATGCTCTTTTTATTGTAGGTATAAGAAAATCATCATAAAATCCATCACTTTTGTGTTTTTTTGAATTCAACTTATTTGCACTTGAAGGTTGTTTTATTTTGTCTGTATTTTCATAATTTTTCATATGTTCATAATACTCTAAATACTCATAAGGTGGTGATGTAAAAACCATATCATATTTGGGTAATTTTGAAAAGTCTACTTCTTCGGCTGGTTTAAAATAAAGTTTTACTTCGCTAGTTGAATGAGGTTTCATTGTTGTCCGTATTTTATTATATCCCTTTTTTAATGACTTATTGCTGTCAATACCAATATAATTAATATTTCCTGCCATTGCACCAACCATTCGTGAACCCCATCCAGCTGTAAAATCCAATACACGTGTTGCGTTATATTTTCTATAATAATGTAATGCTGCTGCTGGTCTCATACTACTTAATGTTGCCCATTGTAAAGCTATTGCACTTTGATAAGCATGAAATAAGTTTCCAGTAGCATAACTACCTTTGTATAAATTCATTGCAAACTTTTTTAGTTTTTTTCTAGCTATAGGGTCTTTCCATCGTTGCATTAAAGATTTTCCTCTATATTTTGTGTGAACTCTGATTTTTTCTGTTCCATAATTAACGGCGTTATTACCTATAGCAGAACGAGGATTCAAAGATGTTTGATTCTTTAAATTTAAAAAGTCAGCAACCGCTTCTGTTTTAGTTATATTTTTATACGGATATGTGTCCCCTTTATATTTTCGCGTTTTATCCTTTCTTTTTATTTTTTTTCTTTTACGTGTCTTTACCATATATATATATACTTGTTAATTTATTTTTTAAAAAGTATTAAAAAATAGAGACTAAATTACTATATAATGTCAATAAGAAATGCGGTTATTGGTTCTTTTTTAGGTGTAGGATTTTCTGGTTTGAGTTGTTCTGCTATTTTAACCTTATTAAAACGTTATAATAGAGATAAAGAAAATGATGAGGGTGAAACTATGACACTATCTAGACAGGCAATGCCTATACTTTTTGAACAATTTTCCGTTGTCTTTGTCACTACGTGTGGAATAATAGGTTCATATTATGGATATAGTAGAAATAGTAATATTAAATTATTAAAGAATTGAATTAAAAATATATTAAAACGAATATATCAAAAAATACTATAATGTCTACATCAGGATATCATAGATATGAAATTGTAAATAAAAACATAATTTCATTGGAAGGTAAACCTAATCAAAATTTAAAATTTAGTTTAATTAAACCCATTTTATATAACATTTTAAACGACCCCAAAGATACATTAACTGTTACAGATTTGGGTGCAAGTAATGGATTATATTCATTTTATTCTGCTTTAAATGGTGCAAAATTTGTAAATTCTATAGAAAAAGGTGATGAAAAAAGTGGTGGGGGAAATTCTTTAAATGTTCTTAATAAAAATATTTCACAAAATAATATACAAAATATTAACGTGCATGATGTAGATATAATTAATTATACTGAAAAATCAGATGTTGTAATTGCACTTGCTATTATTCATCATTTAATAGATAATTTTAAAAATTTAAATGAGCTAATTTCTTTTATCAGCAATTTAACCGAAAAATATTTAATTATTGAATGGATTGGGCATGGAGATTTTATTGAGAAAAAAAATGTTAACTTAGATATATTTTTAAAAGAATTAAATGATAATTTTCATAGTGTTGAAAAAATCGGTCAATCTAGGTATGATAAATTAAGATATGTGTATTTATGTAAAAAATAAAGCCGCCATTGGGGATTGAACCCAAGACCTCCGCATTACAAGTGCGATGCTCTACCACTGAGCTATAGCGGCATACATATATAAAACCATGTTATTTATTTAAATATTTTTTTATGTAATTATATTACGTTATGTCTAATTATAAAGTTTTGATTGATAATTCTTCCGAAAATAATATTTGTCACGAAAATAATGATTGTTATGATAATTATGAAGATGAGTGTATTATTTGTTTTGAATCATGTAAAGACAAAATATATTATTTTTGTAAAAATTGTAATCATAAATTTCATACACATTGTTTTTTGAGTTGGAAAAATAAATGCAAGGAGCTTGGTAATTCATACAAAAAATGTTGTTATTGTCAAAAAAAATCGTCTATACATAAGCGTTGTAAATTTTGGTGTTTTTATTTTAATGATAAATTATAAAGTTAGTTTAATTTATATGAAGTGGTATCATAAATTTTTTCTTATTTTAAAGGTAACATTTGTAGTTATATATTTACTAACAAAATTTAAAATTATATCTAATGAGCCTGAAATAGAATATTTAGTTGAAGATACTGTTAAAATAATGGTGACAATCTTTTGTTTATACATTTTTTGGCCATTTAGGAGTAAATATCAAATAAAAAAACATGACCGTTATTTTGGATTTTCAGCGGGTGTATTTTTATTAATATCATTAAAAGCATTCAGTCCTTACAACTATTTACATAATTTATATAATTATTTTAAGTATATGAATACACGTTTGATAAATACGGTTTCTTCATAAGTTACACAATTAAATTGATATAAGTTATACCCTTTTTAATCATTTTTTATATAATTAAAAGATGATTAGGTCATTGCCATATTTGAAAAATAACTTGAATGCTGTATTTAATGACTTTAGTTATAAAAAAGTTAGTCCTATTTATAAAGTCATATTAAATAATTACAATGGCAAGGACTATAAAGAATTAGAAGTCTATGCTAATAATAACGAAAGTAAAAACTTAAGGTTGTTTTCTACTGAAGAATGGGAATTATATATTCAAGTTTGTAGACCTTTGTCTAACTTTTATTATTATAACAACTGTATATTAAAACATTTAAATGGCAATATTATGAAAAGCACTGTTGGAGACCAAGTTGGCACTAATTTTATGAAAAATGAAACATATTCAATTAATAGACCCACGATTATTAAAAATATGGATTATACAAACTCTTCATATTTGCTATTTAAATTAAAAAATATTAACTACTATAATTTGAAAAAAACATAAAATTTTCATATGCATTATATATAAATGGACTTAAATCCTGATAATTATAACTTAAATGAAATTTCCGAATTTTTTAATTTGGGACCTAATCATACATTTACTCAAATAAATAATGCTTTTAGGAGAAAACATAATGAAGCTACTTTATCTAATAACTTATCACATGACCAGAAAAGCCGTATGTGTTCTTTTTATGAACAGCTCAAAAATAAACTTGTAATGCATTTGGCAAAATCTAATGTTCCTAATAATGAATTTAACAAAGGACCTGTGCAATTAAGAGTTGGAGATAAAATTGACGACCATGTTGATACTGTAATTAATAGTGCAGTTTTATATCCTTCTGGAACTAGTAAAGAAATTAGTGCAGGCATTATGAATCCCATTGAACGAAACATTTTGAAAAACATCATTCATTTTGACACACGATTTAAGCAAAATTATGTTATTGAATCTACCAGTGACAAATGTAAAAACACTAAGTTTTCATTTAACATGCCTACTGGATTTAAAAACGTGATTTCTGTAAAACTTTCATCGTTTGAACTTCCTAAGCATATTTACAATATTAGTGAGGCTTTGGGTAATAATACGTTTACTTATAATATTGATACTGTTAATGATGTTCCCTTTGAAATTGATGAGGGGAGATATACAGCTGATACACTTGTTGCCAAACTTAATGCTGATTTACCAAATTCGTTTACTGTTAGTAGAGATGTTGCTAGTGGAAAAATAGATATAGCAGAATCAAATAATAATTTACAATTAAAATTTCCTGCTGTAAGAGACCGTGTTAACTTAGGTTATTTATTGGGATTTACTAATAAAACATATGCTGCAGATACTAATCATACCGCCGAATCTCTACCAAAACTTGAATTAGATAATGAATATTATTATTTCTCATTTAATGACTACCAACAGTCTGTGAATCATAACCATTTTGCTGTCATGAATAAGAATTTTGTCACTAAAAATATATTTGCTAAGTTGAAGGATCACGAAAGTGAGGAAAACAATACGGATTATTTTGTGAAAAAAAGTTATTTTGGTCCTGTTACTCTTAATAGGGTTACATTTGAATTATTGGATAAATATGGCAATGCATTGGACTTGAAAGGTGCTGATTATTCATTTTCAGTGGAGATTGAAATCTTATATAAATATTAAGAGTTGATAAGAACTTGAATATAAACTAATTATCTTCATGTAAATAAAGCTTTTTAACATAATCTACAAAACCCAAACTTCTTTCCAAATCAAATGATGTTTCCAAAAAGTTAACAGCTATATTATATGCTACTTTTTCTTTTTCGCTAAGTGATTCTACATAAGCATCTTCTGTGGATACATCTTCTGTAGTGTCTTTTACTTTCACAACTATTTTTTTATTGCTCATTATACAATATAGGTAGGTTTTTGTTTGTATATTTGTTTTTTAGATACATTTCAATTTTGTATTAAATTGAAATTTATACTTCTTTGTTTTAAATACAATAAAGAAACACACATATAGCTATATAATGACTCGTATATATGACCCTATTCATGGATTCATAACAATAACACCTTTGATGAAAAAGTTTATGGATACAGAAGAGTTTCAAAGATTGCGAGATTTAAAGCAGTTAGGTGCGACAACATTTGTATTTCCAAGTGCGAATCATACTAGATTTGAGCATAGTATTGGCGTGAGTCATTATGCTGGATTAATGATGGAGAGTTTGATTGCTAATGGTGCGGTTGTTGATGAAAAATATATTGAGTGTGCACGGTTGGCAGGTTTATTGCATGATATTGGGCATGGTCCATATAGTCATTTATTTGATGATTATGTTAAATCTGATAGTATTCCAGACCATGAAGAGAGAGGTTGTGAAATTATAAAAAATATAGTTACGCGTTATAATATTGAAATTAGCGAAGAGTATATTGAAATAATTATTAATATGATTCATCCTCCGGATGATAAAAAATATGATTGGAAATATCAAGTTGTTGCAAATAAGGTAAATCAGCTAGATGTGGATAAGTTGGATTATATCCAAAGAGATTGTCATTATTTGGGTATGAAATGTGGTGGTGAGTATAGTAGAATTATTAAAGATGCAAGGGTATTTGAGGTTGAAGAAGGCACTCAGATTTGTTGGCCTATAAAGTTGCAATATGAAATATTTCAGTTGTTTGCCACGCGATATAGGCTACATAAACAAGTATATAATCATCCTAATGTAAAAGCATGTGAATTTGTGATTATTGAAATGTTAAAAAAGGTTTCTAGTAAAGTAAATTTAACACTACAAGGTGACTCTATTATATATTGTAAATATGTGGATGATGAGAGAATGAAATTGTTTACTAGAAAACATAGTAAATTTGTTGGCGAATTAACATTTACAAATTGTAATGATTGTGAAAAATGTAAACCTTATATTGAGTATATGAAAACGCATAATATTAAATATCAAAAACTTATACTAGGATTTGGTGGTAAAGATAATCCATTGAATCATATTAAATATTATAAAAATGATGTTATTGTTGATACGAATCCAACCAGTTTTAGTTTTATGATTCCCAGTGAATGTAAAGAAACGTTGTTAAGAGTATATGCTGATGTGTCTGAAGATGAAAAAAATGTGAAGATGCATTATAATAAAATGTTAGATATATATAATAGTGATGGGAGATGTGGATGGAATACAAATGAAGACAGTGGAGAAGAAAGTGGAGAAGAAAGTGGAGAAGAAAGTGGAGAAGAATTTACCGACGGTATTTTCAGCGCACAGAGTATTGAATGAATTAAAACTTAAGAAAGACCAAATAGTATTTTACAATAATTATTCATGTGTTGGAAATTTTTTTTATAAAGTAATAAGTAAAAAGGTGTTTAATAAATGGTCAAGAAGATTCTTTGTTTGCACCAACAAAGATATACACTTTTTTAAATATGTAAACAATAAAAGGAAAAAAATTAAAACAATATGTTTTACCGAATTTTGTCATCTAGGTGGCTTACAGTGTAGTAATGATAGAAATGGAAACACATTTTATACATTTTCATTATTTTATCAAACAGGAAAACAGCGAAAAACCTACACATTTATGTCTTATAATATGGATTATGCACCAGAATTATATAAAATATTGAACTTACATACACATAAAAAAACGTGGGGTAAATTTACAGAATAAATTTTTTTTGAGCAGTTTTTTTATCAACATAATGTTGTAACCCTAACATTAAAATATTTAAAATATCAGGTTCTGTTATTTTGTTTTCCCGAAGTTCTTTTACAATATTATTCCAACGCAACAAAGAAGAGCTGTTTTCCCAAATGGAAATTAATTTGTTTAATTGATGATTGTCTAATTTTGTAAATAAGTCAATACATTTGTGTTTTTGCGTATCATTCAATATTTCTTCAAAAAAAAGGAAAATATTTGAATTCATAAATACAATAAAAAAATTAGTTTTATTATATTTATTAATGTTTTATTAATGTTTTATTAAATTATTACTTCTCAATAGTAAATTCCCTATCATATTCATTATATTGGTCAATGTCATTCTCCTTTTCCCGCTGCTGTTGCTTGTAAGCTTCGTGCTGTAGAGAATACTTCTCCCTCATTTCCTTCTTATAACGCCACAACTCCCGACGTCTACCATGGCGTGTATCAAACTCCTCACTATTCCATTTATTTGGGAAGATCTTCACACTTTCACCTGAACAACCAATTGTGTAATTGTATGCTAGACCCATCTCGTCATCATTATTATGAAATGGCACAGGTTTCTTACTGTCCCACAAATTATTGCTGTTTAGTGTTTGGTAAATAGATGGAAACGGATGCATACCGTATGATGGGTGTGTCCATGTTTGTGTTTCTAGATGAAAATTCCACCCATTATTGATAGCCTCTTCATGATAATTAGGACCATTCTTAATCTTCCGCTTCTCACCAAACTTGAGACTATTTCGTGTCACTGTCTTCTGTGGAAATACACCATCATTCTTTGCAAGAACCCATCCTACACTTCCCGGAATCTTTCCCTCCATTGCCATACGTGCTTTGCGAGTCATGTTGTCAGTGTATGCCATTTTGTGTGTTTGAGATGTTAAGTATCTAGTAAATAGTCTTGATTCTTTTAATGTCTGTAAAAAATGAAGTTAGATTTGTTTCAATTTTTTAATAAAAATATTTTTTGTTTTTATAAATGAGTAACCAAGAAAAAAATAATTTGCATTCTGACATGGATATGATAAATAATTATACAAAGTTAGTTGGATATCACTTTAGAAGATTCAAAAAAAATTGTGATACATGTTATAGTAAAACGGAGAAAGAATTTCATCCGGTATATAACGAACTATGGGATTTAATTCATTGTTTAGCTTTTAAGCTTAAAAGTGAAATTGGTAAAAATAATAATTTAAAGAGGAATGTTGAGTTTTTTTACAATAAATTCAGGTCTTTACCATGTAACATATGTAAAAAACATTACAATGAATACATAAGACAACATCCTTTAAGAAATATTAAAACAAATTATGATTTACAAGTATGGACAATAGACTTACACAATGATGTGAATCGTAGACTAAGTAAGAATACATTCTTTTACAACCAGGCAAAAAGTAAGTATGTTTACATGACAATAAGATAGTTTTATAAATATAAATGCGGTATATTTGGTATATTATTTTTTAATAAAAATTATATATGTCCAGTGGAACTCCTGAATCTGTTTTATTATTTGATGAAAGTGCAGAATATTTAGATATGACAAAAGACGAACAGCAAAAATATTTTAAGGAAAAAATGTCTTCTTTTAACAAAGAACAAGTTCAAGAACGTGTTACACTTAAAATCAAAAGACATAAAGAAAGAATGTCTGGTGGTTTAAAGCCAGAAACTCAAGACCCAAAAACGGCTCATAGAAATAAAAGAAAAAACCAATGGAATTTAGATGAAAATAATAATAATAATAATAATAATAATAATAAAGAAAAACAAGCACCTGTGTCAAAAAAAGAAAATATTCAAAAAACTTTATCTAATGATGATAATAAAAAATTATCTGGGAAAAATGTTAAGTATTACAGTGGTTCTGAGAAAAAGAAACCTGAACCACCAAAACCAAAACCTAAATTTCAAGAAGAAGGTCAATCAATTAGAGGTTCTACAAAGAAAAATACTGATAATAAAAAAATTTTAGATTATGTAGAGGATGATGAAGATGATTTAAATAAGAATGCAAAAATTCAGTTAGAAATTAAAGAAAGTAATAAAAAATTGAGAGAATCAATGAAAAAAGTTACTAAATATTCTGTAATAAAGGGGTATTCTACATTAAAAAAGAAAGATTTAAAAAAGGATAATATATCTAGAATTGGCAGGATTCGCTTTAATAGAAATATTTTAAAGGAAACCCAAAAAAAATTAAATCCTTCTTTATTGAAAAAGAAACCCACAGATGCACCTATTAAGAAAAATGAAAATGAAAAAATGAATACATCTGCTACATCTATTAATGGCAATAAGGCACTACAAATATTAAAATGGCATGAAAGGCGTTTAGATGATTATGCAGAAGTTATAAACAAACAACAAGAATTTATTGACAAGTTGACATCTACTATTGAATTTTATTCTGAAAACTACACTTCTTTGTATTATAATTCAATATATAAAGATTATGAAACAATTAAAATCCATGATATTAATATTCGAAAAATACAATCTACATGGAATCATTATGTGTTTCGTAAATCTGTTTCTGCTATTAAGGTTCAAAGATGGTTTAGATATGTCAAAAATGTCAAAAATGTTTCTGATGAAGTCCAAGAGTTTATTACTAATATTGCGGCTGTTCATGAAGCAACGAAAGATATTAACAAATTCTTATTGTCACTCGATTCCAAGAAGGCATTACCTTTGGATAGATTAAAGGAAATTAAACAAAAACTAATTAAACAACAAGAAGTATTGGAATCATAAATGTAATACACCAGATAATTGAAGTTTTTTCTTTTTCAAATTTATTTTGCGTATTCTTAATATTCTAAGCTGCCTTCTATTTTCTATTATTTTGTCCCTCGTATGCTCTAGTTCTCTTCCCATTCTTGATAGTAATTCCAATTCTTTTTTTTGTAATTCTTTATACGTTTTTAATATTTCTTTTAGTTGACTTTTTTCTAATAATAATTCCTTATTTTTTTCTATTAATTCAATATTTTTCTCTGCTATTTCTTCTCCTTTCATTAATACTTCCAAAATTTCTACTGTATAATTTTCCATTTCTTCTCTATTTACTGTTCTGTTACAAAAATCATTTCTACACATTGGACATGTGTTACTTGTTAATAACCAACGAAAAAAACATGTTGAGCAAAAGTAATGATTGCATGAAGTTTTTACTGAGTTTTCAATATTTAGACTACTATAACATACATTACATGTTTCTTCCATATATATTTCATTAATAAATTAAAAAAATATAATTTATTAATTCAAAATTTTGTTACCTCCTTGATAATTACGTATCTAAATTTAATCACTTACTCCATGTTCGGATAGCTGATAAATTTTTGTATTATAATCCTCCAACTCCTTATTGTAACGTTCTTTATCCTTTTCATTCATTTCCCCATACTTTGCCTTTTGACTATCACTTAGCTTCTTCCACTTCTTTCCTAGCTCCTTTGCAATGTCTCCAATGACAATCTTCTTATTCTTCTTCTTCTGAGTTTCAATCATCTTTGGACGATGCTCATCACAAAAGAACAAGAATCCTGACTTTGGCTTCTTAGGCTTGTTTGGGTCCTTTTTAAACTTCATCTTTACCTTCTCTCCCAAAAGTAGTTCCACCATTTCCTCCGTCTTCTCAGTTTGTCCTAGAGCCATACACACTCTCTCCACCAAAGACTTGTGTGAGTCGTAGAATAGAGTGTTGAGCATTGATTGATTATCCTGATACTGTGAATTAGCCATTTCTATACTATTTCTTTAATTATCCTTAAGTCTTTTATTTAAAATATATATAAACAGTTCAATTTATTGAATATTATGAATAAATGCGATGAAATTATGAAATTAAAGAAAAAAAGTATTAGAATTTCCAATATATTGAAGGATATATCTAAAGATATTGAAATACTTAGTAATGATTTAACAACATTTCCGGAAAAGAAAAATGAAGAAATACTAAATCGTGTGGTTCCTGCTGGTCATATCAATCCTATTGTGAATAATGCACATGTTTACTTTACAAATTCTTTGCGTAGATTTTGGTAAAGTTTAGCACGTTTATTTTTTATAAGCATATATATATAATGTCTAAAGGCACGCGTAGAATTAAAAGAAGAAAAGGTAAGAGAACTAGAAGAAAAAACAAACGTAGTTTAAGACGTAAAGCTCAGAAAGGTGGTGATTTTTTAAATAAAATAAGTTTGGGATTTTTAGGTAAAGAAGATAAAAAAACTTTAATTGGAAATGTTGCCGGTAATGTCGGAACATCTCCTAATGATACACCACCTGATACAAATAGTCAAAGTCAAAGTCAAAGTCAAAGTCCATATGAAACACCTACTCAAACACCTAATTCACCTGACTTTTGTAATAGATGCAGAGAAGCTCATCGAAATGGTGATTGCGCATTAAGTATTGATGATACTGGTAGTGGTATTTTAAAGGGAGCTATGGATGGTGCTACAGATATGCTTAATAAAACTAAAGAAACTGTAAAGAATGCTACTAGTGATGCTCAAAATGCTATTGCAAATAAAGTTATTGATACTGGTTTAGCTGCTAAGCCAACTCAAGGTGAAAAAATGAGTGATGCTATGGCCGGTGGTAAAAAGAGGAGAAAGAGAAGACGCACAAAAAAGAGAAAATCTAAAAAGAAGAAAGGGAAGAAAGGTAAAAAGGGTCGCAAAAGTCGTCGCCGTCATCGCCGCTAATCATTTAAATGAAATAACTATTTAATAAGTTTTCTATAAAATTTATTAAATGTTTCGGTTATGTTCTAGCATAAGGGTTCAAGAACCTACACTTAGCGATGAAATTGTTAGACAAAAAGCATTTTGCATGACTCGTAAAATAGTATACGAATCTACTAGAGACTTTAATGACTATGACTTATATAAATTAAACTATTTAGGACCTCTTGATTTTTCATATAATAAACTTGTCTACTATTTTAATGAACCACGTTCTTTTATGAATCAATACAATATGAAAAATCTAGTTTGGTATATTAAATTTAATAACGGTAATATTTGCTGTATTAGTAAATACTATAAACATGAATATTGCAAGCCCCATCTTAACAACTTTAAAATATGCGGAAACAATCGCTCTGTCTTACTAGACTTAGCTGAAGTTTTGAAATAATCTAACATATATATAACAATAATTATGGTGTTTGGATTATTTACAAAAAAGCAAAGAAAAAGAAAAAGAAAAAGAAAAACAAGAAGGAAAAATAGAAGAGGGTATGGGGGGCCTTCGTCGAAGAAAAAGAAAAAGATAAAAATAAGTAATATTTATTATACGCGTAAAATTAGTGATACTGGTTTTCCTTATTTGCCGATTACCAAAAGCGAAGCGGTTGATGAGTTTTTGAGATTAAAGAACACTGATTCTTTGAATCCCAAATCATTGGTTGGTAATAAAATGGTGGATTATGGAACATATCGGATGCGCGTTAAAACAAAATACAGAGGGAAGTCATGGTATGAACAATGGAAAAATCCTGTTCGCAGAAAAAAATTAAATGAGTTTGCTCGTAGATTAGTTCGCATTAAGAAATTAACACCTCTTCGTGCTCAGCGCGACGCTATGTCTTTACAATGGGGAACCATTAATACTATGCGACCTGCTGCTGCTTTAGATTTTTATCGCAAATATAATGCCACTTCTGTATTAGACTTTACTGCTGGTTGGGGTGCGCGTATGGTTGCAGCAATTGCAGGAGAGGTTGATTATATTGGTATTGATAGTAATGTTAATTTAAAGCCTGGTTATCAAAGAATTTTAGATACCTTAAAACCTTTTAAAAAGAGCAAAGTTAAATTGTTTTTCAAAAAGGCCGAAAAAGTAGACTTTTCAAAATTACCCCGTTACGATTTGGTTTTCACATCACCACCCTATGAATATTTGGAAGTCTATGAGTCTATGAAAAATTATGAGGGAACTGGTAAAATAAAACAACCTAGTAGTTCTACTAAGATAAAGAAGGAAGATTCTTCAAAGTTTTATGATGAATTTATTATTCCAACTATGAAAAATGCATATAAATATTTACCCAAAGGTAAATGGATGTGTTTAAATATACCAGATTTAATGTATGAAAAAATTAAATCCAGATGGAAAAAATGTGATAAAAAAGAATTATATAAAATCGTCAAACGTCAAGGTTCTACAATGGGCGTTGTTGGTAGACGCGGTATGGAATATATTTATTGTTGGCAAAAGAAATAAGCTTACATAGGAGATGGTGATGGTTCATTACATTGGTTGTTTGCGCTATCCCAGCTGCAAGGTGATGCACAATCTCCTTCAGTTGTGTAAGAGCCACACTGAGGTGCTGCTGGTTGAGGGGCGCCGCAAGTTGCAGCTGCATAGCCTTCTTCTCCTTCATTTCCTACTGCCGCATTGTATACACAAGCAGTTGACCCATCACTACTCATTGTTCCTTCGCATACTGTGTTATCATTCAAATCATCGCCCTGGACGGCTGCGCATGGACCATTGGGTTCCATACCTTCCATGAATGTGATAAATCTACCTTCGCATCCCATAATTATGGTGGATACTAGGATTGCGAACAAAAGACACAATGCCTTGTTTTTAGTTAACATGCATCCTAAATAGTATGCAACACCGAAGGTTCCTAGACAACTGAAAGAACGTGCACGGTAGAAGTTAACAAGCTGTAATATTGATAATGCAATCATACCGTAAAGAAAAAACTTGTGTTTGAGAAGAGTGTTAAGAGACTTAGTTTTCATATTATAATTTATAATGAGAATCTTTTTTTCAATATAAATTTTTTATATTTGTTTTTTATTTGATATTGATTCTTCAATATATCTTAATTTTTCTGCTATATTTTTTATTTCTTCTTTTGTTTCTTTTTTTTCTGAGTCAGACATACTTTTTACAGCTAAATTATTTTCCATTGTTTTTTTCTGTTCTGTGCACTGTGAAAATGCTTTTCTTAACTCAGACAATGATTTTTGTTCTAAATTTTTAGGTATTAAAGTGTCTGGACACATTGCACTTATTGCACCTGTTGCACCTTCTTGTATAATAATTCCACAATCAAAAATAGAAATACTAACTAAACTAGATATTAAAAGTATATGTAATATTTTTTTTGTCATTTGTGATGAAATTAAGAATGTAATGCCATATACTATTAAACATCCTAAACTTTTACTTTTTATGTAAAATAATAATTGCATTAATGAAAGTATAAAAAATATTTGGGTCGCTATTTTCATATGTAAAAACATAAGAAAATATTAATAACCTAATTGCTCCATTATCCAGTCAAACCAACCTTGTAATCCACGGGTTTTCAATAACAAACGCTCTCGTGATTTTACGTCGTTCCATAAACGTTCTAATTCGCTCTTTTCTATTTGTAAATTTATTAATGAATCCCTTCTTATTACATTTCCTATTATTATTGTGGATTTTTCCATTATAATACCACTTTATTTAATTTCCAACTTGATATTGAAAATGGTTTTATCTTTTTTCCGGAAATATGCTGAATTATTGTTTTTCCTCTGTTAAATTTAAAATCTACAATTATCCAACGATTTGCTTCACTTTTATATCTCTGGTTTCCATCGTCGTATACTGTTATTTCCACTATATTTCCTATTTCTTTGTTCATTTTAATACATATTAAAATAAAATATTAAAGTAGTTTAATAAAAATAATTTAATAAAAATAATTTAATAAAAATAATTTAATAAAAATAATTTAATAAAAATAATTTATTAAACTGTTTTGCGTGTCGATTGTTAACTGTATACATACGGCATATTTGATAGTTTACATTTGTGACAAATTTTGTATCTGCTGTAATAATCGTCGTAGTCTTTCTCCCAAACATGTTCGCACGTATCATATATTTTCTTTTCATTTTTATGTATGCATGTCTTTAGCTTTTTTATTTCTCTTTCATAATGATACATTAATCTTTGCATACTTCTATTTTCGGTAATGTGAAAATCTACATCTACTTTGTTAATAATTGATTTTATAACATATTCTATTTCATTTATTTCGGTCATAATATATATTACAGTTATGTTCAATTGTAATATATATCAATTTTGTATTTTGTATTTTGTATTATTTACATAAGTTTGCTGCATCCTACAACGAAGTTTGTAACTACTAAACCAGCCAATAAGCATAGTGCTTTATTTTTTGTGAACTGGCATCCAATTGCTGCGGTCAATACAAACATGGCGGCGCAATATGAGGAATTGTCTAAATATATTTTGTAAAGCTGGAGTGCTGAAACAGCTACCATTAAGTAGAAGAACATTTGACTTTTGGCGAGAGACATGGCTTGTTTTTGAAGTTTCTTTAACATTATATATTATGTAAATATTTTTTTAATAATTATTTTGTCTGTGTTTATATATATTATGTATTTATCAGTATTAATATTTATTGAATTATTTTTCATTTTATTATTAGGATTAATTGTTTATGTTTGTAAAAAACAAAAAAACTTCTTCCTTTCTTATAATTTTAATTTACTTATATTAATTGCTTCCGTATGTAAACTATTTTATTTATTATGGACTTATCAACATTATTCTAATATGTGTCAATTAAGTAAAGATATTTGGTGTTAAATCATGGAGTTCCTATAATAAATATTAATATAAAACATATTAATACAAAAAATAACGTTGTTACTATTATTATTGATATACACTTTTCATTACTATATGTTTCTTTATACTCTTCTAAGCATTCTTCACTACAAAATTTTTTTGTTTTGCATTGTTCTAAATTATAGTAAAATATTATATCATCATCAAAATTTATTAAAAATATGCTATAACACAATGGTTTATTGCATATTTGACAAATTTCTGTATACAAATGTCCCGAATATGATAATATATGGTTTAATAAATCCTTATTAAATAATACCTTTTTTTTTAATTTCATTATTCTTGCATTTTTTTTAGTATTTATTTTTGTTAAACCTTCATTATATGACATATTTTAAAATAATAACTAAATATTAAATAATAATTATTAGTATATATATTATGGCTGAAATTGGTAATTTATTGGACCCTTTAAGCAAAGGAAAAAGATTTATTCATAAAAATGATAAAAAAGTTGTTTTTTTAACAATTTCAAATAAACATTGTGAAAAACATGCTAATAATTTAATTTTACAAGCAAAAAATTTGAATTTTTTTGATGAAATTATTATTGAGAATGATTTTAATAAAGATATTGAATTTAAAAACGCATTAAAAAATCCAAAATTTGCATCTATTTATAACATTGAAAAAGGATACGGATTTTGGTTATGGAAACCATATATTATTTATAAACATTTGAAAAGAATAGATGACAATAGTATATTAATATATTGTGACCCTGGTGGTAGATTTCCTATTAATCCTATAATGAAATGCTGGGCTAAAAATAAATTAAAAGAGTATTTTTTATTTCTAGATAAACATGATGGTTGTATGAGTTTTGAAAGTGGATTTTCTGAATTTCTTACTACTAAAAGTGAAGTTTTTGATTATTTTAATAATTATAATATAGAACAAGACTACTTAACGCAAAGTAGAATAACTAATTTACATTTTATAAAGAAGACCCCTTTTTCTTTTGATATTTATTCACAATGGTGGAATATATCCAAAAATAATCCTTATTTATTTGATGATTGTATTTGTAGAAAAGAAAACCATGATGGATTTATTGATACTAGAAATGACCAAAATGTATGGTCTTTATTATGTAAAAGTAAAAATATTGTTGTTCATCATGATACACCATCTAAAAGACCTATTCGTGTTTCAACACGTCCAATACAGTTTAATAATGAATTTTATGAAAATATACATCATAGATGGTATGATAATGTATAATTAATATTGTTATATGTGAATTAAATTGATTATATTTATTAGTGTAAACAACTATTGTAAAATAACTATAATAAATATAATGAGCGAAGAAGAAATTGTCATGAGTAGTGGAAGTGAGAATGAAGAAAATAGTGACATTCAGGGTAATAGTAGCGACAGTGGTGAATGTAAAGAAAATACATATACAAAAACACTGTTGTGTTTTAGTTACGCGTGTAGTTCTAAACCGGAATTAAGTGATAGATTGAATCATAGTAATAAGATTTGTTTACCCGAAAGTATATTGTATGAAATAAAGGAAAAAGATGTTGACTTTCCGTTGTTTTTTAGAGTAAAAAATAAAATAACACATTATGGTTCTGTATGTGGTGTTGAAGAGTTTACCTCTCCTCCTGGTGTTTGTCATTTACCATATCAAATTATGACTGATATTTGTGTTGAAGAGGGAACAGAAGTGGAATTGGAACTCGTTATACCACCAGAGGGTGATTTTGTAAAGCTGAGATTTCACACGAGTGATTTTGCGAATTTATCAAATCCCAAGGTCATTATGGAACAAATTATGAGTAAGGATTATCCTGTTTTGACGCGTGGTCAAACTATTGTTCTTAATTATACTGATTTGAATAAAACGTTTAGGGTTGATATTATGGAAACAAAGCCAACAGAGGTAATACAAATTATTAATACAAATCTAAATGTTGATTTTGCACCTTCTTTAGATTCTAAACATGATGAAACATCTAACGAAGAAAAAAATGTTGTTATTAGTCCATCTAATGTTGGCGTTGATGTTGGCGTTGGTGTTGGCGTTGATGTTGGCGTTGATGTTGGCGCTGGTGTTGGCGTTGGTGTTGTTGAAGATGTAAATGTGTATAACGGTCCTATTATTAATAGTAGAGAGGAGCTTTTGAAAAAGTATAAGCAATGGTCTAATGGATTTATTCCCTTTTCTGGAAGAGGTTATAGATTAGGTAATAAATAAAGTATTTGAATTGTGTTTGACTAAAAAATTGAATTTCTAGTCAAAGTATTTTTTTATGCCACTCTCTACATAACAAAGAAAACAATTAGTATGCCCTTGACTATTAACAACCAAAATATTAACATATCTTCTTGGATTACGCAACTCCTTATTCAAGAATTAAATGAAAACAATCCTGTCACCACAGAAATTATCTTAAATTATTTTAATAATATAAACGACACTATAATCGACACTCCTCTTAACGACACTCCTCTTAACGACACTCCTCTACACGACACTCCTCTTAACGACACTCCTCTACACGACACTCCTCTTAACGACACTCCTATATACGACACTCCTCTTAACGACACTCCTCTACACGACACTCCTATATACGACACTCCTCTTAACGACACTCCTCTACACGACACTCCTATATACGACACTCCTTACGGCTCGACCGGCGGCACCCCTAACGTTGAATTATACTACACCGACTACTCATCATACAACAACAACAGCCTCCATACTAGTATAATTGATTTCCCAAATCATATTATACCTTAATTTTAAATAATTTAATATAATATCCTTTATATCTGTAGCTCTGCCTCCCTTTTATAAATCCTCTCAATATTATGCTATCTTCATTATATAATCTGTGTGTTTTTTGCTGTATGAAGATATTAAAAAATGATATACTAAGCCAATCATAAGGGCTACAGGTTCCATGAATACGCGCTCTACCACTGAGCTACCCTTCCGTAGAAGGGGCGAGATTCGAACTCGCGACCACGTGCTATATAGGCAATAATAAAATTTGCTGTTAAGAACCATGGAGTTTTAATAAAATAATAAAAAAACTCCTGATACCCACTGTGGGACTTGAACCCACAACCTTTCGATTAGAAGTCGAACGCGCTATCCATTGCGCCAAGCGGGTTTCTAAATATATAATAAATGAATTATTTTTTTTTTCCATTTTTTACGAATGAACTTTTTGTTCTTGGTAGAAAAAATTTTTTATTCTGCCGAATGTGGGGATCGAACCCACGGCCACGCGCTTAAAAGGCGCGCGCTCTACCGACTGAGCTAATTCGGCTTTATAAATTATCTTTATAAAATAATAGACAAAATTTATTATTTTATTCCCCTCCACTGTGAATATCTTGTCTATGGCTACCTTTTATCATCACCTACATCTTATTCTGTTGCGTATTCTCCTCCACCTTGATTTTGGCTCGCCAGCCCACGCTCGGAACAGGGATCGAACCTGTGACCTTTCGATTAACAGTCGAACGCTCTAACCAACTGAGCTATCCAAGCTTTATAAGTAGTTTTACATCTTACTCAGGATGTTTACCAGCACTGGGATTCGAACCCAGGAAGCATCTGCAGTGCATCTTAAGTGCACCCCCTTTGACCGGACTCGGGTATACTGGTGACGGTAAATGTTGCAGGAAACGCGCAGTTCTCCATAGGGACCACCCCACGCTTTTACGTGCTGCGAACAGGAATTGAACCTGCATCCGGTCATAAATAGTGATTGTTGGATTTGCTGTAAATTTCCTTTGTTTCTGTGTTCTATTAAGGTTAATAAATATAATCTTTTTGGAAGTCGCTGTATGAACACATTTAGTTGGGTTCTGAACTCTTAACCTCTTTCCCAATCCGGGGATCGAACCCGGTTCTCCGAGGTGAAAGCTCGGTATCCTAACCACGTAGACTAATTGGGAGTGGTTCTCGATATGGGGATCGAACCCATGACCTTCGGCTCATAAGACCGATGCTCTACCGACTGAGCTAACCGAGATTTAATTTTTTCTATCTCTTTGCATCTTTTATAGCTCATATAATATTAAGTAGAATCTGTTTCAATTTTTGGAACCGTTTTTTTCTTTGTCAAATATGAATATCATATATGTCAAGAAAAAAGTTTTGTTGTTTTTTTGCTAACTGACATTTTATACAACTAAAATGTCAATATACACCACGGTGTGCTCTCACAATCTAATATGGTGTGTTTTTTTTAAGTTGTTTTAATATATGTTTTTTTGTTAATTACTTACTTAAATACTTATACTCTGGCTTACTGTTGGGGTGGATGTTTGAGTTCTATGCACTGCCTCAATGTTGTTCCATGCTCGCATGAAACTGGTTCGCGATTTAAGTTCCTGCAATACTCCACCAAATCTAAACCACTGGGTGAACTCTGTTGATGTTGGGTCCATCATTGATTGCGGCTCTCTCCAATGAAACTCCACAAACAAATCTGGTGTATCTGGTGTTAACACATGAGATTGTTCCGGCATCTTTTCCTCTTGATTTACCTCCCAATGACCATTGTGTATTGCATCCGCAAATGTCATCCCTTGCTCTTCTTCTTCATCATTCTCCATTGTATAATCTGGGTCATATAAAAGAGCCTCAATATCTTCGGCATCCAAACCCTCTGTATTTGTATCTAACTCTCCGGTAATTAATGTTGCTGCATCCTCCTCTTCATCCCCCTCTTCATCCTCCTCCCCAATAAACCAATCCAGATCTAAATCCAACACATCTTCCGCCACCAATCTTCCAATATCATCTCCAACATTATATAACATTGCTGGTGAAATATTAACATCTTCTGTTTGGGTTGGTTCCACGTCTAGATAACGGCGAATTGCGAGCTCCACAATACCTTGAATCTGTTCCTGTTCTGGAACTGCCGGTTTATCATACAATGGAGCGCGACAACACGGACAAGTATTATTGCTCTTTAGCCATCCCAAAAGGCAACCAGTATGAAATACATGACCGCATGGTGTTGAATTTTCCGCCTTCTCCAAACATTGTTCTTGACAAATTACACAAACGTCACTGTTGTCTTTGATTTTTTTTAGTTCATCCTTTTTCTCTACTAGTTCTTTTTTTATTTTGGTATGGTCCTTCACCTGAGCCGCCAGCTGACTGCGCGTCAATACACCCTCCCAGAAATCCTTTCTCCCCGAATGAGGTGCCAATCTGCGAGTCCACTTTTTCTTCTTTCTTGTTGTGATAGGACAGACTTTAGATGAATGCTTTCCAAGATTACACTTTTTGCATGCGGTAGTCATAATGTATGGAGTTTATAGGTTTGTTTTTTTTGTAGGTTTTCTTGGTCTGTGTTTTGTATACAATAAAGAAATTAGGAGAAATTAGATTCAATTTTTAGATATTGGGTTTGTTATTGCATTTAATGTTGTTTTTTTGTAAGTATATATATATATATGTCTAATCCTCCTACTGACCAAACTTTATATAATTCAATAAAGGCAAGAGTGAAGCGTGAAATACCCAAGCATAGTGCGTATAGAAGTGGTATTATTGTGCAAAAATATAAAAAGGCCTTTGCCAAAAAATATGGTTCTAAAAAATCGCCATACAAAGGAAGAAAAACAAGTGCGCGTGGCTTAAAAAGATGGTTTTTAGAAGACTGGAGAAACCAAGATGGTAAGGTTGGCTATCATAGCAAAAGTGATATATATAGACCTACTCATAGAATTACCAAGGGAACACCGGTGACTCACGGCGAATTAACAAAGAAAGAACGACGCCGCGCACGTAGAACCAAAAGAAATAAGGGCTATGTTTATCGATTTAGGTCTCTTTTTAAGAAATCTCTTTTAAAAAAAAAGAGAACAAAAAGGAAAAGGGGGTATGGGGGAAGATCCCCCAAGAGAAGGGGGTATGGGGGAGGTTCTCCCAAGGTTGAACGCATTGTCGAATTCAAAAGGGGTTCGGGTAAAAAAAAATATACTGCGATTGTTCGTCATAATAAAACTGGTAAAAAAAGAACTATTCATTTTGGTCATACAGACTATCAGCAATTTAAAGATAGCACACCACTAGGTTATTATTCTTATAAAAATCATGGAACTAAAAAAAGAAAAGATGCATATTTTAGTCGTCACAGTGGAACTAAAAAGAAGGGTGCTGCCATTAAAAAAGAATTTAATAATTCACGTGGTAAATATACTGCCAAAATATTAAGCCACATTTATCTTTGGTGAATTGTTCAGTAGGACACAGCCATTACATGGTCCATCTATACCCAATAGCATACAACAAAAGTCTTGATTTGCATATACATCTTTTGTATGTTGTGGCGGTTGTGACGGTTGTGACGGTTGTGGTATGTGCTTAAATGAATTTTCTTCGTATACAAATGTTTTCACCTTACTTGGATTACCACATATAGTATCACCACAATGATCACTATTTGCATACAATGATTTGACATTTTCATTGTTCAACGCCCATCTTCCCAATGGAAGCTGACTTGATGATTTGTTTGTCCTAAATAGGTTTCGCAATACGGATAGCATAGTTTTCTTTATAATATAAAAAATTAATATAATTTTTATATCAATTTTTTAGTATTTGAATACTAGAGCTTTCCGCTCTTTGAATGTTTTTAGCTTAGACCTCTTTCCTAGAAATTTGAAGTAAGTATTTGCTAAGTTAAAACGCTGCGTTACATTTTTGGCATTAGGGAATTTTGTCTTTTTATGTTTTTTCATTGCTTCTAACCTAACTTTTAAAATCATACCTACCTGCCATATTCTTTTGTGTGGATATGCTTTTCTTTTAAAAAGAGATTCTAACTTCTTTATAGTGCGTTTTACATCTTCAACTGTTGTATACTTGATTGGTATTGTATCCGATGGGTTTTTATTTATGTATACATCAAATGATTTTTTGGGGTTGTTAGGATTGTAAAGAAACTGTAGCTTTTTAGTGCGTCTTTTTGTTCTCTTTTTTTTAAAAAGAGATTTGGTGCGTCTTTTTGTTCTCTTTTTTTTAAAAAGAGATTTTTTAAAAAGAGATTTGGTGCGTCTTTTTGTTCTCTTTTTTTTAAAAAGAGATTTTTTAAAAAGAGATTTGGTGCGTCTTTTTGTTCTCTTTTTTTTAAAAAGAGATTTTTTAAAAAGAGATTTGGTGCGTCTTTTTGTTCTCTTTTTTTTAAAAAGAGATTTTTTAAAAAGAGATTTTCCTCCAATTAAATTTTTTCTTCTTAATCGGTTATAACTCGCAAGTGCTTCTGTTTGTATACGTTCTAAATTTTCTTTACACTCATTTAATTCATTATCAAGTTTTGCATTGTCACGACTTGTTGAACGCAATAATTCTTCTAAGTCTTCCCTATCTAATATACTAAAGTCTGTCATATATATATATTAATTGGATATTATTTGGATAATTATTTTTTTTGTTGTGATAAAATTGAATATATTTTAGTATATTGATTCATAGTTATTTTAACACATGATGTTTGGGTTGTTGCTATACACTATTCCTGGTGAATTAAATGTCGCTAGTATTATTAAACGACCCTCTAGATTTTGCAAAACTCCATATGTTGCGGATATATGCATCGATGACCAATTTCATATGGGACATACTCCGGCCTTGGGATGTTGCGGTCTTGCTGATTATGGTGCCAATGTTATTGTTCATAAAATACAAAATCCCAAGGGTGTATGTAGTCACAGTATTAAGTTAGCTATGGTAGAAACTAATGGACACACTATATATGTGGGTATTCATACAAAGTTAGCGGAATTGATTACTAAAAGTGCTCTCGAGAAAAACTGTATAAGTGCATTGCAAAATATTACTCAGTTGGAACGCGAAAAAACTTATATGAATTCTCGGTTTGATTTTACTGGTATTCAAGAAAATGGACGCCGTTTTATATTGGAAGTTAAGTCTGTTCCATTGGCTGACTATGAAGATATTACGGCAAAAGAACGTAAGAAAAAGGATTATAGTGATAGGTCTTTTAATAGCAAGGTTGCTTATTTTCCAGATGGTTACCGGAAGAAAAAGGGTGCGGTTGTTAGCCCACGTGCATTAAAACATATTAATGAGTTAAAAGAAATATGTTTACAAGGTGAAATAGACACATATATGTGCTATGTTATTCAACGTAGTGATGCTTCTAGTTTTCAAACGTCTGTGTTAGACCCTACTTATAGGGAAGCCGTAATAGAAGCGATTAATTGTGGTGTGCAAATTATTAGATTACAAGTATCATGGAATGAAAAAGGTGAAGCACGTTTTATTACAGATAAACTATATATGAACATATAATTAAAAATTTAGTATAATTTAATTATATATGTTTTTACATCCAAAAAACGTTTGTATGACTTATACTGAACATTTTAAATTTTCTCTTTATTTAAGCTACACTTTTGCTAAGGCATCTGTTTGTGCCCTTGTTCATGCTATACACCCTGACCTATTTGTTACACATTCCAGCGATACTATTAAACAAATCAGTGAAGAAATGAAAAATATCGGTTGTAGGTAAATTTGATTGTATTGAATTTATTGCAGTGTTTAATCCTTCATGTAAATAATATATGGTGTTATATAAGCTCCGAAAATCAAATAAAACATGTTTGCATTGAAACTTTGCTGATTTAAAAATGATGATACAATCACGCCTACTAAGACTAATATACTGTCCCCCCATAATGCATCTAATTTTGCATATTTAGCCCATGACTTAAACATGTCTAACATATCATTTTTTCCTTTTGGTATCGCGCTAAATAGAAGATAAAATGCAAAGTCAAAAAATATTTGTATTGCTACTGCTAATATACCAAATTGGAATAAGTCTAGCTTAAGTTTATACGCGTGCATTACATAACGCGCTGCCATTAAATATAACACGCCGATTAATATATCTGCGATCATTGCACTTAGTCTGTATTTTTTATACCAATTCGATAATATGTGCCACGATTTACCTGTTCCTAATAATCCTGAGAAGGTAATAAATATTATGAGTAAATCGGCATATAAATTTGACGTAAGCAATGGTAAATATTCGAAGTTGTTGTTGTAGTTTGCCACTGGTTTTAGATTTGTTGTTCTTGATACTACAAATGTTAGTAAAAATGATAAGGCTAGTAATAAGATTCCTTGCATATATTATATAACAATAAAATTAATTTGTTTTATTGTTATATATGAAGTTTTCTACATTTGTATTTGTAAATTTTGTGGTTTCGGTTGTTGCTGATATATTTTTAAATGATATTGCAAATCCTCCGCAGCCATTTCCTTTTAAATCAAAGATTATTGATTCTTTGGTTCCATACTTTAAAAATAAATCTATTATTGTTTCGGGTATATATGCCGGAATTACGATATGTTTAACATTAGTTGGTGTGTCTTTATTAAGTAAAGCTATTTTTGGGTTTTACGTTCCTAGTGCGAATAAAGAACTGTTGTTGTTTTCTGGGTTAGCTTTTCCAATTGGATTTGCTGTCGATATTGCCATTGATAAGTTGAAAATATTTGGTGATACTTTAGATTTGTATTATGAAATTGCTGGTGCTGGCTTTTGGGGTAGCTTTGCTTTTATTACTTCCATTGTTACTAGTTACGGTATACAAAAGTATTTGATTCCTGTATTATAAACTGGTATTGGTGTTGTTATTGGTGTTGTTATTGGTGTTGTTATTGGTGTTGTTGTTAGTATTTTTTTGATAGAATAATATATGTCTAGTCTCAAAAGTTTAGAAAAGCAATTTAAGCCAAATTTGACTCCGAAAAAAATGTTTGAATTAGGTAGTTTTGGTGGCACTTATTGGCGACCTATTTATAGTTCTGTTACCAAGAAAAAATACAAAAATCTTCACAAAAAATATAGTTGGTTTAAAAAAATACCTGAGCATAAACTTTCTAGTAAGGAGTATGATAAGAAAATTAATAAGTATAAGGTTAAAGTTGGCACTAGTTTGGAGTTTTGGGAAGGTAAGGGATGGATTAACAAACAAAATCCTTATGGATGGGTTCATTGGTATTGTGATTATAAGACTGGTAAACGAGGCCCTGATGATGAACGGCAAGTAAAAAGGTGGTTAAAGTTGGCTGGTCCTAAGGGTAGATTTAGAAACTTTTTAATTACGCAAATTGTTAAGAAAAAAGGTAAATGGAATGATGAGACAATTAGCCCCAAAATTAGACAAGTATTGCAACATTGGGGTTACAAACTTACGAAGAAGGATTACGATGCTGAAATAAAACGACGTCGCAAAAGGACTAAGAAGAAGTAATTGTATTTTCTTCTTCTATATTTGTCAACGTATATGTTGTGTTGGTCGTTAGTCTTTTTATTTTGTTACATAAATAACCTAGTGGATGTTTTACTGTGTCATATACGTTTTCTACAAAATCTATATGACTACTCATTTTCTTACATTCTGGTATTAATTCTTCATCTAATGATTCTGAAAACTCATCTATGCTTTCGTTTATTTTTTCAATATTGTCATTTAGCTTAATTAATAAAGCAGTCATTGCTTCTAGTTTATCTTCTATGTTTGATAATCGCTGCTCTGTTGTTTGATTTTGTGTTTGATTTGATGTTTGCGTTGATTTATTCATATAAATTTGTGCTTGAAAATTATTTTGTTATTTTAATTTATATGAATACATTACTTGTAAGCACTGTTTTATTGAATTTGCTTTTTGTTGCTTCCGCATATGGTAAACTTAATAACTTTGAAGCTACTTCTAAAGGTCTCAAAGGTGTGTTTTGGATTAAAGGATTACCTATGTGGTTTTTTAAACTCGCAATAGCATGTGTTATTGTTTTGCTTTTTGTTGCTCCTAGTATTCTGGTCTATGCTGTTTTTGATTCTAGTAAAAGAGTTCACGCTATATACAGTTGTTATGCACTCATTGCATTTACTGTATTGGCTACTTTATTGTATCACTTTCCAACGGATTCTAGTCAGCGTATTAGTTTTATGAAGAATCTTTGTATTATTGGGGGCTTCTTGGCATTGTCAAAGTTGTTTTGAATATATTAAATATAAATTATATGTAATATAATCGGTCTCAGTGCATTTATATCTTTACAGATTTCATAAACGCTCGTCATGGTGCCCTAATATATATTATGTTGATTGTTTAAACAGTGGGTTGCACTGTTGGGGCTAAGCCTCATCCGCCTCCTCCCAACATCATTGATGGGATTTTGGGGATGGGTAGTCCTTGTCAGCTTCCTCCGACCATTCTTAATGGTCTACATTCGGAGTTTCCTCCGCGCTGTCTTCTGAGGGATTTTCCCCCATACACCCTTTTCTTTCTTCTTCTTCTCTTTTTTGTTCTCTTTTTCTTAAAAAGAGATTTCTTAAAAAGAGATTTCTTAAAAAGAGATTTCTTAAAAAGAGATTTTTGGGATTTTCTTCTTCTTCTCTTTTTTGTTCTCTTTTTCTTAAAAAGAGATTTCTTAAAAAGAGATTTTCTTCTCCCACCTGCTCCTACTCCTTTCTGTTCTGGTGCTGATGCCATTATACTATACAGTTAGATAATATTGATTTTTATTGCCAAAATAATTATAAATATGACTTAAATAAAGAATTCTTAAATATGACATAATGTCTTGCTATCGTATTTGTGCTGTTTTTTCTTTAAAAAATCAAGAATCTAAGGATACTTTTATTAATTGGTGTAATGGTGACAATGGTCTCCATGTGACGCGAGGTTGGAATGGATGTCAGTCTCTTGATATGTTTGAATCTTGTGAAAGTCCTAATAAAATTATTATTTGGCAGAAATGGGATAATAAACAATCTCAGGAATCTTATATTAAACATCGTCACGATGATGGCACGTTTGACCTTTTGACGCCACTAATGTCTGCACCACCTGATATTAATCCTATTAGAGAAATGGTTATGAAAACCGATGAAGAACAAGTTCGTGATGTTATTCAGGATATGTGTCATAAAGACCATAGTTTGGCTATGAAACATATGAGCGATGATTGCGTTTTTATTCGTCCCACTGGTAATCCTTTGACAAAGGAGAGTTGGGATAAAATGATGAATAATGATGCCGTTTCTGTTGAACTCAGTGAACTGGTTACTATTAATAAGTTACATATTTGTGGTGATATGGCATGGGTTTGTTATACCAATCACGGTGTATTTAATTATATGGGAAATGCTAACGATGATGTTGCTGTTTTGACTGCTGTTTTACAGAGAGTTGACGGTAAGTGGGTCGTTGTTCATGGTCAGCGTTCTACTGGTCGTAAACCCACTGATGCTCCTCCCAAGTTTGATTAGATGATTTTCTTGTTGAATTAAGAAATTAATATTATAATATATTATTTAATAATATATCATGAATGAATTACCTACTGAGTTACAAATATGTATTTTTGATTTTTTAAATATTGACTTTTTACCTTTTAATAAAAACTCACTGATGATTTTTAGGTCTAACCCTATTTGGAAACCCAGAGTATTTGAAAAATACGGTTCTGTTATTAATCACAATTACTATATGTATTACAAATGGCAAAATAAGTTAGAGATTAAAAGTTTAATTTATCAAAGATTGTGGACTTATGGTTGTGTTGGTAAAATAGAACCTCTTGTTAAACCTGATTGGGAACCTGCTGTTAAAGTTATTTAATTATTTATAATATAAAAATTTATAATATAAAAATTTATAATATAAAAATTTATAATATTGATAATCCTGTTCTATTTTCAAAATACTCCACAAAACTATTTATTTTGTGACTTCCTGTTCCAGAATCATTGTATGTCCATTTTTTTCCTATATGGTTTCCTGCTTTCCAAATAATACCTACCTTGTCACTACAACAAGGGTCTGTTGGATTTACATAACTTACTGGTTTTATAGTATAATTATTTATCCAATTGCTATGAGCCGCAAATGGAACGGGTGCCAATAATATACACTTTATATCTAATATTCCACCGGCTATTCCCACTACAGCTCCTCCCAAACTATGACCGGCTAATACTAAATCACCCTCCCCTTCTAATGATTCTTTAAAGTTTATTATAAGATTTCTATATTTTTTATATTCGTCAAACATTGTTTTGGTTATACGTCCCTTTCGGTTTTTTAGTTTCTTTTTTTGGTCATTGTTCATTGCTGCTAGGTCTGTATAATAATCATTTACACTTTGTGACCCTTCTTGACAAAACATATATGTCTTGTTATTATTTGATTCCACTATTTCTATTATTGTTGAATACGTTGTTTTTGTCAACGTTGATATATTATAATTACTGTTACTATAATTAAGTGTGTTGTTCGCATAACCCTTTTTTATTACGCTACTTGCAATTAAAGCTAATATTTGGTCTGATAACATTATAATTACTACATATATTTATTTATTTGGAAATAAATTAAAGCATATATGCTGTAAATTATTTCAGAATGTTCTAATAATTGGTATTTATCTTAGTAAAGATAACTAAAGATGTTTTTCAAAGAATTGTTGTTCTCCTTTTTGAGATACTTCTTAAACTAAATTGAATTGTAAAAGTGTTGACAACACTTAAACATATTTGAAATTATATTATATATTTGGTTATGACATCTTTAGTTGAACAAATGAGTGATTTACAAAGACAAGAAACTATTATTAAACGAAAAAAAGAGAGATTGCTGTTGGAGATTGAGTTTCAGGATAATACTGTTCAAGACTTGGAACAAAAAGCCCTTGAACATGTTCGGGAAATTAGTAAAATATTTACTCATCTTAGAGATACATATGGGAAAAGATATAAGATACACTGTGGTTTTCATATGACTTCAACTGTTGAGCTTAGAATTATTGAACCCCGAGGAAACCCCAATGGATATGACCGCTATTTGGAATATAATGAAGATGGTCATGAAGATGGTCATGAAGATGGTCATGAAGATGGTCATGAAGATGTCAATACAGTTGTGAATGATTCGTAAAAATATTTTGTAATTGTGTTTTTAAAAATGACTGCATAAATTCATTTGGAAGTTTTTTTTCTTTAGGATTTTATGCAGTCAAATTATTTCCACTTTTTATTTTGTCTTTATACATCATAATATGACAAGTTTTACACAAGCTATTGAAAAACTTATTCGCAGAATCAAGCGCGCTTTCTCAAAAGGCAAAAGTAAAAAGGTTGACCGTTTGACCAATGAGTTGAATGATTTACTTAAACAGCAAGAACATGTTGATGAAAATACTGTTGTTGGGGGAAATTCCCCCCCTTCTTCTAGTGAATCATCAGAAGAAGACTGGAGCGTTGAAGAAAATCTATCCGAAAATGATTCTCAAGTTATTGGTGATGTTACATATGAAGAAGCTTCATCAGAGGAAGAATCACTACCATCAGGTAATGGAGATGCACCTGAAAATGAAGGAGGAGAAGATGCTAGTTCTAATATTGAAGAAGGTATTATTGATGATGAACTTACTGAAGAAGATTATCTTGCTGGTAAAACAGACGGTAATGAATTCAGATATTAATTAAATACATAACTAACTTAATTATTTATGTATAATAACATTTAAATATAGACATATTCATTTATATACAATGTTAATTCGTCTGGAAAATTTATTACGGAAGTTTGGACTTAATATAAAAGGTATTTTACATATTGGCGCACATGAATGTGAGGAATTAAAATCTTATAAAAAGTGTGGTGTAAATCCAAATACAGTATATTGGGTTGAAGCTATTCCAAATAAGGTGGAGTTAATGAAGAAAAAACATGGCCGTATTAATATATATCAGGCTGTTATTGATAACGAAAATGACAAGGAGATTATGTTTAATGTTGCAAATAATGGACAAAGTTCGTCTATGTTGGAATTTGGAACACACACAACTCATCATCCTAATGTTAAAATGGTCGATAAACTAAACCTTACCACTACTAGATTAGAAACACTTATAGAAAAAAATAATATACCTGTTAGTAATTTGAATTTTATTAATCTAGATATTCAAGGTAAGGAGTTGGATGCGCTTAAAAGTTTGGATAAATATATTCAACACTTTGATTATGTATATAGTGAAGTAAATACCGAAAAGGTTTATGAAGGCGGTTGTTTACTTTCCGAAATGGATAGTTTTTTGAAGGAACATGGATTTACTAGAGTCGAAATTCGAATGACAGATTTTGGATGGGGTGATGCATTTTATATTAAAAATAATTAGGGTTATAAATAGGGTTATAAATAGGGTTATAAATAGGGTTATAAATAGGGTTAAAAATTGAACTCTTTTATTCTAACTAGTGTATACATAGATTAACTATTAAAATATGGCTACTTCGATTCAATCTAACAAAACTATAATGGATGAAGAAACAAAGAAAGCTTATGATATATTTGACAACACAAAAATATATGAATTTGATATACATAGTCCAGGTGGGGTATTTGTAACCTATGAACAAGTTGTTTTTGACCCTGAAAATATGAATTATAAAATTTATAGTTATTATCATTTGGATGGTAAACTGAAACCTTGTGTAACCACTAGGAATGGTGAGTATAGTGTTATTGAATTGCATAAAATACAGGGTGGGGTATTGTCATTTAAAGGTCCTAGATTTACGGAAGGACCTCGTAAAGGTAATTATGATAAGTGGATTTTGACGAAGAAGATTTTTGATATGAATTAACGTGTGTATACTGTGAAATTATGTGAATGTATTATATCATCATATATTAAATCCCATAGATTTACAGTGTAAGTGTGCTTATAATTATAACCTTCCGGAACTTTTATTTCTATTTTATCTCCTTTATACCAGTTTTTTCCTAATACTAAAATATTATTATTATAATATTCTTCACACATCCAATTTGTATAATATTTGTTTGCATCATCTGTGTTATAGAATTTTTTTAATATAATTGTTTTCATGCTGTTAACATTGTTTACATTGTTTTCATCAAATTTTACGATTTCCACTTCCATATAATATAAATTCAGTTACAATATTTATATTATATTCAATGTTATTGATATATATTAAAAATGTATATGTTCCATACTAATTAGTTTGGTGTTTGGAGGTGCTTGTATATCCCATCGTTGAAATGGGTCGAATAGTAAATGTATTAGTATTTTTCCTCTTGTAGATTCAAGTTCTGTATTAAATGATTCCGCATCATTACACATAGAAAATCTATCGTGATACACTGAATAATTATTTATATTTAAAAAATCGTTTAATTCATTTGTTAAATAGGATTTTCCATTACCTCCTGAGCCTATTAACATTATGATTTCCTTCTGATTGTATATTGCTTCTAACAGTTGTTCTTTTGCTGTATTATAGAATACATGATTGTCTGTGTAATCTTCAAACGTTGGTTGTTTTGTTTCGTAACTTATCGTATTAGGCATTTGTCTTGATATAGTGATTTGTATTTAAATATTTTACTTAATGTTTTAATACTCGCCATTATATATACTAAAGATATTATAAAGGGTCTATACAAAGAAGTATAGATTTCTAAAAATAACAAAACGAAACTAAATTGAAATACAAAAATGTGTTATTGTAGATAATATTACATAATCATCATAAATATGTCTATTTGGCAACTATCCTGGAATGAAAAAACTTATAATGCAAAACAAAGAATGTTTGCAGCTGCTGCATCCGAAGAAGGTAAACATATTGTTCAATCTTGGGGCAGGTCATCTGTGAAAAACATTTCTAAAATTAAACGAGGTGATATTGTATATATTTCTTGCAATAAAAAATGTATTGGTAAGGCTATTATTGTTCAACCATTCAATCAAACTACAGAGGTTCAAATAGACAAGTTTGCTATTAATCGACCCGAACGTCAAGAAAGAATTCGTAATAAATGGTCTTGTCATTTGAAAATTACTGAAATATATTTTGGTGATTATCAAAAAGACCTTCGTGGTAATCAAAATACATTTTGTAATCCTAAAAATGCATTTTGGAAATAAAAAATTATAATGTTAATGACGTCTTCTCTTGGGGGATTTTCTACCCCTTTTTCTTTTGGTCCTCCTTCTCTTTTTACGAGATTTTCTCCTTTTTGTTCTCTTTTTCTTAAAAAGAGATTTTGTTCTCTTTTTCTTAAAAAGAGATTTTGTTCTCTTTTTTTTTAAAAGAGATTTTGTTCTCTTTTTGGTGGATTTTCCCCCATACCCCCCTTTTTTTGGGATACGTGGAAATTCTCTCTGAATCTTTTCTATTAACTTATTACCTTTTTCATCTGTTGCTGTTTCCGGGTCTCCTCTCCAAATATATCTAGGGTTTTTAAAGGTAAGTGTTATTTCATTGTTATTTATTGCTGTTATTTTTGCTATATGAGGTGAGTATGTTCCATTATCATTTCGCCAATATACTTTTACATTTGTGTTTACTTCATACATATTGTGATATTTACCTCCTCCCTTTTTTGCTTCTGTTGCTTCTAAGATAAAGTTTTCTTCTGATGGTGTGTATGTAAGACTGACATTTTGTCGTATTTTTTCATGTTTTAAGAAATCTTTTGTTGCCCTTTTTATGTTGGCTTTTGTTTTTTTATAAAACTCTGATTGTTGAGATGGTGGTGGTAAAGATGCAACTCTTTTTCCTACAAAATTATGGCGAGTTCTTTTGCGTTTGCCTCCTCCAAAAACACCAAATGCATTATCATCATCGCTTGAATCATTATTGTTTGAAGCTGGTATAAAATATTCTAATCTTGCATTACCAAAGGGAAATATTATATTGGGGTTGTGTTGATTACCCTTTTCTTCATCAAAACCCTTCTTAATATATATTTTTTCACCTTCTCTATACATGTTATTATCATCTTCTATTTCAGCATAAATGTTGTTTAGGTCCCAATCTCCAGAAGGTAGTCCCATATTATGTGCGGCTTCATAACCCACATATTCTATAGATGTTAACGATACACTATAATAATTTGAATTTTCGTCACTTAAACCTACTGTTAATTCATAATTCTCATTTGGATAATCCATCCTTCCCCAGAATATTTTTATTTGCTTTTGCATTATATATACTAAAGATATTATAAAGGTGTGTATACAAAGAAGTTATCTTTTCAAAAAGATAACAAAACAAAACTAAATTGAAAAACAAAAATGTCAGTGATCTAAATAATATTATAAAAATTATGGCATCTCTCATTGAACAAATGGAACAGTTACAAAAGCAACAGGCTATATTGGCTGAGAAAATTAAAAAGCAGGAGGAAAGAAATAAAAAGTTGAATCAGGTGGCTTCTATAGAAAGGTTAGAAGCATTGATTGAACCTATTACACAAAGATTGGATTATACTGACCGTGACCCTTTGCTGCCTGGTAGTCTTAGACAAACATGGGAAGCCAAGTTTGTGCAACAATGTAATCAGAGTGCTCCTCCAACCAAATATCAAAGTAGTCATATGTTGGCGAATGAGGAAATATTTGTTACCCTATTGAATATTATAAAAAAACAGGAAGCACGTATATGTGATTTGGAAGCTACAGTTTTGGAGTATTAAATGTGAGTTAGTGGGTGTTTGGTGAATTTAGTGACCTACAAATGATCCCGCCGAGGCCCACAGTGCCTCTGACGGGGAAGAGGTATTAAATGTATTATTTTGCAACATATGGATCATAACAAGATGATATGATAATGTATGTTGATCCTTGTCTTCATTAATAATACTACAATCATATTCACCTTTTACATTTAATCTTCTTCTCTTTGATGGTCTCATTTTTTGATGTTTCTTATATGTGGCTCCCCAGTATTTGTAATATTCCATAGTATTTTTATATATGTCTCTTATTACCTTTGTTAATTCAATTTATTATAACTATTTGACACCCAGTTAATAATATTACTAAGTTATAATTTTATTTACTATATATATAAATATGGGTGATAATTGGGAAAGAGATATAAATATTTTAGAAAAAATTTTAGACAAAACTGCTGGAATGCAAAAATCTGAAATAGAAGCATTAGTTGGTATGTTAAACTTAAAAAAAGAGACCAATCAGATAGATAATTTAACCGTAACTGTATTAGAGAGTATATTAAGAGATAATAAAAATTTATCAGATGAATCTATGGAAAAAACAAGGGACGCTATAATGGCAGAGTTTAAATCAAGTAGTGCAGAGTTTAAATCAAGTAGTGCAGAGTTTAAATCAAATGGTGGAGCAAAGCGTAAGAAGAAAAGACGTAAAACAAAGCGTAAAAAAGGACGCAAGTCAAAACGCAAAAGAACACGTAAGAGAAGACGTAAATCAATGCGTAAGAGAAGACGTAAAAAGACGCGATAATCATTATTAAAGATATTATAAAGGTGTGTATACAAAGAAGTTATCTTTTCAAAAAGATAACAAAAGGAAACTAAATTGAAAAACAAAAATGTGATTATTACACATATATAATAACAATCTGAATAGTAAATGATAAATCAACAAAAAAACTTTCAAATAGGTGAGGAATCTATTGTAGATGATGAAATAATTATTGTATTTGATGAAAAACTAAATGAAGATGATGTTGATTGTATAGAATGTGTAGACTATTTTCAAAGAAAAATGATATGTTTAACAACTATTTTAATTATTGGAACTATACTTTTAGTATTTATATATTCACTTGGTTAGTAGATAATTCAATATAAAGGTGTGATTACAAAGAAGTCTTAACTTGTTCTCAAGTTAACAGTGAATCGGCCCCCCACGGATACCCTTCAGGATATTCTCGTTCTCTTTCCCACTGGTCCCGGTCTGTCCAAAAGTTACTATTTTCCAGAACGAGGGATGGACAGTCATCTTCAAGTTTGTCCAATACCTCCCACAACGCTTGGTATCCTGGAGGCGGGCCGTTGTCTGCGTCTTCATATTCCAATGCTTCATGTAGTTCTCTCAATTTTGCATGTCTTTTGGCTACAAATCGTGCAAACTCAGTTAATCTTTTTACCATAGCTCCCTGTTCAACATTGGCAACAACTGACAAAGCAATATAATCTCTTACGGACATCATCTTAATAATATAATGTATTATCCTTTTATTTTTCAATTTAAGTGTGCCGGTCTATTTGACACCCAGAAATAAAGATATTATAAAGGTGTAAAACAAAGAAGTATAGTTCTCTTTTTTTAGTAGAGTTGGGGAGTGGATTAGAAAATAAAAATTATAATATTATGATATTGTTTATGTTATTATGAGATGGTTAATAATATTATTTTCTCATTTTCTTTTTTTTATTATACTTCCTTTTTTTGGCGCGTTTTTTTGCACGTTTATTATCTAGATATGATTCCATAAATATTTTTAGATCTATTGTTTTGTCTACTATTACATCTGTTTTTTTTATTACGTTCTGATGACCTTCATCGTCATAAGCTAGGATACATCTGGGTCCTGTTATGTTAGTTTGAGTTTTTGGACGGTTTTTAATTAATTCATTAAGCTCACGATTTACAGTTTCATTTACCATATTACCAAACTCTTCATCGTTGGTAATGGTATTTGATTCTAATACAGTTTTTAAAAGAAACTGGCGTAGTTTATCTTTGTGTTTAGTGTGAAGTTCATTTGATTTTTTTACAAATCCTGCTTCTCCCAAATAGTCTCCTTCTTTATTATTAACTTGTAGTTTCTCATCCCAATTTATAAATCTTTTTTTTCTTTCTTCCAAATCTATTTCAAATGCACCATAACACATCATAAGACCAATAAAACCAGGTATTGTTGCTGGGTTTAGTGATAATTCTAATTTTCCACTTTCCATACCCTTATACATATCTAATGCATTATTTACATATAAATACCATCTTTCCAATATCTCTTCTTCAAGGTCTGATAAATTTTGTTTTTTTATATTTTTTTTTATATTTTCAGCATATTCCTTTGTCCAATTGTTTCCATATACTCTAACTGTCTTTGGTGTATTCATTTTTATTATTTCTTAAGTTATACCTTAAATAATTTAAGGGTTGAGTCATTTCAATTTTTTATTATTCAACTACGTTTTACAGAAGTTAAAATATGATACTGTGCCATCTTGGCAGCCTTAACTACGCCCCTCCACTCCGTTTCGGGGCTCCCAAGCCCTTATCTACCCCTTTATCTACCCACCCAAGGGACCTCGCAAACTAGCCACAAACTCGCAAATTAGGCGCAAATACACCCCCCATATAACCATCAAGATATACCCTATAATAAAGCTTATTTAACCCCCGCTCAAAAACCGCCCATGATTTACCCCATACTTTACCCCTAATTCCCCCCTAATAATACGCGTTCCACATTTTTTGTCGAAGACAACAAATTTTAATATGTCTTTTTATTTATATGATGAAACTTCCTCCTCTTAATAAAAATTTAGATGTAATCGATACTATAAATATTTCTCCTATACAAAAATTAATTGCTAATCATCCAGAACTTTGGAAAAGTATGACATATAGACAAGATACATATAAAGTTCACAAAAATACAGAATCAATTATATGCATTTGGTCTGGTTCAAAAAATAATATAAAACAAATAATTAAACATGAACCTAATTATAACCTTTTCGAAACCTTTATTAAAAGTATTATTAATAAATTAAAAACCCACTTTAATTGGGAAAAAGATATATTTATATACAAGGCAATGTTTGCAAAATTAAAAGCAGATAGAAGAATAACAAAACATACAGATAGAGGACCTTTATTAAGAATACCTCAAAGAATTCATATACCTATTTTTTCAGAACATAATTTAATAGATGTCGATATAAATAATATAACATATCATTTAAAAGAAGGAACAATATATAATTTTAATAATACAAAACCACATCGTGTAATAAACAATTCATCAAAAGATAGAATACATTTTATAATAGATGTATCTGAAATAGGAACTTTACCTAATATAGAAAAAACTATGATAACTATAAAAAACTTTAACGATAAATTAATCAAAATATTATAATAATTTTATATATATGATTATTTCTCATAAATATAAATTTATATTCATAGCAATACCAAAATCTTCTTCCACCCCCTATATACACCCAAGATAACCCGTAATATAAAACCCTAATATAGTTTGATTTAAAGAAAATTGAAATGAAAAAAGAGTTAGGGAACCACATCATACACACATCCAACACTATTTACAATGAAGCTCAACAGAAACTTTCTCTTTTATGCGCTATGTGTCATTCTATTTGCGACCAAGTTTGCTTACGGATGGGACGACGATGATGACGATGAATTCACCGAAATCCTTGGTGATATTATTATTGGTGTTGGTCTTGCATTATGCCAAGAAAGCTCCACCTGCTCCGGTATCATGAGTATTATTACACTACTGATTATTGTTATAGGGCTAATAGGCTGGTTGTGTAGTGGATGCGAATGTGAAAACCCATCTAACAAACAAATCAGACGCGGGTTTAGAATCGGCGGCGCCTATGGTGCTACCAGATTGTGGAGAAACAGATAACCCTTTTACAAAACACTTTTGATTTATATATTTTTTGAGATTCATACTTCTTTGTTTTACATTTTATCAAGATTTTTTCCTTTAAAATTGAATATACACTTATATACCTACTATATTATATACTTACAACTATGAAAGATTCACCCAAGAGCATATGTTGCGGCGTAACAACTTCGTTCTTTTGTATGACCACTGTATTTGCTATACTTAGATATACTACACAAAATGATGCTACTGGTGAGATTGCTCTTATACTAGGATGTATTGGGTGTCTTACATGTGCTATTACTATATCAGTCCCAGATACATTTGATATTAAAAAAAAATCCAAGGTTCATCCAATTATGGTGTAAAAAATTACTGTTTCTTGGTGCATTTTTTTATGTTAAAGTAAAAAAACCGTGCTCCCCAATTCCACACACCAAATTCAATCATCTACATCATCATAATTGCCTTCTTCTGGTTATATGGATTTCCGTGCTCCCCATATATAATATATACCCTTTCCTCCTGATATGTGTTTAGAGTTAACCCTAACAACACCCTTTCAATTTTTATAACAACTTATAAAGACTCTGGGTGTCAAATTACAACCCTACCATCTAACCTAAAGTGATACCGTGCTATCTAGCTTTATACACTGTGCTATCTAGCTTTATACAACCCCCCATATAACCATAATGTATACTATATAAAGTAGTATAGGGGGACCTAGCAAACTAGGCACAAACTCGCAAACTAGGCACAATTAAAAAAGTAGGCATTACGCCATTTTTTGGTTTTTTTGTATTTTTTATTTTTTAGTTTTTTGTATTTATTCCTCTTCGTCACCCTCAACGGCCTCACCATTGTCGTTGATGTAACCCCAATAGTCACCTTCTTCGGAGTATAGCTTATCATCCTCATCCCGATGGTATGTTACTCCATCATGCTCATATGGATTGAATTCCTGTCCTTCCTCATCATCAGATTCATCAAACTCACCCAACTCTTCATCATTCTCAGCTTCCAGAGCGGCTAGTTGTTTCTTCAACTCTTCAGCTTTACGCTTCTTCTCAGCCTCAGCTTTACGCTTCTTCTCCGCGTCAGCTTTTGCTTTCTTCTCCGCGCGCAGCTTCTTCACGGCTGCCTCTTTGCGCTTCTTTTCAGTAAGCTCTTTGAGTTTATCCTCCATCTGTGCAATAATATCGGCAACATCATCTCCGACTTCACCACCAGAATACCCCGGCTCGAGTTTCCTGATTTGTTTGACGAGTTCACACTTTCGCTTACTCTGTTCAACCGACTCATTAGACTCTTCATAATGAGACTTATCCTCCTTCCCCCCAGCTGAGGTCAGCCCGGCCAACTTCGCCTCATAATCAGCCTTCATCTTTGCCATCTCAGCCTGCATTTGAGCTAGTTGATCAGCCGCTGCGTCTTTCTTCTTACGCTTTGTTGACTTTCCAAACTCTTTGCCTTCGTCTTCTCCTGTCTGTCCTTCGCAATACATCTCTGCGAACTTGGCATGGGCTTCATCTGTCCAGTTTCCTGGATTCACCTTCGTCACCACCTTACTCTCTTGATACACGCACACACGCAACATCTTTCCGTTCGCTCCCACGTGCGATTCATCCTTCTTTGGTGACTTTTTCTTTCCATCCAATGGAAGAAATCGGATTGTTGTCCGTTCACCCTCTGATGACGTATCAGATACTGCCCGCACTCGTCCTCTACGACCTCGAATTGGCAATACCCATTCATGCTCCGGCAATGAATCGATTCCATGCATCTGTAGAACTTCTTCTCCATCTGCACGCGTCATTTTCTTTTTCTTTAGGTAGCTTCCCCAACTCAACGGCTCTTTTCCGTCCGTTGTCTTCCACTCTCCATCTCCTGCACGACTCGCTTTCAACCGAACGCTCCACAAACCCAGCCGTGGCATACCCTCCTCCACGAAACTGTTCATGCAACGTTTGCAGAAACCATCCTTACACACCTTCTGCGTGCATTGCGTATACAGTCCATCCGTCTTCACCAAACCCTTACATCCTCCCGACACTGTTTCACGCACACATGCTGGTAACTCCACCTCACTCAACGCCCACTTTCGAGTAAAATCTTCCTTATTCACTCCATCACCTAGCAAATTCAACACTTCGCTCAATACTTTTCCCGGCATTATACACACACACACTCTTTTTGATTTAGATTACTCTAATATACCTTTTCGCTTTTATATATTACTTCTCACACACACACACTTCCCTTTCAATTTTCCAAGATACCACTGCGCGGGCCTCGGGGGATGTGTCCCCCGCACCCCCTATTTTACCTAGTATATAAATGTATAGGAAATATAATTTTGGTGGTTTTAATGGTTGTAGACTCATCAACCTTGGTTTCTTCCTCCTTCGTTTGAGCTTCTGTAATACGCAAAGACCTTGCTGTATACTTTCCATATTTGTTGAATGTATTCTTTCTAGAATTTTTCTTATTGGACCTGCGGCCATCCTTATTTTTACCCATATTTATACTATGCTATTAATGTTCCAAGATATAATATTTTCAATTTTTTAATAAATTGAAAGAAAACTAGATTGATTATCATATCATAAATTAACGCATCATACACTGAATCACACTATAAAGTATATAAATAAACATGGATATGTTGGAAACACTTGTCCGGGAAGATAGGGTGAAGCTTCTGGTGGAAAAAAAACGCCCACTATGGCTCAAGGAAGAGAAAGACAAAGAAGCCGGAATAGGGCAACCTATAACCTTCTCTGAAGATGACGAATCTTGGTTGGATGATATGCTCGAAAGTGACAGCGAAGAAGAGGACGAAGAGGACGAAGAGGACGAAGAAGATGAAGGTGAAAAAAAAGAAGATGATGGTCTACCGTGTTTACCAGACGATTGGGTATGGAAAAAGCCGACTCCGGAAGAACTCGCCGAACAACGCATTTCAGACTACATAAACATGCTCCGTCGCATGGATACATATCAGTTCACACGTCTATGTGTCAGGGAAGGTGTCGTAAATGAAAACGAGGTATTCCACACTATTTGCGTGAGACATGACTAATTATTGAGAATTTTAAGGTGCAAAAAAACAAATAAAAATCAGAAAACTCAAAAAGAAAAACTTTATTTTTTTTTACAATACCAAAAAATTGAAAGCGAAATTCCCTAACACAAAGAACAGACAACCCTAACAAACAACCTTGGTCGTAACACAAACTACATATACAACATGTATTCCACCACCACTTCCACCCGTGACCAAGCTCTTCTGGCTGCCGCTGCGGCAGAGAGGGCTATGGAACGTCACGAGTGCTGTAAGAGCCAGTTCAAGTTCAAGTGCTTCTCATGTGGAGAGTTCATCAATCGCGGGGACAATATCACGAAGTGCACAGCACCCTGCTGGGACGGGATGAGGCTCCGGTTTAGGGGTGCTGACGCCCGGAACGGTCTTACTATGGAGGAAACTGCCTTTTATCTGGCAGAAACCGGAACCCGAACATGGGTCCATATCGGGTGCAACCCCTGCTTCTGGGACTCGCCACCAGAGGACAACCCTGAGTATTCTCCTCCCGCTCTCCGTTCTGCCTACACAGGCTGGGGTGCCAAGATTTCGTATGAGTTCGATGAATGGCGCCAACGCACCAATCACTATGATATGGAAGAGTTTCTGGAAAAACACAGATATCCCCAGGAGAAGTGGATGAAAGACCGCATCAACAACGTGATGACTAGGTTTCAGGCTCTCTGGCGCGGATATCTCTACGGACAGGCTTATCCATTGGCACTCAAACAAAAGAAAGCTACTGAGGCAATAAACCTCAATACTCTAGCATCAGTTGCGTGCGAACAAGCAGACCATGATACCTTCCCTCACTCCTTAGAATCAGAATTCTGGGAAGAATGGAGACAAAACGCGAAGGCTAATGCTGACCGACAAAAGTGGCTCTGGAGTGAGGAGGGGGGTGAAAACGAATCTGTCACTATATCCAACACTGTGCGGCAATGGTGGTATGGATTGGAAGTTGGAGACCATTATGAAGGGCTGTTCAATCGTGATAAATCAACAGAGGCAATTTACAGTGGCGAGGTTTATGAGATACAATACAGAGGTGATTGGATAAAAATCAAGGTCAAATTTCATCATGATGGCGAGATACGACAATATACAGGAAAGAAATTCAAGCTTCTGAAAGAGGAATGTAACGAGCACAAGATGAAATTGGGAATTGAGGCAAAGCTTGTAGGAAGACTGTTTACAGCTTGTATGGGTGCTGCGTCGAACAATGACTGGAGATATCACTATCCGGATGGCACCGCAGTAAAATAAACACATATATAAAAAGTAAGCAATGCAAAATGACGAATAGATAACAACTATTCTGAACGCGTTGTGAAAAACCCAAAAAACAAAAAAAACAAAACCCAAAAATTTTTTTTTACACCTTTGAACATTTAAAACGCCGAGTGTATAAATTATTATTAATCTCTCTTAATATATATATAATTATTTGGTTTTTTATCTGTATTACTTGAAAAAAACCCATCAATCATAAAATTTATTTCATTTTCATTGATATTTAAATGTTCATAAATAAAATGACCGGGACCGTGTTGAACAAAATTTTGTGATTTTTTTAATGCAGATATTAATATATTATTATATTTTTTTGGAAAAATATAAATCAAATCACTTACTTTTTTTTGTTTAACCCACGAATCTTTGACATCTTTAAAAGCTAAATTTATTTTATTGTAATTAATAGACCAATCATTTAAATACTTAATAAAATATATATCGAATCTTGTATTAATAATTAAATCATAGTCTTTATCTACTAATTCTAATGAATTTATGATAGAATAAGATATTTTTTTACTGATTTCTTTTTCAAAAATATATTTTTTTAGATTATAATTTGAAAATATAGATAGAAGTTTTTTATCTTCATAATCATTAACACAATATGTATGTATATAGATATCAATGTTCAAAGGTGTAATACCTAGACTATTTATAGAATCTAAATGATTTTTAAATATTTCTGAATTGAAATTATTTTTTTTCTTATTATTCATGGTTTTCGAATGCAACGGATTCCACATGTTTCTTTTATAAAATCCTCTATATACTAATGCTAAATTCATATTATATATATAATATATATTTATAAAATTAAAAATCTATATTAATTCGGCTTTTTAAATGTTCAAAGGTGTAATAAGTTTAAATTGATATATATATTTATCAATAATTTATATATTTATACACAATGGATAATTTTGTAATCAGAAAAAATAGTGGAACTGGTGAAATAATTAAAAAAAAAATAAATAAAGAAATAGTTGTTTATACGGATGGCGCGTGTTCAAATAATGGAAAACCAGATGCAAGAGCAGGCTATGGTGTATGGTTTGGGAAGGATGACCCAAGAAACACATCTGAATCATTTAATGGAATTCAAACAAATAACCGAGCGGAATTGCTAGCTATCGTAAAAGCTCTTACAATACTAAGAGAAGATATAGAAAACGGGACCACTGTTAATATATATAGCGATTCATCATATTCAATTAGATGTTGCACAACATATGGAAAAAAATGTGAAAAGAAAAATTGGAATAATCCAAATGACAAAACAAAACCTATACCAAATGTTGATATAATAAAAACTCTTTATGAATTTTGCAAAACACATAAAAATATTAATTTCACTCATATAAGAGCCCATACAGGATTAAACGACAAACATTCAATCGGAAATGAAAATGCAGATAGATTAGCAAATTTAGCAATTGGTATTAAAAGTTGTCCATATCAAACAACAAAAAACAAAATATATTTAAAGGTTCCATATGAAGAAAAGGATGAAGCAAAAAAGATGGGGGCAAGGTGGGATAAAAGTAAAAAAAGATGGTATATAGATCCCAAAAATAGATATAAGTTACAAATGATGGGAAGGTGGAGTTTAGATGCTTAACATATTAAATAAAAGTATCAATGTATGGAAAGTATTATAAATTTTATTATTTATAATACTTTAATGTATAGAAAATTGAACCTATAATTTATAATATAATGATTAGTATTAAAAACAAACCAAGACTTTGACATATAGACAACTATGTCAGGAGAAAAAAAGAACAGAGGGACTGGTGCTGGAGGAGCCAAAACAAATGAAAATGGTGTAAAATTAGAAAATAGAGTAAGGAACTATTACGGGTCAAAATGTGAGATGGTAGAAGTATTGGAAAAAAACAAAAATAAATACAAGGTTGTAAAGGTAAGTGTTAATGGACGTAACCTTTATAGAGCATCAGAAGGTGCATTTAAAAGATGGGATATATTGAATGGATTTAGTAAGGATGATAAGGATTATAAAAATCGTGGATTACACGGAGCAAAAAATCCAGATGATGCATTCATAGATAAGGAGAATAAGATTATATATTTTATAGAGTGTAAGGTTCAGGAAGTTGCTGGTTCTAAGTGTGAGGTATTACAGACTTACAATCAAAAAGTCAGAAATCTACGAGAAAGATATCCTGGTTATCAAATTAACTATATTTATGTGCTAGATAAAAATTTCCGGAATTTGTGCCCAACAGAAATCAAATATATAAAAGAAGATGGTATAACAATAGTTTGGGATGATGATGAGGTTTTCGAAAATTCATTGATGGCAGCCATTGGACTATAAATATTAACTACCATACAATATTATCAATATCTTGTGTTCTACTTTTCATGTAATCAAAAAACTTCCAAAAATCAATATGACCATTGTCTGTCGTAACAGCCTCCATAAATTTTTTTGATTTTTTTTCTGATGGCATAGATTGTAATTTATCTATCTCACTATTTGTAAATGAAATTATTTCGTCTTTCTCAGCTAAATTTCGTGTTTGTCTATTAATTAACTGTGTATTTAATTCTGCAATCTTAAAAGATGTTTCTTGTTCTAATGCTTTATTTTTTGCTTCTGTTTCACTATCAATATTATCTATATTTTCCTTTAATTTTCTAATTTTATTTCTAACATGTAAATCAGCTATTTTATTTAACTCCTCAGTTTCAACAACATGATCACCATTTGAATCTAATTTATCATATAATTTCATGATTTTTTCAAATTTTTCTTTATCATAATCATCAGGACATTTTAATTGACTAGAACCACTACCCATTATAATATTTGTTTCAAATACTTTTTTAAACCCTTTTTATATTTTATTAACTGTATTAAAGAAGTAGTCTTTTATATTTTATAATAAAAAAGATGCAATTTCAGGAACATTTATTTCATGCAACATGTTTAAAATGTGAATTATCATACATGATGTCTTATTTCTTTTTTTTAGTATCAATGGTATTTATAATACTATTATTAACACAAACCAACATAATTAGCTATAGCGATGATATACCAGTATTAAAATTAATTATAATAATTATATGGGCATTTTTATCATTGTTTATATCTAGATTTATATGTTTTAAAAAGGAAGACGATATATCAAGTAATACATTACAATATGAATCGGTATAATTTATTTAAATATAATTATGTAAATTATACAATGCAAGAACAGTTATATGAGAAGTGGTTAATATTAAATAAAAATCTAAGAAATAAATTAAAAGTAAAAACACGTAAAGAAAAAAAATTGTTGTGGAATATAATAAAAGAAACTGTAACATATGATTATAATTCATACAATATATTTTTTGAGTATAAATTAAGACCTTATGAATTAGAAATTACTGAAATTTTTAAAGAAAAAATAGCAATAGAAAAAATGAAGCCATATTTAATAAACTATATAAATTGGAGATTATACAATCCGAACAATGGCATTAGATTTTTGAAGACACTCGAACTCTGGAACAAACGGTTGTAATTGTTCCAACAATAGAAATATCTATATTATTTGGAATTATTTTACGTATTTTACTTTCTGTAATCCACGATACACAACACGAAACGCTGCATAAACTTCCGCCATACTGAGTTGTTGTAAAATACCGTTTCTTTATCCCGCCGGTATTGGGGCACGTGCTATTACATCTTGAACAAAGAATATGTTGTGACATCTTGATTTCATTATTTATAAATATAAAATATAAATTAAAGTATTTTCAATTTTATACATATGACGTAAACAAAATTATTACGATAACGAAAATAATAATATACATTAAATATAAAATTATTAACATATTATTACTACAACGTTTATTTTCTTCTAATGAAATCGACAACAAATCTATATCATATTGTTGATTACATATTTCACATTTATTATTTGAACTATGTCTTATCCATTCTTCAATGCAGTTTTGATGAACATATTTTAGTGAACCATTACAATTACAAATACTTATTAGTTCACCATAACTTTCTAAGCATATTCTACATTCTTTTATATCTTCGTTTGATTCTAATTCACTTAATTCGTCAATAATTCCACCAGTCTCATATAACGGATTAGTTTTTGAATTTTCCAAATCAAATAAAACGTCGTTGTTAGACATATGTATTGTTATATAATTAGCAATAAATATATTTAAGATTCTTTTACGAAATGTTTATTCATATACTTTTGTAAATTAAAATACGTTAAATCCTCATTCTTTTTCATGTTTAACAAACTCTTAAGAGCCTTATCGGGTTTAATCTTGCGACCATTGCTTTTATCTTGTAACTTCTTTTCCTTAATATAAGAAATAATATACTGAGTAACTTCGGTTCTTGCCAACTTTGCACCCTCATCCACCTTCATAAATTTACACAACTGTGTTGAAATTTGAGTAGGCACTGCAAATCCCGATGGCTTCCTACTTCCTTTATTTTTATTCTTATTAATCTTTCTCTCTAAACTTCGCATCTCCTTTCTAACCAATTTCTCAATACCTTTTACACGATTCTGTAAAGCAGTAATTTGTGACTTAAAAGAACCCAAATTATTAAGCAACACATCAAACTCCTTCTTCATTGCAATAATGGAATCACTTTCGTCTACACTAGTTGTAGCAGCTACTTTATTATTTTCTACCATATTATGATTACAATATTGTAGTTAGTCTTTAATATGTTTTTAATTAAAAAATATATTAAATTAATTGGAAGGTGCTTGGGTTCGGCGAGTGTTTGGCTGGCGCATCAAAACAAACGTATCACCCTCGTTATATGCGCCCCGACGACGACCGCCACCTCGAGGTGGTCCTCGAGGACCACTGTTTCCGCGGCGAGAACGACGACCGTCTCCACGACCGTCTCCGTGACCATCTCCACTATCTTCATCACTGGGTTCTCGCTTGTTTTCCATACGCGTTTCACACATTAGCTTACCACCCAAAACTCCAGTTACATCTCCTGCCTGCCATGGATGCTCCTGATTATCAGACTCCTTCAAGGTAAACGAAACATATTCTCCCTGAACCAAATATTTATACTGTTCAGTTGAAACATTTACACCAGTGTGATGAACGAAAATATCATCATCCTTCTTGTCACCATCCAATACCGTCACGAAACCAAAACCGGCTCGGTTGTTAAACCACTTAACTCTTCCTAGAAGTCTATCAGTCATTATACACCATATTAGTAGCATTTTTTTAAGTTGTTTTTTATAATTAATTAACTACAAAATTGAAAATAGAATACTTACTTATTCTTTGTAAGTATAAATGACTATTACAACCCAAGTTTTTAAATACGCAAATCAAATGCTGACACTCATTAAACACCCGCTAGGATTATTTATTTCTATTGCATTTGCTACAGTATTCACACACTGGATTCTTGTCCAGGTATATGCATCCTTTTGTGCACCATGGGGATTTCTAGGCCCCTTTAAACTATTTATTACCCTTGGTTCACCTATGTGTCATTTTATTAATATAATTCAAGTAGAATTAGCAAAACATTACATCACTATATGGTTATCTGCTGGGGCCGCATGCATTGCATGGATTGCTAGCAAGGTTGTTTAAGAAGATGATACATAAAAAATGACTCCAACGTAATTGTTACCAAAAATAAAAAAGGATTTTTTATCATACAGCGTGCTATAGTTGCCCCTACCATTTCGGCATCTTCTATTGGTGGTAAACCCATTTTATATATTCATTTTTTTTACCTTTAATTCCTTTTTAACTGATTAAACCTATTACTCGCTTGTCTCATAACCCATCCATCATCTGGATTATATAACTTATATTTTATATATGGTAAAAGTCCTTTTTCTATTGTTTTATAAGCATTATACTTTCTTAATACGTCAACTGCTATATTATAACACAATCGGGACATAGAATAACCCCTATATGACCCAAAATCATTCCTAGTTTCGGGTATAATCTCCTCTATAATTTGATCCACTAATCCAATATTTTCTGGTAGAACGGAAACGATACACAAACCATTCAGATTGTAGAAACGATTCTTGACATCTTTTCTAACTTCTTTATAATCAGGACCACCACTCTCGTAGAAAGGTTCAAACATATTATCTTCGTGCCAAACTTGCATTAATTTAACATAATTTGAATATATCTTTTTCAATTTTTATTACATAACCACTTATATAACTTTCGGGCCCATAAAGTCTTGGGCATTCTTTTATACAAAGAAGTAGTAATTTCTTTTTATATAAAATTGATAACTCATTTAAAAATAAAAAAATAGATTATAAATTAAAAATGGTAAAAATATGCACAGAACCATATAGTAAGACAAATACATATTTTAATTCTTGGAGTTTTGAATTATCAGACTTCCAAAAATATGCAATTGAAGGAATCACATTGGGCAACAATATTATTATAACCGCTCATACCGGTTCCGGTAAAACTCTCCCAGCAGAATTTCTTATGAGATATATTAAAGATTCCAATAAAAAACTTATTTATACCGCTCCTATTAAAGCATTGAGCAATGAAAAATATCATGATTTCCAGTCTAAATTTCCAGAAATATCTTTTGGTCTAATAACAGGTGATGCCAAGTTTAACCCCGAAGCAGATGTGTTAATTATGACAACAGAATGTTTGGCAAATACGTTATATCAAATGAGTATGATTGAAAAAGGGTCTATTGATAAATCACAAATAAACCTGCTTTTTGAAATGGATATACATAATGAATTAGGTGCTGTAGTTTTTGATGAAATTCATTATATTAATGACGATGACCGTGGTCATGTATGGGAAGAAAGTATTATGATGCTTCCAAAACAAGTGCAAATACTTGGTTTATCCGCTACCATGAATAACCCCAAAAAATTTTGCACATGGATTGAAAACATTAAACAAAAACCTGTATGGCTATGTCCAAATAAAAAAAGAGTTGTGCCTTTGAAACATTATTGTTATATCACTGTTGCACAATCTACATTAGAAAAGTTTACACCTAAAATGAAATCCCTTATTGAAGATAATAATTTTTATGAAAATAAAATATTAATCAAAGATACCAATTTTGACGAATTTACTTATGAAAGAATCTGTAAAGTTGTAAAATATTTTCAACAAAATAATATTTGGATTGACCAAAAATTTGTTTTAAATAGAATTGTTCACTATATGAAAATAAATAATATGTTACCCGCTATTACATTCGTATTTTCGCAAAAAAAATGTGAACAATACGCATCACAAATAAACTCTGTTCTTTTTGAAGAAGGCTCTAAAATACCATCTATTATTGCCGACGAATGCAAAAAAACTATGATGAAACTTCCAAATTATAAAGAATATATACAGTTGCCAGAATATAAAAAGTTAGTTAAGCTACTAGAAAAAGGTATTGCATATCATCATGCCGGTGTTACTGGAGTATTTAGAGAAATGGTTGAATTGTTATTTTCAAAGGGATATATTAAACTGCTTTTTGCTACAGAAACATTTTCGGTAGGTATTAACATGCCAACAAGGACTGTTGTTTTTACTTCCATGAAAAAATATAGCGATAAGGGGTTTCGTTGGTTAAAATCACATGAATATACTCAAATGGCCGGTAGGGCTGGTCGGCGCGGTATTGACACACTTGGAAATGTTATTCATTTAACAAACTTTTATGCTATTCAAGAAAATAATTTTCCACATAGTCAGACAATGCGAACTATTTTATCAGGTAAACCTTCTTCTATGGAATCAAAATTTAAAATAAATGCAAACATTATTCTTAAACTTATTAGTGTAGGTAATAATGATTTCGAACAATTTATTAATAACTCCATGATTTCAGATTCTGTTTCAAAACAAAAAAACACATATACTGAGATTATTACTTCTTTGGCACAAAAAAAGGAAAAGATGTTTAATAACTTGATAAATCTGAAAACATCAATAGATGATATTAAAAAATATTTAGATTTGGAAAAAATGTGTAATAATGTATCTAGAAAAAAACGCGTTAAAATGATGCGAGAAATGCAAATCATTAAAGATAGTCACAAAATGTTCCAAAAAGACTATGATTATTATTTAAGCTATATAAATCTAGAAAATGAACTTTTAAAGCAAAACAAAGACCTTAAAAATCTAGAATTGTATGTATCTAGTGAAATCACCCTTATTATGAATATGCTCGTCAAAAATAACTTTGTAAATATTACTAGAGAACCCAAGATTGAAATGATAACCATGTATAATAATGTAGAAACCCATAAACTTGTTTATAATCTTACAGAAAAAGGTAAAATGGCATCCAATATTAATGAACTTCACCCACTTGCAATATCTAATATATTAGATTCCAAAATATTAAATGCTCTTGACCCCATTGAAATTGCTTGTGTATTAAGTATATTTACAAATATGAAACTAAGCGATGAAAATAGTGTATTAGATAAAAATAATTTATATATTTCCAGACGCGCTATTAACACTATCGAAGAAATAGAAAAAACACATCATCACTTTTATGATATCCAATTAATGCATAAAATGGAAGACCTACAATCCAATTATCTGGAAAATATACATTATAATATGTGTGATTTCATTAAAGAATGGTGGTTAGCAGATGATGCTAATAAATGCTATAAAACAGTAGAAAAAATGAAATGTTATGGTGTTTCACTTGGAAAGATTATCAAAGCCCTTTTGAAACTATCTAATATAATTGATGAATTAGAAAAAGCATGTTTAATTCAAAATAACTTTGAATTGATTGAAAAACTTAGAGAAATACCCAAAAATACATTAAAATTTATTGCTACGAATCAATCGCTATATTTATAATTAGCCAAAATTAATACCATTCATGGATTTACTTCTAATAATATAAGACTCCAACTCGTTTATTCTATTTTGTAAATTTTTTCTAATATATAACATATTTTCTATTGTAGATTCATCACTTACACTACTTATTATTAACTCTTTGTTTTCTTCCATTTTTCTACACATACACAAATCGTTATTTTCTATTTTACAAGGCTCTCCATGTAAGTAATAACAGTTTTTATATGTTAGAAAATGGTCAACCTTAATATCACTCCAAGTATCAAAACCGCTAAATACACCGGTTATACATTTTTTTTTATTTTTTATTATCCAGAAAGTATAATTATTTTCGTCTCTCTTTAATAACCAATCTTCCAAATTAATCGGACGAAATAAAATATTCATATTTTGCATTATTTATAATTTATTCATTATAAATAATTCTATATGTTTTATTCAATTTATAATTCTTCCAACACCAAGTCATTTTCAATTACCTCTTCTACATTGTTTATATTTTCCATTAATTCTTTATTAGATTCTACATAAATATTTTTAGATTCTATAAAAGACAAAAAACCTTCGGTATCCCCACCAATTAATACATTTTTTATAATATTTAGTAAATATCTTTCAAAATCTACATTTTCAAATTTTTTTAATATGTATAATGGTAACATATCTATCGATGTTTCTACGTTTCTAAATACATGCCAACATACATCTTCTACCCATTCTTGTTGTTTTAAATCTGTTAATGCATTTAAATGATTTTTTATAATTTGATTAATTTTTAAAATCTTGTAACAACCTTTAATTCCAGAGTATACCAATAATTTGAACATATTATCACTAAAATAAATATTATCCTTTAACTCTTCAAATAATTTATTACGTCTGTCTATATATTCTTCTCTATTTTTGTAAACAAAACATATTGTATCTTCTTCTTCCATATTTTAAATTAATATTATAATAATAAGTTTTTTACATAAAAAATATTAAAAATAAAAATATATTACTTTTTATATAGATGACCACTATTATTAATGGTGACGGATGGTATTTATTTGGTATCGCAAAGGAGGGAAAAATTGCAAAACTTGTAAAAGCGGGGGATAACAAAGATGACAATTTTTTAAATGACCATATTGTTAAAAATCATAGTGCAACTGTAGATACAGCATATATTGTTGATAAACATAATCCAGTTAGCGGTTGGATTACTAAAAGTGTGAGCGACGATGTGACCACATATACAGCAAATACTAACATGAGCGGGGCAACATATTATCAATGGTTTAATAAGGATGATGGACAGATTGCCGACGAGGTGGAGGCGACTTCTTCTCACGTTAACGCAAATAGAGTAGTTATAACAAATCACAGCCCCCCTCCAGCCGGCAGTGCCGCCGGGACTCTTGGCCCAGTGAAAGAAAAAATTATAGCCACATATGCCGATGTTGTTATTACTGGAAGCAAAAAAAATGACACAGAGACAGCAGATTCCTACAATACTCAAGCAAGTTGGGCATTTGAACCAAATACAATATTAGAAGCTATTGTAAACAAATCCGGTGAACACACATATCAATGGAAAATTACTAATAATGAGACAGGAACGATTACCAGTGTCAACGACCAAAGTCCTGCCGGCGAGCCCAATAAATTTATTGTATCAGGGCCAAATATCGGAAACACAATTAGTGTTACTGTTACCACAGGTGATGACTCTGTTAATACTGTTACCGCTACATATGACACTAGTATTGGTGCTAGTATATCTCCCTTTAAATCTGATAACTGGAAAAAAATTATTTATGATGCACCTACACTTGATGCTATAAATACTACAAACGACGAATATTATAATGGTGTAAGTGAGTGGACTAACTCAACAGGTATAACATTAGGTATTTGGGTAAAAATTACCGGTTTTGCAGATACTGTTCCACCTAAATTAGCAGAGGAAGATTCAGATAACCCAAAAACTATAAGACGAGTTGAAGACGAAACTGACGTTAATGGCGATCCGGTTCAAACCAACGCGAGCACCGTTAAAAAACAAACAATCACTATACCATTTACAAAAAATCTTGTATTAGACGATAATCCAAATCTTTCTGATTTCACTATTAGAATCACTGATAATAGAGACAATACAGACGCCACCAAAAAAACATGTGACCCGACCATATTTCCAAAGCAAGATATTAGAACAATTAATCCAGAAAGCGTCACTGTTAGTGGTAAAAACTTAATACTAACATTACCACATTTTGTGCCAGTGGGAAATGGGGGCAATAAACCACAAGTTTATAACACAACTAACGGGACTGGATTTAGTAATGCTACAGACAAAGTAGAAGTTCAATATGTAAGAACTCTTGTTCCGACGCCTCATGACGCCGATGATGGAACAACAACATACACACACACAATGTTAACAGATGATTCACTTTATCCAAATCCTGGAGGTGTTAATTACTATGGAACTAATGCAGGTCGCACGTATGGTAATTTACTTCCTAATTTTGGGTATGGTGATAGTGATAGTCAGACCACCACCAGCCAAAGCAGCACAGCATACTCTGTTGGACATGATATTGATTGGAACGGAGAATTAACAAATGATGTAAGTCAAGATAATACAGCTCCTACTGTTACAGGTATAACAGTTTCCACCAACGGAAAAGATATTGTATTGACCTTTTCTGAAAATATCGCGGACTTGCCCAGTGGGACAACTGAATTCACAGGTTTTGAAGTTAGGTATACCGACAGACGTAGTGCATTTCAAAAAAATTCTAGCAGGGGTGGGGTCACAGGAACGACGTTTAACCCATCTGGACAATGGGGGTCGAACGCGAATCAACTAGAGAGCGAAGGTTCATCATTGACGCCCGCCATCACAAGTGTAGTTGTTGATGCTTCTAATACCACCGTGACTACAACAGCAGCCCATGCGCTGGCTCTCAATGACGTTGTGGTCATTGAGGGTATTACCGGAGCAGGTGATGGTTTAAATGGAACTAGAACTGTGATTGCAGTGGGGAATAACACATTTTCTTTCGCTTTAGTATCTGGTGTCTCTACGGGCACCTACAACAATACCGGTATAACTTACTTCATTGGAACAGAAATATCATGGACCGATGCTTACTTTACGGCAACGAAAACAGCAGCAAAAGAAATCACTATTACACTTAGTGATGCTAGCGTTGATCAAAATGATGAAAAATACACCAATGAAGGTTCCACAGGCAAGAGAAGAATTTATAAAACACACAACGATGCTGAGCACATTGTTACTGTTAGTTATAACGGCTCAGACGCAAACTTAACACAAGATGTTACTGATTTGACTGGAGCATTTTATGCTAATAAAGTTCAAGCATTTTCAAATTTTCCGGTGACAAATAGTAGTGATTTAAATGATACGTATCCAACAATTAGTATAGGTAGTTTTATAGATATTACTACAGAAACCAACAAAGGAACCGACATAACTAACAGTTTTTCATTTCAGGGTCCGTCGGGAAGGTCAGGACAGACATGGACATTAGTAGAATGCGACGTGAATGGAATTGCGGTGACTGCTGATACTAAGAATGGTGCTGTTACGGACAATTTTGTATTGACGAGCCCAATTTCAACGAGCAACATTAAATCTGCATCGACGTCAACAAATCTTAAGTTAAAGTGGCGTCCTAATTTTAGTTATGCCGATGACAATACTAGAGCTAATGCAAGCTCAGGTGGGTGGAAGACGGAAACTAAGGGTATACAATCCAATACAACATACTATTTTAGATTAGTTGCAACTATTAAGGGTAGTAGAGATGGAGGCACTACTAATAATGAAAATTTTATTACATATAGTCCTATATTAATATATAACGACACTCCCGGGAGTAGCACAACAACGGATGGTAATCATATTAAATATACAGACGTAAAAACACAATTAACACGAAAATTAATCGCTGCCAATCAAGTAATAAGGGAAAGCAAATTGGTGATTTTTTTTGATAATGAATCAGGTGAATTAGCTATAGGTCCAACAAATAACCTAGAAGACACAAAGTCGGAAACGACCCCAAAAGCAAGAAATGATTATGCCAATGGATTTATTTCAATAACACTAGGTTTTGGGATCAAAGACCAAGATTGGACCAGCAGCTCAACGAACGGTTCTCACTTTTTAGGAGCAAGTTTGAGCAAACAAGGCACGACTTGGACTAATACTCAGAAAGACGAGAACGTGACTGCAGAACAAACCCCAGATATGGCTCTTTTTTACGCTGAAAATGGTGAAGCAGCAACGACTGGCCAGGATGGCGCTACAACTGATGCCGGCTTCGCTCATGGGAACACGCGCGAGGAGTCTTTGGCCTCGCCGGAAGCATTAGGAGCAAGAATGACCGACTCCTTTGACGCCGCGTCAGGCGGTTCTTTTGGCTCATATTTTTTAAAAGGACAAGGAAAATATACTGAAAAAAACAATAATTCCGGGACCGCAACTAGCTTAAAACAATACGCTAATAACGCACACCAGCGCGTATTCCAAAATACAAGCGATGGGTGGGCGACCAAGCCATATTTTAATGTAGGAACATTGTTAGCAAAAAATTTGGCGTGGATTTGGAATTCAGCTGGAGGGGCGATGTTTAATCCTACAGTGAAGAACAAAAACGACAAAGGCACATATGATGGAGATCTTAATAGTAATATTGGATGGTATGAAGATAAAGATAATAATTATTTTATGCAACTAAATTATAGTAGATTTGGACATTTTAAACTTAAAAGTAACCTGCTCCCCGCAGGTCATGGTGTAAAAAATACATTCCTTGGTATTGATACACAAATGAAGAATACGGATTCTTCTGCCGTCGCGGAACCGTTCAATCCTACCAAGACAACGACTCATGATTATGTTACCGTAACACACACACTCTCATAGTTTACAAAAAATTAATTATATATTAATAATTTAGTATTTATAAAATTTAAAATGCAAAATATACACAATAAAAATATTTTTATTATGTATAAATGGCATATCCCGGGTTAGGAGATATATCTGGTGATGGTAATATTAATCAAGTTGATGTTACAAAAATTGGACTTGTCGCATCTGGAGGAGACTATGGATTTACAACTGGTATAAGAGCTGTAAGTGGCGCAGAAATTGCAGGTGGCACGGGTGATCCAGATGCATTTCTTATAAAAAAAGAGAATTCATATTTAGATACATACGGTGACGGAGATTACAGAGGAGCTACCAAAACTCCTACAAATAGATATGAAGATAAATTATTTAGCTTTGCAAAGGATGGTTATGTATTTGACAGAGGTGATATAGCAAAAGGCGGACAATTACAATCATGGCCCAACCAAGTTGATGTTTCAGCTTTAGTAGATGTTGCAAAAGTTGCTGCAAGCGACCAACCTAATAAGTTACAAGAAAAATATACTGATGGTTCAAATAATTACATGTCAATTCATCCAACAAATCCAAAGAATATAACAACATCAGGAAACATCGTAAAAATACAATTTCGCAGAACTTTAAAAACGCATGATGATGATGCTACTCCCGTTTCACTATTAGACACAAAATATGATACACAAAATGTATACGGTGGTGTAAGAAAAGCAGATTTTCAACTATATGCCGCGGCCACGCTTCTTGCCACACCTTCTGGTGCTATGATTAGTTCTTACGGAAATCCAACAAAAATAGAGTTTTCGACAACAGATTCAAATGTTCCAAATGATACACTTGAACTTACTTTTGACACTTTGCCTACAAATGCTAATGATAAATATTGGTTAACGTTTATACCACGCCGTGATAGTGATAATTTAGGTATAAGTTTAACTTTTAAAAATTTTATTTGGAATTCTGCACTTTCTCTTATACAAGCCGGAGTATTTATTTACGGATTTACACAAGGTAGGACAAATGGTTTAACATTAACCACAGGTCCAGCGGCACCAACAATTACTTCTTCAACTACTAATATTAGAGTAGGAGAGGATATTGTAATAGAGATTCAGAATTATAGTGATTATGCTTCGGGCACAGGATTTAGATTTTACAAAGGTGTGGTCGATGTCACGAATGAGTTCGCCGCAAACACGGGAATGCCGACGCAGTTTATAAGAGGAGCCGGTGATGCTGATATATCCAACCCATTACAGATTACAGTTAAAGCAAATGTTGGCGGTGTCCTATCTTCACCATCAAATTCAATTAATATTACAGTATTTAAGAACCCAACATTGTCGGATAATGTTAATATAATTATAGAAGCTAATCAAACATATACTTTTAATCCAAATAATTTTATTGTGACCCCTTCCAAAGCTAATTATCAACAAAACTATTCGGTAACCATCAAAAAGTATTATTTGAAATTAATTGACGTGCCAAATTTAAACAATAATCCTGCGCCCCTTAATTTTACTCATGGGGAAGGGCAGGTTGTTCCAATAACTACATTGACTACATTGACTGATGACTTTAGTAAATACTACTTTGACATTCTTTACATGTTGAGTTATAAACCAACTAATGATTCTGTAATACAATTTAAAGTTGGCTATAGTATAGATGATGGTGACGCGAATACAGTGATCCACGACAATGACCCAATAATTTTTAGTAGTGCTACATATAATTTAACATTCTCACCACCGGTAACAAATACTGTTCCTGCATTTACGTCAGTGGCTGTAATCACCGGTGAAGTTGGAGTAAATTATGAATATACTATCACAGCAACTGATAGCGACGCTGGAGATACTGTTACAATAACGGCTCCTACAAAACCAGATTGGTTGACATTAATTAGTAATACTCTGAGTGGAACACCGCCCCTCTCTGCCGCCACTGGAAATAATAGTGTCACACTAAGAGCTACTGACAATAATGGTGGCACTAAAGAACAAACTTTTACAATTAATATCACAAAACCCAAAACAGGAAGCGTGCCTCAACTGCAAGGCACAATCAGCATAGCAGTTAACGCACCCTTAATACTGACTATAACTAATGGGGGACTTTACCCTATAGAAACAACATTTACATTTTACAAGGAAAACATCCCAATTCGAGAGATCACCATTGAAACGACGCCGCAGGAAAATGAGATTTTTGAAATTTTTGATTCTGCAAACATTAGTAATAGTGGTAATTATAAAGTTAAAGCAACGAAACCAGGTTTCACGCCATCAGATTTTTCAAACACTGCAATCGTGACTGTCTCCGCATTAACTAAATTAGCTACACCAATTCTCTTGAAGCCGGGGTGGTTCTATACGAATTACCATGAGGGTTACGATGAGGGTGGGTATCTCGGCTCCGGTGAAGGCGACGATACCCCTTTTGAACTTTTGGTGAAGAACGGGCCTACCTCGGAAATGAACCCTTACCCTACAGGAACAACATTTACATTTTACAAAAATAACCTGACACGAAAAGATATTACAGTTAAAGTTACTGACGTGGATGAGGATGTGCCAATAATAACACCAACAACTACTGAATTTTCTATTGCGGAGGGCAATACGGCGGTGCAAACATTTGCAGAGTCCGGTAACAGATCTGTATCATGGTCTGTGGTTGGCACCGACGCATATTTATTTCAAATAGATAACACTGGCGCTTTGTCATTTCAGTTTGCTCCGGATTTTGAACAACTTACCGAAGCTGAGAAGAGTAATGGTTTCAGTATTACTGTTGTTGCAGAGATGCTGCTCAGTGGAGGACATGGAGTAGAAACACAAAAAGTTATTACAGTTAAAGTTACTGACGTGGATGAGAATGTGCCAATAATAACACCAACAACTACTGAATTTTCAATTGCGGAGCACAAAACGGCGGTGCAAACATTTGCAGAGTCCGGTAACAGACATGTATCATGGTCTGTGGTTGGCACCGACGCATATTTATTTCAAATCAACAGAAACACTGGCGCTTTATCATTTAAAACTGCTCCGGATTTTGAAGCACTTACCGCAGATAAAAAGAGTAATGGTTTCAGTATTACTGTTGTTGCAGAGATGCTGCTCAGTGGAGGACATTTTTCAGAAACACAAAAAGTTATTACAGTTAAAGTTACTGACGTGGATGAGAATGTGCCAATAATAACACCAACAACTACTGAATTTTCAATTGCGGAGGGCAAAACGGCGGTGCAAACATTTGCAGAGTCCTATAACAAATCTGTATCATGGTCTTTGGATGGCACAACAACGCGATATCTTCAAATAGAAAATGGCGCTTTATCATTTCAAACTGCTCAGGATTTTGAAAATTTGCCTTGGGGAAGGAGTGATGGTTTCGATGTTACTGTTGTTGCTGCTTTCACAGACCAGGATACAAAGGTGGAAAAGGCCGGCGTCAACTGGGAGGGGGTGCTAACTGATATCTGGGGCCGATACAATTTGGTATTTGATTTTGGAGTGTTTGGGAATTATCCTGCTTCACAAAGCGACAGTGGTGTTTATAAAGTTAAAGCTGAGCATTTAGATTTCGCGTCATCAGACTTTTCAAATGAAGTAATGATTGTGATTCTTCCTCGCAAATTACCAACACCAATACTTGCAACCCCAAATCCCATAATGGAGGGAGATGCCGCAATACTAACTATATCCAATTTTAACACTTTTATCGATGCCTCCGGCAACGACCTCGTTGGTGAGTGGGAATTTTGGAAAAAGAAAACCACGCCGGCGGGCGTCAATGTCGACGCGCCGCTGGCCCTTGCCGCGGACCAGGGCAGCGGTTCCTTTATTATTATTGACGATGAATTAGATTTAACTTCAGGAAGTGAGAATGATATTTACGTCGTTGCTAAACCGGCGGTGCCCACTGATTTTTACAAGTCGGACGATTCGGATATTGTAAAGATTATTGTGAGTCTGCCCCACCCTATATTTACTATTCGAAAACATAATGGTAATTATATGATTTCTGTGTTATTTAACGGAACTTTCACTAGTGGTGATCTTTTCATAAACAATGAGAATCAAACTGCCTCAACAACATCACAGGTTACGGGGTTCAAGGGTGAAACTACTATATTGACGATGAATGACCGGATGTCATTTCCAGCACGGCCTTGGACGGACACCCTTCTTCCGGGTGATTCGACCTATATCCATATATACACTGTTGAATACAGTGGCCCCCCCGGAGCCCGACGCGGACGGGCGGAAGACGAATGGCCCGGGCTGTGGGCCATCCCAGAAAATATAAAATTAGTTAAAATTATAGAAGAAGATTTTAGTATTGAATTTTTATTTCCGTTAGATTGGACTCAACCCGCATTCGACGCGCCAGATAATTTAGATGACGCGCTGGAGGTGTCATTTTGGGAAGATATGGGGGACTATGACGACACCTACCGGACCGATCTTTTTGGGAAAGTTACATTTAATTCTAGTGTGTTGTCAATTAGATTGGTTGATGCTTCTGGAAACACATATATATACGCTCCTCCTCCTCAATCTTCTTCTTCGTCGCCGGATTCAATTGAGCATGACCTAACATTTATTATGATTCCAGAAATTACTGTGGATGATATTCCTGTGGGTGATGAAATTATAATAAATGTTAGTAATTTCGACAACTTGGGTAATAATATGTATAACTTTTACATAAAAAATAAAGCTACTAACGAGGTGGTGGTGGAGTATGGTTTCGCCGATGTAAGCCCTCCTATAGGAGGGCGTCGAATAAATTTTAATAAAGATAAGTATTTCACAGGCCCAAAGACCCAGCTTGGTCAACAACAATTTGAGATAAAAGCCCGAGTTCTAAAATACAAGCGAGCTATTTTAACGTTCACAGATAATATCGGTTTACCAATTAACGATGGCAGTGTCACACAGGCTGGAGGTGCGGCTGGGACGATCGTTTCCTACGATTCAACTAACTACAAGCTAAACATTATAACAACATCGGGTGTCTTTATCACGGGGGTGGCAACGACAATTTATATGAGGGTTCCAGTCGTAGAGGTTGAAGGGCTTAACCAATTCAGGGATAAGGATGTCACTGTCGATGGTTATAAGGTCATTGGGGTCGAGGCCCCGGCTGTATATTCTGGATATTCAAATACAGTTACTGCTTCTGTAGGCGTCACGCCTATGATTAATGCTGAATTTACCCACTATGAGATAAGCGATGTGGGAATTTCAGAAAAGCTCCCTGACGAGAGGGGTGGAAACATTATAATACATATTAATAATTATGACGAGAATGCCTTTTATAAAGTTTTCACCGATGCTGGTATAATCAAGACGTGGTGGCAAAGTCAAAGTGGTTTTGGCGAGGAGACGACAGATATTTCTCGTAACCACATCACCCATACGGCCGGTGCGACATATGCAACTTTTAACTTAACTTTAAATAAGAACGAGCAGCTCGACCTGGAAAACCAAAAATGGGTGCAAGCGGAAGGGATTTCTGTGGCTTTTCAGGTTAAGTCCACCAAGGACTTCGGAGACACCACCTGGTCTTCTGCTTGGTCTCCCGAGTCGTATATCGGAATTGCTCTAGTGAATAGACCAGATGTTACTCTTTCATCCACACTCGACTCGACAACTGACACCACTTTATTAAACGCTACTGCTATATATATAAGTAACTATGATGCTAATACCACATACGAATATTATAAAGTTATTACCAATGGTGATAATCAAAAAATAACTCCTACGGCTACATATTTTTTCCTTCATATCGAATCAGGTGCCTCCAACAGAAAACATATTATAATTGATATTAATAGTGCTAATAGCAGCCATAATGGTAGGTATTATGTTAAAGCAACGAAAAACGGTGGGTATAAACACTCTGATGAATTTGAGATTAATGTTACACCCCCGCCACCCCCGGTTATAAATAATTTAACAACTGGTGTTATTTATAATACTATAAGAATTTCTGCCTATACGTCGGGTGCTAGCAAGTATACGTATGGTTATAATGATGTGAATGGGTTTGATGAGGTCGCCGACGGGGAAGGAGGCGATATCGGCAACGCCAGCGGAGACGGCTACGACTATACCTCCTACGACCACAGTAGCTACGACTATACCTCCTACGACTACAGTAGCTACGACAATACCTCCTACGACTACAGTAGCTACGACAATACCTCCTACGACTACAGTAGCTACGACAATACCTCCTACGACTACAGTAGCTACGACAATACCTCCTACGACTACAGTAGCTACGACAATACCTCCTACGACTACAGTAGCTACGACAATACCTCCTACGACTACAGTAGCTACGACAATACCTCCTACGACTACAGTAGCGGCAATTCTGGAAACGCGACCAGTAGCGCAAAAGGGTATAGGGGGATGATATACGACGCGGAAAATCATGAATATAAAGAGAGCAGCAATGGCGCATCCGCAGAGGACATGAACGACCACAAAGCAGAAGAGAGGCCACATATTTTTCTTCTTCCTCCTGATGAATGGTGGATAAATGTCCGTATGCATCACACAGAGAAGGTCTTATCGACAGACCTTACGACATGGGAAAAATATGATTTTTTAAACATAGCACAAAATATATTTGGGACGTTGTCAGCGACTGCGAACTTACAACCAGGTTCGAACTACAATTATAGTATGTCTATTGAGGGGGATGGCTGGAATTCCTTGTCGAATTCATCGGGCACAATGAAAATAGGTAATATTAAAATTTGGTGTGCAGTAGATAAAATACATGTTAACGAATACGAAGCATTAAAGGGCGACCACACTTCTGATAGAGAAACCGGTCAACGTTATACAAATGGCCCATGGATAAATTATGATGAAGAAGGAGACAGTGGATACGGCCCCGGGACCCTGGAGACGGACACAATAACCAATGACGTTGCGACTTTAGGTGGTGCATATGGTTTAGTTCTTATGGTTGGAAAACGAGAGGATTACAACATAACTGAACAAGACGATGGTTCTCATTACATATTTTCAGACACTGGTCCTAACGACTATTTTACTAATAATTACGCACAAAATACGAAAGGCACCGGGCTGGACAAGTTTCAATTACTCGGTTCAGCTTTTGAAGTTTCTCATACTTCGTATGAGGGTGGGGAAAAACGTCATTGGTATGGAATTTTACCACAAGGATATATACAGACGAATACGGGTGTTTATGGCTCAGGCATAGACCCGGAGTTTGGCGTCGACGCCACAGTTGTTAATGACGGCACTATAAATGCGAACGACGCGGGTCATCATAGGACACCAGGATATCATGAGGGGGACGATTACACATCCTCAATGGATTACAGCGGGCCTTTCCCTATATTAAATTACATTTTTGGTCAAAGTCAAATGCATAATTGGTTCGATCCTGATCGACTCGAAGATGCTCCCGAATGGGTGGATTCCGCATATACTAAAATAGTTTTCATACCAAATGATTCGGACTCATCACCTGTGTAATATGATGATACTGTAAATAATCATAATATGTTAAATAAATAATATGATTATTCCTGAAATATTAATTTTCCCTGTGTTCCATTTGAATCTATATTTGTAATGGTTAATCCTTCGTTTCCAACATTCGTGGATGACTTTATAAGTAATCCAACTGATTCATGTGTAGATTCTATATTTTTTATATTTACGTTTTTTATTTCAACATCATTTGAACCTGTTACCACTAAGCCATAACTTATTGCACCTTTCATCTCCTTTTCATCATCATCATTAAATAACTTTCTATCACTACCTACTTTATTTCCTTTTACTTCTACACCATTAATTAAGGTATTATATATTTTTATATCTTCTCCACTAGAAATAAATAAACCTATATTTCCTTTCATCTTATGTGCCATTGAATCTTCGCCTACTGTAAAATATCTATCATTATTTTGTGCAACAACCCTAATATCCTGATTACCACTTTCAGCCCAATTTATTACATCTGGGCTGACACATGTTGTTCCGTTTTTTGGGTCATTAAACTTTCCCAATATTAACTTTGCATTTACCAACACGTTAGGTTTAAATGTTCCATCATTATTTGATGCTTCACTTATTTGTATAACATCACCCGCCGGTCCTACTTGAACCCCCTTTCCATAAGCTCCTGTAGTAGGGTCTGGACAACTTATTCCCACTATTTCTAACGGTGTTGACCTTATATTTTTAATACTTACATTATTTAATAAATTATGTCTATTTCCAGTGCTTTCATCACCTAATGTTGTTATAAAATCATTAATAACAACTCCTTTACGATTAAATACAATACCATAAACATTTGCATCATATCCATCCAATTTATTTTTAAATAATGAGTCTGGTATTACATTTCCTGATAATACAGCATTTTTAACCTTTTGCATTTCTGTCTCTAATTCCGCAATTATATTTCCTATTGTTTTTGCTCCGGAACTGAAATTAAGACTTCTTTGATTATCTATTTTTTCAATATTTCTCAAAAACTTTCTTATAAATCGTGCCGATGAATATGTTGACAAAACCTTTACATTTAAATTTGTATTTACAATACTTAAACTATCCAATATACAATTTACACCTCCATTTAATGCAATCGCAGCTACTTCAAAATCTTTAAATACTACATTATGAATAGTAACATTTTCCATTTTATTACCATGTATACCATGATGTGAAGATAATCCCAAAGTTCCATTCATAATACAGACATTTTTGGGGATTTTTATTGTTGTTCCAAAATCACCAGGACCTTGATTTGGTATAAATGGACTACTAGCTAGCTCTATATGTGCATAAAATCTTTGCTCTACATTATGCAATGCACTTTGTTTAATCGTTTTACCATTTAAATCAATAATTACATTATCACTTTCTACGGTAATGGCTGCGAAAAACCCTAAATGAAAAGGACCACTATTTCCCATTGGAAACTGTTCCAACTGATTCATTCTTGGAAAAAAATCATTGGATTGATTAGGATTAAAAACTATGTTTTCTTTCAAAATATATATTCCAGGTTTTGTGATTCGAACAGTGCCATTAGTAAAATCTTTTTGGCTTAATTCAATCAAGTTATATGAAGTATTGTTTTTAAAGATGTATTGTTCTCTTTTATTAACATATGGAAAAGATTCAAAAAAACCTAAAACACCATTTTGGTCACCATTGCTTATAGATTTTAAATAATCCGAAAAAACAGGTAGTTTATAAGATTTTTGTATATTTAAATTAAAACCAAAAGAATTTTTAGAGGAAGTTCTACTTACAATACAACCTTTTAAGTGTCTAGACTTCCCCATAGAAGACCCCAAACCAGCCATATTTAACTTTGTTCTATTTACTAAATTATTGCGTGTCATTGCCTTTCTTCTTAGCATTTATATATTTATTACATATTTTTTTACACCTTTGAACATTTAAAACGCCGATTTTAATTAATAATTTTATCATTATAAACATCATATTTTATATTACAATTAATAATTAATGGTTCATGTTTAGTTGAACCAGTAAAATCATAATTAAAATATTTTAATTCTCTATGACATTTTTTATTTACAAGTTCTATCATTTCTTCATCATAATACTCTTTATACGATAATTTTTTGTTGTAACTTTTGTTCTTATAATTATCTCTCATAGGATACTCTAATTTTGTATTTAACATTTTTTTGGCTTCATTTAGATATTCATACTTTATTATAATATCCGCAATACAATTATGATTTATGTCAAATAACTGACTAAATAAAAATTTCTGAAATTGGGGTTGATGCCACTCAAAATTAGGATTACAATATGCTATTATAAATTCTTTAAATGTTTTAAATTGATGAGTATAATTAACAGATGCCCATCCACTATGACAATATTTACCATTAGGATTTAGTTTTTCACCATGATAGTAATATGAACATAGTAAATCAAATGGATTTCTTATAATACTTATTTTTGTATTTGGAGTTTTGGGATATTTATACATCCCCCAATAACATGTTTTATAACCCTTGTATCCTTTTTTATCAGCAGGTGTTCTATATATATTTTTTACGTTAAAACCATGTCCTAATTTAATTATCTGCTTAGATTGTAAACTACTACCACTTGTTTTTGGTATATGTATAAAATATACATATTTATAAATTTGGATATTATTACTATTCATAAGTATACATATTAGATATAAAAAAATTTAAATTAAAATTTAATTTCTAGTCATATATTAATGAAAACTCATAAAAGTAGTGATTATAAATTATCAGCAGTCGGCGTTTTAAATGTTCAAAGGTGTAAGATAAAAATGTTAATAAAATTGATTTATTATATTAACATTTTATATATTCCAAATTATGTCTGCTCAAAACATTATAATAGGTCAAACCTACGAATTTTCATTTGATATTAATGAATTTAAATGTGTAGGACTTACACAAGAAGAAGTAATTCACATGTATAAAGATGGTCGGGTATTTTCACAATGGGTTGAACGATGGTTAGAAAAAGAATTTAAAGAACTCACATGGGTAAGAGGATGTAAAAAATATGATTTTATTAATTCTAACAACGAAAATATTAAATATGAGGCAAAAACTTTCACACCAGCATCTGGATTATCATACGCACCATCTGGTCAAACTGGAGTAGGTAGAAAAATAGATGAACCTGTTGCAAAAGAAAGAGCATCCAACTTAATCTATATTATTGTTTCTAATATAGATTTCCCCAATATTAAAGTAAGGTTTATGAATGGAAATGATTTGATGAAAAAAGAAATAGAACTTATGAAAAGAAAGGATGAAAAAATTAAGTGTAAAATTTCACTAACACATCATGATGCGTTTTTCGCTTAATTATTCATTTCTTCAAATTCTACTCTAATTTTTTGTTTGAAATTGGACTCATCTACAAACGTAAACAACTTAAACTTATAATTATTCAAACAATTTTTATCTTGTCTAGCTATTAATCTATTTACCATCTTAATTTCCGGTAAATATATCATATATTGATATAACCCATCGTTTCGTTTCATTTTATCAAATATAAAACCATCATATATTTTCTTCTTTTCCCTATTTTCTTCCACGCATATACGTAACAACTCACAACAATTTTGAACCTTCCTTATTGACCTCATCGTCTTATTAATATAACTCAGCTTTTCGTCACTCGTCCAATAATTCAAAAACTTTTCCGAACTTTCACTCATTTGTGTCATACCTAATCCCTTTTGTAATATAATAATATTCAATAAGTCTACCAATCTTCTTATAGGGGATGTTATATGAACATATGAATCCAACTCTAATACTTCATGATTTTTCTTATCATCAAATTTCATATACATTCCACCATAACTATTCCAATGCTTCAAAAATGTCTTTATACCTTCTGATACATGGTCCGGACATACAAAATCAGACTTTAACTCTGCTGACCTAAAAATCCCTACCTTATATTTTATCAACTCCTTTGCTGACATATAATTCATATATATCATCAAATATGCCACCAAATTATGACTACTTTTTATACTATCAATGTATTTTTCCTTTCTATTTAAACGTTTCACAAACTTAAATAAATCTTTATACATTTGTGATTCCAATAACTCTTCAGATTCATAACGATAATTCTTATTAACATTGATACACGTATTTTTATATGAATACCTTACCAGTTCATAATTCATATTAAATTGTAAATCTAAAGTAAATGCAAATCGCATTTGATTTTCTTGCAATGAACATACTGCATCAGATAATATTGTAGGTAACATTGGACGTTTTCTATTAGGTAGATAAATTGTCGATATACGCTGGGAAAACGAATCCCATAAGTCTAATGCATCCATCCAGAAGGAGACATTAGATATGTATATACTCAAATAATAATGTTCACTATCTTTTTTAAAACTAAATGCGTCATCAAAATCCTTCGATGTTGGTGGATCTATACTATATACATCCCAATCTCGTCTATCTTCCGGATTATATTTTTCTATGATTGTATCAATAAATTCACGCTCCGTATGCCTTTTTAACTTTCTTAATGTTGCTTTTGTAAAATCTTGTATAGATGCATATAAACTTTTACAATACAATTGATACTCATAAAAATTATCCAATATGTTTACATCTCCCAATACTTGGTCTAATTGAGCAACAGGATGCTTGTTGTCCCAATGTTTGAATTTAAATACTACATATTTATTACTTACCTTCTTATTAAATGTAATTTTCATCTTATATGCAACTAAAAACTCCGGTAAACGCTTATCATCAGGTATTAACTTATATAAAAATTTACCCTTTACCTTTCCATATGTTCTCTTCGTATCTAATAACAAAACACCCGGTATATTCGGCATAGACCTCACTGTTGAATGTAATAAGGTCACTACATCATTTTCATCCATACTAAACACATCATGGTTAAATAATTTATACTTTACTACATCTACCCTTTTAATAGTTGGCTCCAATGTGCTAGCATTTACTATTTCATATTTGTCATAATCTTTGTTCTCTATTTTGATTTTCAAAGATTTCATATCATGTATTATTCTAGTTATATGTAATTAAGTAAAATTTATAATCAATTTAAAACGGCGTTAATGTTAAATACACATCACCTGGACTGTATATATCATTTATCAAGTTATTATCCTCGTCATACAATTCATCCATATCTAAATTCATTAATTTTGACTCTCTTCTTTGCTCATTTAAATAATTTATATATGATAAATAACTATTACATATACTAGAAACTGATTCATTCATCAAATATGGATACATTGATGTTGTATATAAATCATCATTTAATATTTTTCTTATTCTCTTATTAATTTCTAATAAATTTTTTAATTCAACACTTAATACATTTACATATGTATATATATGAAGTATTAGTTCATTTGGTAAATTATTCATTGATAAATATATTTACATTAAATCTTTAAATATATTTAATTAAATTGTGGTATATTTTCATTTGGATGTCTACCCATTGACTGTTGCATAAAAACAACCATCCAATCTGACTCAAACTTTTTAAATATTAAACTTACAATTCTCACATCATCACATGGTTCCCCTTTTTTTATTATTTGTGAATGACTCGTAAATACAGCATATCCCATCGTGAAATCATCACTTACTTCTATTCTATTTACACATAGAGCTTCATACATAAAAACATTTATATCCTGTGATGTCATATTATTTAACCATTTTTTCTTTGTAAAAGTATCACCTGTTTCTACTATTATAACCGAATCATCTGAAAATCTTTCACCCATTTCAATAAAATCACCTTCATTAAATAATCTAGATATTTCCATTACATGCGTCCTTAAATTTTTACACTCATCCGCTTTATTTGACATTATAATTAATAATTTCATATTATTTTTAAATAATTAATTCATAAAATTTTACATTTATCGCATAGTATCTTTTTCCAATTATATTTTCTCCACTAAATCGTGTATTGTCTATATCAAACATTATTGGATTAGAGTCAGAAATACATGTTAAACTTTCTATTATTTCTTTATCACAATCTTCAAGATTCGCAATATATTGTTTTCTTTCATTTGTTTCAATTGTTATAGCCTTTCTTCCAAATGCTTTGATAAATCCAACATTCATTATATATATATATTCTATAAAAAATTGATTCTAATTTTTATGTTTGAATTATTATTATAAAAACTATAAAGAAAGTCATGTCTCGCTACGGAAATAACATGGTTCATTGGAGCACTCTCCAACAACTTCAATCAAGTAGTCTATATTGTGGTGATGAAACATATGAAATGTTCCCAGATAATACTCTTATTCATTGTCAACTAATTGACCATTATGGTAATAATATTAAAGGCAACGGTTCACCAGGAAATGAACTTGTATGGTGTAAGGTTTCTGACCAAAGATGTTTTCGGAGCGATAATCTATATGCAGTAAATGTTATTACAGAAGGCGAACTGGCTGAAAATTGGTATTCAACTCGTGCATCACTTACAAATTGGCCAAGACCTTATGATTCTCCGATTGGACTCCTGACAGATTGTGATAAAGATGATTCCATTACGGGACCATACAGTAATGTAAACAATGATTCAGATGATGAGGATAACGGATTGGAACAATGCGATTGTTGTGGACAAAGAGATATTGACCCCAATGAATTAGACGATGGTGACCTCAATCTAGCAGAAATCGGCGGCGGATATGCGCACGAAGGTTGTATGTCAGATAATATGAAAGAAGAATATGATGATTCTCTAAAAGAAGACGAACCTAAAGTGGAAAATCCAGAAGAAGAAGAAATGGATGCATCCGATATTAAGGAACTACTAGAGCAAACGCTACTAAGTCAAGGTATTACAAAAAGTCAGGCAAACCTCATAACATGTGGGGTCCAAGGAATGGATGCACATAATCTAAAAATGGCACAAACAATGGCTACTCAAGGAATGGAGGAGGCCACCAAACAAATGTTTGTTCATCCAACTGAAGCTCGTCAAATGAGTTATGCCGAAATGAGAAGTTTCTACGGTTAAAACATAAATTAAGTATTATTTATCAGGTTCTACATTACTTTTTTCTTTATTGTTTTTGTATATGTAATATAAAATCATTAATATTATTGATTGAAATAATGCCCCACTCCCCATCAATATAATCGGATTGTCTTTATTTGTAACACCGTGTAATATATAAAATATATAACCAATCGATTGAACAATATATGAAACAATACTAATATCACTTGATTGTTTTGTTACTATTATTTTATAAATTTGAGGAAGTTTATATATTAATGTAATTGCTGATGCTATCCAACCATATACTGAATTCATTTTACATATTATTTTATTTTGTTTTTAAACTGTTAATATAATTGACAATGTGGGTCTTGTCTGCATATTTGTCTTAATATATATAATCCCTGATTTACTCTAGGAATCATATGTCCCAATATACGAGTTGTATTCATCGCCTCTGGTATTAATTTATTTACTTCTGGTATCATGATACTAAAATCGTCTAATGATTGACTTGCATCGTTAATTAATACACCAGCATCATTCGCCACTGGTCCTAGCATTGATGCTATTATTATTAAAACTAAAAAAGATAAGGCTGAACATACACAATTTAAATATATTGCTATTGATTCGTTTTTATTTAAGGAAATACCTGGTTCTTGTAAATGTCGATATCTATTCATTTTTATATAAAAATATTTATTACTTTTTAAATAGTGTTATTAAATTGATTTATTATTTTAGATATACAGTTTAACATATTAATCTATAATGGCTACTTACCTTTATGACCGTTATGTATGCACGAAGGAAACTCTCAAGAAAACACTAGAAAAATATGGAGTTGCAATTATACCCAATGTAATTGACGAAGATGAATGTAAAAGTATGGTAAATGGAATGTGGGATTTCTTTGAACATATTACTCAAGAATGGGAAAAACCAATCAATAGAAATGATGATACAACATGGAGAGAATTTTACAAACTTTTTCCAAATCATGCGATGCTAATTCAGCATTGGGGTGTAGGTCATGCCCAAGTGAGTTGGGATTTAAGGCAAAAAGAAAAGATTGTGGATATATTTGCTCATTTTTGGGAATGTAATAAAGAAGAACTACTTACATCGTTTGATGGATTGAGTTTTAATTTTCCACCAGAAAAGACAAAGCGCGGTTGGTTTAGAGGTCATACATGGTATCATTGTGACCAAGCATTTGTAGAAAAAAGGCGTCAATTCGAATGTGTTCAAAGTTGGGTAACTGCGGAAGATGTAGAAGATGGTGACGCTACACTTACAGTATATGAAGGTAGTCATAAACTACAAAAGGAATTTGCCGAAAAGTTTGATGTAAAGGAGAAAAAGGATTGGTATAAATTGTCAGATGAAGAAGAACTATTTTACATAAATAAGGGATGTGAAAGAGTTCATATTAAATGTCCAAAAGGAAGTATGGTATTTTGGGATAGTAGAACTATACATTGTGGAGCTGAACCTAGACGTGACAGAAAAAATGAAAAATTTCGAGCTGTAGTATATTTATGCTATCAGCCTAGAGCAAAAATTACACCTGCACTATTGAGAAAGAAAGTTAAGGCATTTAATGAATTGAGAACAACAAATCATTGGCCTACAAAACCAAAGCTTTTTGCAAAAAATCCCCGAACTTATGGAAAGGAGTTACCGGTTGTGACACAAATAAGGAGACCTACATTGACAGAACTAGGTAAAAAACTAGCTGGATTTTAATCTACCTTACTAATTTCATCTTTTACATTATCCCCAATATCTTTTTTTTCTTCAACATCTTCTTCAACTTTTTCTGTTATTATTATTTCCTCGTCAGGTTCTTTATCTTCAATAAACTTTTGCATTGAATTATGTTTTATATTTTGTCTTTGTAAAAAATGCACACATAAATCTGGTATTAATGCCACATTATTCATATATGTTCTATAATTAAAAAGTAAATAAGATGTATTACTGCCAAATTTTACACTATACCACCAATATGCTGGTATATATAGAATAGCACCTCTTTTTAATTCAACATCTACAATTCTCACTTTTCCAAAATTATTTTGATAACTTTCTTGCACATTCCAAACATTTATGGGTGAGCGAAATTCAAAATTTTCATAATCCTTCTCCTTACTTAAATACTTTGTATCACTTGGACATATTAATTTCAACTTTAACACACCACTAGTTACACATATATAATTTCTATAATTTACAAAATGTCTTAATGGTGTTGTTGTGTATTCACTACCAGTAACAAAATCATAGTATGTATTGGATAGTAAAGGAGGTTTTAAGAATTCATCATTTACACTTAAAAATCTTTCTAATCCTGTTTCATGAATAAATTCACTATTATTTTCTGTAATAAATTTATTTTTTTTATCATTTTTCAATAACATTTCACTTTTTCCTAATTGAAATGGCAAATACATTTGTGATGTATCATCATAGTTGTTAATATTTCTTATTTTAATATCAAATTGTCCAAATTTCTTAATCAAAAAATCTAAGTTGAACATATCTAATAAATCGGTATTGTTAATATAAAATACAAATGGCTGTTTTATATTACATACCTCTTCTAATTTTTCATTTGTAGGGTTGTTATCTATTTTATATATTTCTAAATCATTACTTGTTTTGAAATGATGATATATATGAATATAAAAAAACAATACACATATGAAAATAAATATTGATAAAAAATAATTCATAATTACTACTTTATTAGAAACATTTTTTTCATTTTAACCGAATTAATCATCATCGATTTTTGGAGCCAAATACAACCTAATGTAACTTTTCGAATCTTCAAAAATGTCTGCATCATCTAAGGATTGATGAAATCTCATCGGCGTATCTTTACTCAAACTAATCACTACAGATTTTGTAATCTTTGAAAATGCACACATATTTTTTACATATGTTAGTGCGAAACACATTTCTATTTTATCTATACCATCCTCCACTGCATACATCATAATATTTTCTTCTGACATTTCAATTGCCAATGAACCACTCTCACTTTTTGATTTCATATTAATTGTTTCTCCGGTGCAGCTTAGAGTAAATGTTTCATCAAATATCAACAACTGTTCAATATAACTTGCAATACTTTGTGACCGAATCTCCATATCTATACTATAATCTGTTTCTGGAATATCCAACATATCTACGTCAATATCAACTAGTGGAAGTTCGAAATATTTATTAATCTTTTTTGACCCATTTACATTTTCCAATGCAACCTGTAAACAATCACCATCATTATAATTTATCTTAATAAGTTGCTCATTATCCTCCAAACATTGAATCACCTTATAAAACGTCAAAGAATGTATACCCAAAACATAATTTTTATCTGTTTTAAAAGAATCAAACCACTCTTCTTTCAACTTTAATTCAAATAAACAAACTTGCGATGCATCCATACCTTGAATATACATACCTTCTTCTGAGATATTGATATTTACTAACTCCATATTAAACACTGGCAAATACCTAAATACATTTGAAAACTGTGCAAACTTGGTCTTTTCTGAAATAATAACTTCCATTGTTAATAATAATTAATATACATCATTATTATTGACAATATTTATTTCAATTTTTTTCAACTATATTCAACTTTACAGTATTTACTTCTTTCTTTATTTTCTTTGATACCTCATCTTTTATCTCATTTTTTACTACTTCCTTCGTTCTCTCTTCAACCAATGAATTATATGCATTAGTTAATAATGTTAATTTTTTTTCCATTTCTTCTATTGTTTCTACCAATGAAACCAATAACTGAGGATTTACCGTAGTATTCATTTCCTTAATATTATCTTCTACAATATCTAATCTTTGTTCATGCCAAGTTAAGATGGTCATTGGATTTACAGCTTGTTTTTTTTTTGATTTATTTTGTGTTACATTTCCAACAACAACATTATTTACAGACTGATTTCTAGAACCACTTCCAATATCATTTACAACAGAACTTCTCTTTAATTTTGCTAAACGTCTACTTGCCGACATATTTATAATTAATATATAATTACTTTTTAAATAATTTACGAATTAACTTTTCATTTCCATTTCTATTTTTTTACTAAATTTATAATTATTTACAATAATATCCTTTAATTCATAGTCGTTTATATTATCATGTTTACATTTTACATCTATTTTTGGAAATTCATACAATGTATTGTTTAATTGTTCTTTTAAAGGTTCAACATGTTCTTCATAAATATGTGCATCTCCTATAAAATGAATAAATTCTTTGGCTTCTAAATTACAATGTTTTGCTAAAATATGTGTTAAAAAACTATAAGATGCTATATTGAAAGGGATTCCTAAACCTATATCACCACTTCTTTGATACAATAATGTCGTTAACTTATTATTTTTTACAATAAATTGTGATAAAACATGACACGGTGGCAATGCCATTTCATCTATTTGTTGTGGATTCCAAGCATTTAAAATAATTCTCCTTGAATCACGGGTTTTTTCATCACTTAGCTGTTCAATTACACTTTGTAATTGGTCCACCCCTTTATTTGTATAATCATCGCTTGATGTTTTATATGGTGCATTATAAAATCTCCATTGATGACCGTATACTGGTCCTAAATCATTCTCTTTTAAATGATGTAATCCTCTACTATCTAAAAACTCTCGAGAGCTGTTTCCGTCCCATATATGAACATTTTGTTCACGCAATATATTATTATCAGTCTCACCACGTATAAACCATAATAACTCTTTTAAACATGTTTTCCATGCTAATTTTTTCGATGTTATTAATGGTAATGTATTATTTTCCAAGTTAAATTTCATTGTTTGACCACACAAACTATATGTATTTCCATTTCGACCATTTGTTTTTATTCCATATTTTATTGTGTTATGTATTAATTTTAAATATTGATATTCTGGATGATTCATAGATGACCTCGCTATTTTTCGTATCATTTGTATACTACTTTTCTTCAAAGTTTTAAATATTTTACTTAATTAATTTTTTATTCTCATTATAATTCATATTATGGATGAAGTTGCTGAAAAAACATTACAAAGAGGTGGATTTGTTCAACATGTATTAAATTACGATGATTCTACCAAAAAATATTTGATGAATACCACACAATATATGTTAACAGCATTAGTGCCTATTGTTATTTTGAATAAAGTTTTAGAAGATTTGCTATCTGAATTTGATGATTCTAAAGGTAATTTCGAACTTTTAGCAGAAGTTGCATTACATCTAGTATCACTCATTGTTGGTATTTTTATTACTCACCGCATTGTTACATATTTACCTACTTACAGTGGTGTTCCTTATGAAAATATAAATATGTTTTCAATCATTTTGACAATGATTCTCACACTATACAATACCCAAAGTAAACTTGGATTTAAAATGAAACTTTTAGGAGAAAGAGTTGGCGAACTTTGGAATGGAAAAGAAGAAGAAAAACCCGTTAAAAGTAAAAAACAAGATGCACCCGTTGTAAAAAGCAATATACTAGCTCCTCCTATGCCAACAAATGAAGGAAGTCGCGCAGATTATTTAATGAGTCATGACCAAATGACTTCTACAAATCAGAATACCCAACTTAACAATGTTGCACAAAATGACCCATATGGCGGACAATCCAATCAACAGTTTGCCGGAATTATTGATGAACCAATGGCTGCCAATGGTGTATTGGGTTCCGCATGGTAATTTATTAATAACAATATTACTAATAAATTATTAAACATCAAGAAACAGTCTTCTTATTTTAACACGTTTTAGATTGTCACTTATTTCTTTCAACCACATTATTTTTTCATAAAATCTTTTATCTATAGTGGATACTCGTTTGTCTTTTTCGAATATATCTATTTGTAAAGGATTTATAATTAAATACAATGGTTGTTCCATGTATATAATATAAATTTCTTTTATCTCTTTTTTCTACGCGTTTTACGTCTTTTTCTTCGCCTCCTCTTTGTTCTTTTGGGGGATTTTCCCCTATACCCCCTTCTCTTTTTTGTTATCTTTTTCTTAAAAAGAGATTTTTTACGTTTTCCACCTTGTGAGGACGAGGGCGCGGGAGAGGCGGCGGCTCGAGATTGTGATTTTAGCGATTTTCTATCAAGGAATGCCTTCCAAAACCAAGGTTCTTCATATACAAAATGAATTTCTTTCCCAGTTGATAATGCTTCCAATACTTTTCTCGCTGTATCATCTCTCATATTCCAACTACCGGGTGCAAAATGCACAAAAGCCCTGTTATACATAACTTTATTTTCTGGATTTCTCACTGGAATTAAATCAACTCTTTCTACAATTCCCAACTGAGCATCAATCATATGTCTTTTCACTCTTCTCGATGTAATATTCTTAAAAATCCTAGGTATAAGTAAAGTAACTCCTTCTCTATTTAATTCTTCCAATGTTTTTGTTGTTGACTTAGATGCCATATATTAATTGTATAATTTAATTTTTCCTTTTACGTGTTTTACGCCTTTTTCTTCGCCTCCTCTTTGTTCTTTTTCTACGTCTCCTTTTTGTTCTTCGTCTTCCACCTTGAATACTACAATTTACTCCATTACACATAGTTTTCCTTTTAGGTTTTGGCTTACTAAAATTAAGTTTACGAGAAATGCGACCTCTACTTTTTGATTTTCTCATTTTTGGCACACTATTAGTTCTTAAACTAATAGGTATGATATGATCATCCGGTGATGCTGGTTTATTATTCTCAATGTCCACATGTTGTGTTCTACTATCCCAATCTGTTAATGACATATATATTAATTGTATAATTTAATTTTTCCAGGAATACTGTCTCTTAACGCAAATAATTCTTTATAATTAATATCATCATTATTATTTGGTTTGTATGTATAAAATTTACATATTGGTTTTTGTATTGATAATACAATGTTAAGTAAATAATACAAATAAGAGTTATTATAAATTAATATTGTATTTTGTAAATATTGTGGATACATATCTTTTATTCGTTTTGTGAAACGAATACCACTATAAGCATTTGTTATACCAATATTCGATGCATTTCTAGCATCTAATATCACGCTATAATTTTGTTTTGCTTTCCCCAAATTTTCCATTCTTTGCAAAAAAAAATCAAAATCATCGTTACTTTTTAATTCGTCACACTTAACTATTACTAAAGGCCAATGACTTAAATCAAATTTTGCAAAAGTATAATTTTGTGCGTTTGAAACACTATTCATTATATATTTACTTATAAACTATATAAATAAATATACTTTATGATTTATCCTTATTTAAATGGTCTATATTTACAACACCTCCAATTTTTTTCTTAATTTCTTCTTGATTAATTTGTATTTCATCCTCATTTTTACCACCCATTAAACATAATATCATTTGATGCCACTCTTCCAAAAGTTCTTGGTCTTCGGTATAATTTGGATGTGTTTGTTCCCATTCTTTTATTTGTATCATTTGTTTACGTGTAATTGTTTTAATCGATTCATTCATTTTTTTATTTTGCGTATCTTTTTCCCATTTATTTGCATCTTTAAAATAAAATTGTAACTTTTCTTGGTCACTACAATGAATTGGTCTCTCTGTAGGTTTTAAATCTTTCAACTGTTTAAAAAATATATTACTAATACCATTTACATAACCATTTGTTTTGGTATAATCTAAGTCATCCCATGATATTTTTACATTATCTACAAAATCAGCTAAATTAATC